>Ga0307431_1001589_pt1 | contig 12897 bp, 4 predicted proteins | sample SalMarWE160170MG_FD_202155 | JGI IMG/M metagenome (GOLD analysis project Ga0307431, IMG submission 202155) | Salt marsh sediment microbial communities from the Plum Island Ecosystem LTER, Massachusetts, United States - WE1603-170 | ecosystem: Environmental > Aquatic > Marine > Intertidal zone >...
TTTATTAATCATACTTATTACTCGTTCCGCGAAAGCAGATTCCCCTTTCGATATTGTCATCAACGAGATTATGTACCACCCCTACCATGCCATCAATATTCCTGAGAACACCGGAGCCGAATATATAGAATTATTTAACTGTGGAAACGAAACCATAAACCTGTCCGGCTGGAGGTTTAGCGATGGCGTGGATTTTGCCTTTCCTGACGGCCTTTCACTCGGGAGCAGTGAATATCTTGCTGTAGCATCAGATATTGACACATTTAATGATATATACCCGGATATTGACAATGTCATCGGCGGCTGGGAAGGACGGTTGAGTAACTCGGGTGAGAAGATAGAACTTGTCGATAGTTTCGGCATGATAATCGATACAGTTACATACGCCGACGAGGGTGACTGGGCAGTACGTGAGCTCGGACCTGTGGATTTTGAACATCGCGGCTGGAAATGGTCCGATTCACATGACGGCGGAGGTAAATCTCTGGAGCTTATCAATCCTTCATTCACAAACAAGTACGGCCAGAACTGGTCGGCAAGTATGATAGAAGAAGGCACTCCAGGCAAAGTTAATTCGGTCAACAAGAGCGACATCGCACCGTTGATTCTGGACATGAAACATTCCCCGATTGTTCCGGGACCCGGTGACGAGGTGACGGTAACAGCTCGAATCATCGACGAGCAAAGTATCGGCATTTCTGTCAGATTACATTATCGTATCGACAGGTCGACATACCAGAGCCAGTACACATATCCATACTATGACCCCGCCGATTATAATATCTTACCTATGTTCGACGACGGCGCTCATAACGACCGTAGCGCAGGTGATAATATATACGGCATTCAGTTGCCCGCTCACCCGGAAGGCACAATAATCGAATTTTTCGTTGAAGCCAAAGATTTATCAGGAAATTATCGCACGTGGCCGGCCCCAAGTATGATGGACGGGACACCCGAACAGGTCACAAATGCGCTTTATCAGGTTAACGGAGAATTCGATTTCCAGAGATGGGTGCCGGGCAGTCAACCTGTTTACTTTATTATCATGACCGAAGCCGAGCGGGGCCGGCTGGAAGACATAGGGGATGGTGGTGACGCGTTTTTCGGTGAAGGTGCAACCTTTGCCCAGATGAACGCAACATTTATCAGTGTTGATGGTGTCGATACCAAGGTTCGCTACAGCGTCGGTGTCCGTAACAGGGGAAATCAAAACCGCGTAAGACCACCTATGAACTACCGTGTTAACTTCCCGAGCGACCGCTCATGGAAGGATGTTACGGCAATCAATCTTAACAGCAAATATACATATCTCCAGTTGGCCGGCAGTGCATTGTTCCAACTTGCCGGTTTGCCCGCAACCAACGCCACCGCCGTCCAGGTGAGGGTTAACGGTGATAACCTTGCTCTTACTGATTACAATCGTACATACGGTTCCTATGTCGCTCTGGAAGTTTACGACAGCGACTGGGTCGAAAATCATTTTCCCGATGATAATTCGGGAAACCTATATCGCTGCACATACGTCAGGTTTCCTAACGGCAGCAGAATTTTCGCAGACTTCTCATACAAAAGTATTGAAAATCCCGATGATTATTTAGGCACCTACCCCAAGCATACTAACATAGCGCAATACGATTATTCGGACTTGTTCAACCTGATAGACAAACTCAATAATCCCGATATCCCGGACGATAGATTCGTATCAGAACTTGGAACGGCTGCTAACATCGAGCAATGGCTGCGGTACATCGCTACCGACTCCCTGATTGGTAACAAGGAAGGCGGCCTGGCAACCGGCGACGGCGACGACTATGCGTTGTATCGCGGAATTTTAGACCCGAGATTTGTGCTTTTGCCACATGACCTGGATACGATATTAGGCAATTCATACGAACCGGGTCGTGATATTTTCGCTTACGACCACGAGGATATGAAAAGCTTAAATCGCTTTTTCCGACACCCGGAAATTCTAAAGCTATATTACAAACAATACAAATACCTTGTAGATGAGTTTTTTACACCAGAGAAAATATATCCTTTAATCGACCAATTACTCGGTGACTGGGTGCCTGCCTCCGTGATTAGCGGTAACCATGGCATCCAGGAATTTGTAATCGAGCGTATCAATAGTATAATATATGGTGATTCTCCGCAAATACCCCAGGAGTTTAATATATATTGCGATTTACCCTCATTTAACGAATTATTCATCTCCAACATAAATCTCGTCGACAGACGTCATATATATGGAACTGCAAATGCCATCGAGACCAGCCTTGTTACGGTAAACGGCAGACCGGCCAACTGGTCACAGAAATTCGGAACATGGTCGCTTAATGATAACATCTCCCTTAATCCAGGAATAAATCGCATCCTTGTGCGGACATACGAGGGCTCCGGCGAAGGTGCTGTCGAACTCGACAGCAAATACATCGATATCTGGTATGACACCGGCTCAAGCAATGATTATCCGAAAAACACCCCAGCCGGGGATTCAGGCGACATAAGCCCACCCATTACAGAACCTGAACTTAATCTGAACTTAACTGCCCGTGACAGTTATCTGCCGGGCATTCCCGTTCTGGTCCGGGTTGAGATACTTGCAGAAGAAGGCGAAGTCGAACGAGATATATGGAACGCAGTAGCGACTCTTTCCGTTGATAATCCCACTGTGAACATCTCAACCAATCAGGTCATTCTGTATAACGGATTGGGCAGTTCTCTCGTAACATTCACAGGAAGCGGAGATTTTACACTATCCGTGGATGTAATGGGCCTGCATATCGAAAAATCATTGGCAGACTGGAGCAGCCAACCGGTAAACACCACATCGGGCACCCCTGGTAATTCAACTACCTGGAGCGGGATATATCATATCACCGGCGGCGACTTTTTAATTCCGGATGGGGTTACATTAACAGTAAATCCGGGCACGATTATTTTAATCGATGGAGTTCCATCTGGAGATAAAGGCACCGACATCAAAGTGAAAGGAGCAATACAGTCACTTGGCACTGCCGAGTCCCCGATAACTTTTACTGCATACTCGGCCGGTGAGAATTGGGGGAAGATGTATCACGATAATGCCGAGCCGTCCACTTTCCGATACACAAACATCATCCAGGCCGGACATTCGCCGCGAATGGGACACTCGAACTCAGGCCCTACTATTCATGCATCTAACTCTGCTTTTACTTTCGATCACGCCAACCTTACCGACAATGCCGGCAAACTTATGCATGTCAACTCCGGTTGCGACCTCACCTTTAACAATTGCCTATTCGCACGGTCTGTAATGGGACCGGAGATATCAGGTTCGGCAATATTATTCGAAGATGGCTGGATTACAGACATGCGGGCCAGCGACGATGGTGATGGAATCTATATTCATTCTCAGCAAGCCGGGCAAATTTGCACTCTGTGCGGCGGGGTGGCTGCCAATATGGACGATGACGGTATCGATTTGCTGGGTGCGGATGTGACTATCGAGGATTTCATTGTACGTGACTGCAAGGATAAAGGAATAAGCGCCTACGGCGGGAACACAAATATTAACCATTGCTTAGTCGCAGAAAACAACAAGGCCCCCGAAGACCCGACGGTGGCAAGTATTGCAGCCAAGGCATTAGAGGCTGAAACCGCTATGGTGAACATCAACCACACAACTATAGTGACATCTAAAACAGCAGGATATGTGGATATCGGCATTCAATCTCATAACAAGTATGATGTCCAAAGCGGCACTATTATTTATAATGTCACAAATTCCATTATCGATGCCACCGACCCAGTTGATGTCCAGGCTCCATACCTCAAGTCGGACATTCACATCAATTATTCCAATACATTCGGCGAAACATGGCCCGGTACAGGTAATATCAATAACTATCCGCTGTTCGTCGACCGCGTCAATCACGACTACCGGCTCAAGCCGGTTTCGCCGTGTATTGATGCCGGGGACCCATCAGCCGAGCCTGACCCGGACCAAACAATAACCGACCAGGGATATTTCTGGTTCAATCAGGCCGGCTCACAGGAACCACCCAACGGCATACTAAGCGAAGATACAATCTGGACGGCTCAGGAAGGCCCCTATAAAATCAACAGCGAGTTAACCATACCATCCAGAGTTACTCTAACGATAATGCCCGGAACCACGGTTTTCTTCGAGCCGAACGCAAAGATAATTATCAACGGCACACTCATCGCAGAGGGCACACAGAATGAGTTGATTCGTTTTACCCGAACGCCCGATACATCTGGGATATGGGATGGATTGCAGTTCATTGATACGGCAGGTGACAACCGGATTACATACGCCGTACTCGAATATGGAAAAACGAACGATGGTATGATAGGCTTGGTAAATTCTAAACTCTTGGTTGACCATGCCACTATGGACCACACTGGCCTGTGGCGCATTAACACTGTGGATTCTTCATTAGTAGTTCGCAATTCGGTATTCACCGATACTATGGCCCCCGGACAAACGCCTACTAATAACCGCAGCGAGCATATATGGGGCAGCGGTATCATGCCAAACGGTGAGCTTGTCATTGAAAACAACGTCTTCGGCAAGACACCTGGTCATAACGATGCAATCGATTTTGACAGAGCAACGCGACCCGGCCCAATTCTACAGATACTAAATAATCAGTTCACAGGCGGTGGAGATGAAGCTTTAGACCTCGAAGCCGATGCGCATATCGAAGGTAATGTCTTCATGCACTACCATGAAGATGACTATAATACAGACCCGGGTGAGAGCAATGTTATCTCACTCGGACGCCAGAAGAATTTAACGCTCGTTAGAAACATCTTTCACGATGTGGACCATGTCATACTCGTAAAAGAAGATTCATTTGTGACATTTGTCAATAATACCGTCGTTGATGTAGATAAATCCGTCCTCTACTTCGATTTGCCCGGCCAAACCGCCGGGCCGGGACTCGGTGCTTATGTGGATGGTTGCATATTCTGGAATACAGGAATTATTTTTGACCAAATCGGCCCTTCGACACAACTATCGGTAACAAATTCCCTAATCCCATTCGACTGGCATTATCTTGGTTCCGGCAATATCGATGCCGATCCGCTCTTCGTCGATGGACAGAGCAATTTCTATCTAAAATCTGACTCTGCGGCAATAGAATCAGGCCCATGGAGACTGGACATGGGCGCATTAGTTACCGCTGGGGCCGCTATATCGGGCGAACCCGGCCCGGTAACTTATAAAAGAGACGCCACACTTACAGTCGGCGGGCCTGGTATGACGCACTACAAATACTCTGTCAATAATCCGACAGGTCCGTGGAGTGAGGAGTTGCCCGTGGTTGTGCCAATCGAATTGAATAACCTGTATAACAGAAATTCATACACGGTTTATGTTATCGGAAAAAATTCAGCCGGCATCTGGCAAAATATTTACGAACCAACCGTCTCAAAGACCTGGACTGTCGATACTTCCTATTCTGTATTGGTCATAAGTGAGATATTGGCAAATACCAATGAATCAGAATCCGATATGATAGAGTTATATTACGATGGCCCGGCGTCACTGGATTTGACCGGAATGAGCCTGACGGACGACCCTAAAGAGCCGCTAAAATTCGTATTTAGTTCGCAGACTGTCACCAATACCATGATGCAGCCCAGCAATTATTTAATCCTCTATGGAGACCAGAATAAGAACATAAGGAACCACATCGGATTTGCTATGCATGCAAAAGGGGAAGATCTGTATCTTTACGACAAGCCCGCCAACGGCGGCGGCATGATTGATTGTATTGAGTTCGGGCCACAGATACTAAATTACTCTATCGGCCGTATTGGTTACGGACAAACATGGAAGCTCAACAGACCGACTTTCGGTCTGCCGAATATTATCCAGCCATTAGGTGACTCCGATGAGCTGAAGATCAATGAGTGGCTTGCGAACGGCGAAGTTTTATTCGATGATGACTTCATCGAATTATACAATCCACAACTTCTCCCGGTGAAAATGAGCGGCTTATACCTTACGGATAACCCGGTGACACAACCGAGCAAACATAAGCTGTCCTCACTTAGCTTTATTGCACCTGAAGGTTACTCCGTATTTAAGGCAAATAACGGTAACAAGCAGTCGGAACTAGATTTCAAGCTTTCCTCCGACGGCGAAATTATCGGCTTGTTCGATGAGAACTCAAACCTGATAGACCAGGTGCTGTATGGCCCGCAGACAACAGATTTTTCACAGGGTCGTTCTCCCGATGGAGCGGATCATTATGAATTCTTCGAGCCTCCTACTCCTGGTGTTGCAAACACATCCTTTCAAATCATAACTGTCGAGAAAACGGTCATATCCGAGAATGCGGAAAAGCGTGTGCTCGTTCCAACCGGTCCTGTTGATGATAACTGGAAAAAAAGTGAATTATTCGACGACTCGGACTGGCTGGTCTGCTCCGGAGAACCAGGCGGTGTCGGTTATGATAGAAATCCCGACTATGAACACCTTATAAGCCTCGACCTTGAAGAGCTGATGTATAACAGCTACACAACTTTTTATATCCGAATACCGTTTATCATCGAAGATGAGCCGAGTACTATTGAATCCATGATGCTTAAAGTGCGTTATGACGACGGCTTTATCGCTTATATCAACGGCACTGAAGTGGCCAGACGCAATTTTACAGGCATCCCCGCCTGGGATTCTCATGCGGATGAAGACCATGAAGCGAATGGTGAAAACTTCGACGACGAGATTGTTATTACCGACTATATAGACCAACTAAAAACCGGTGACAACATACTGGCAATTCACGGACTAAACGACGAAGCAACAAGTTCCGACCTGCTTACTTCCGCCGAACTTGACATAACATCTACAACTATAAACTAATAATATCATATCACCGATTATCTGGATGTTCTCGTTGGTCTGTGTGTCACCGAATTAATGTACCATACCCATGAAGGTGCAAGATTTGATTATATAGAACTTCAAAATATTTCAGAGACATCAATCAATCTTAATGGTGTTCGCCTGGCAGGTGGTATTAAGTCCACATTCCCGGATATGCAGCTTGGCGCAGGAGAGTATGTTATAGTAGTCAGTGACATGTCCGCCTTCAGTGGTTCCGGAGCTAATATAGCCGGCCACCCCAGCCCGGGCGCTCGCTAATTACCACCTCAAATCGACAATCTCAGTCAGAGGGCATCACTAAACTAACGCATAAACCCGCGTTGAACTAAAGCTTATCGAAAAGTTTAGTCTTATTTTCGATCTATCAAAGAATGAAATGTGTCACTGCTCTGGTTCTGGTGAAGGCATGGCTTCTTGTGCTGCGGTGACTGTCGTTTGTTTTGTTTCAGTTTTAGTAGTTACTATCGTCGCGGTTGTAGTGAACGTCTCATTCAGTTCTTTTGCAAAATTCTCGACTTCTTCTTTTGTTTTAAATTTACAATCTAGAACTGAAACTGTAGATTCATCTCTTTTGTATTGTGTTTTTAAAATAGTAGCAAAAGGTTTTTTCTTCGCCCATTTATAAATATCTTTCCATTTTCTTGCTAAATACCATGCTGCTCCACTTGCACCCCACTCTCCAAAACCAGCACAGCATATCCATGTTCGTTCAGGATTACTATTAGGATTTATTTTAATAATGAAGCCATGGTCACATTCTTTACTCGATTCAACAATAGGCAATCCTAAAGTTTTGCTTACTATGAAATGCCTTATGGTTTTTTTATCATGAGAGTATCCGAAATTTAAAAATTGATTTGATTCATCGTTTAATAGGTCACAGCTTTTTAGATTTGTTACACCACCAATAGATATGAATGATAAATCCATTTTAGCATCTTTAGCTGTATCAGAACTAATAGTTGGTGGTTTAATGTCTTTTTCTCCAAAAGCATAAACTAAATACCCAATAGCACGTGTAGTAGCACAGGAATTGATAGTTGTGAGGTTTTTAGTTTTTGTATAATTCTTCCTTCTATACTTAGGTTCTGGTTTTGAGAAAATTGTACCTTTAGGGGGGATGCTAATATTGTAAATCAAATGATATTCTTTTCCTGCATCTTTACCGAAAACTTGCTTAAATTTCCAAGCTGAGATATAACGCCACAATTTTCTCACATGCTGAAATAAGCCTATATAATTCCACAGAGACATGGTAGTGCCCTTCTAATTAACACTGCCTGTATTATACTTTAATGGAGTTTTTCTGTAAACTTAAAATCTCCTGTTTATCAACCTAAAAAACACTCGTAACCACACCTCAAATCGACAATCTCAGCCGGGGCAATCATTAAACATTATCGATCCTGCCGCCAAACCGGCAACATGGAACGAACCGACATCCTGGCAACCCGGCTCTCCTAGCCCCGGCGCTCGTTAATCACCCTTGAAAATAGGTGGCTGTCCCTTATTTTCCACCATAAGGCATCTCTAAGCCCTCTTTCTTTAAGTCATATCAGCTGAACTCGTTTATAATTAATCCGCTGGCTGGACTGCCGGAGCTTTTTGGTAATCGTACGGTAAATACGTGTTTTTTGCTGCAAAAGGATTCGCTCCGACAAACCTTATGAGAAAACTCATAAGTTAGAGTATATTTTTTCTTGAATGACAATTAAAGCAGCATATAATTAAATTAGGTAAGTTATAGTGTTGGTGATCTTCTAAGTTTTGGCTCTTGTGTTGATTTCCTTAACCTATAGCTGAGCCAGAATGAGAATCATATCAGGAGATCCAAAATGAAAACTACACTGTACTTAACAGTCTTGTTTTCCTCACTACTTATCGGCTGCGCGGCACCAACACTGCAAAAGTCCAAACAAGGGGTTTCGAATCAGCATCAGGATGACGAAACTGACTACATGCCTAACTTGTATACGGGAAACGCCACTGTTGTGATAACGGATCCCCAAACGAAGATTTCACGGACACTTATCGGCATAATGCTGCGGGAAAATGATAAGAGGTTATTACTACTGAATGACAGCCTTATTACCTTAAGAAAAAATCGCAGGTCCGGCAAACGTGAGGTCGTGTGGGCAAGGGCCTATGCAGTAGATGACCATGAGGAGAGGCTCACCTTTGTGTCCTTAATGTCACCGAAGGGCTACCAACCTGCGTTTGGTGCGGATGCGAGTACTCGGGTTCCATCCAGGACCGAGGGCAAAGCCAATTTGATAAAGATACACAAAGGTGAGAATGGCTTTGTAGTGGTGGAAGCGGGTTCCACATTCTGTATCTTCGGCAACCGATGGGTAATTACTGAAGATGATGTGATTATGAACACCGGACAGGAAATAATAAGCATCTATGATATCAAACTAGGCAAGAACGACTGTGCTCGTATTGACAAGAACAAGTACCTTGGTATGGAATTAGTTGATAAGAATTCCACAGGGGCTGAACTATCGCCTTTGAGGTAACTCTAGTAGGGAATATTACCACTGACATCATATTATTGACAGTGACCACGCATTTTGACGCCAGTATTTGCCACTATAGTTTAGTTTTGCACCAATTCCGAAAAAATCTGAACCAATCATTTATGGCTCGAATTCCTTTGCGGAATTGATTAACACTGAAAAAATATGGACAGCCACCTATTTATGAACTTCTTTCTTTGGGTCTGACAACCAGTAAGGGCCTGAACCTTCGGCCTGAATCTTCGGCCTGGGACCTGTCGCTTACGCTCCCCATTGGGCCTCTGCCCCTCTGGCGTCCCCTTCGACTTCGCTCAGGATTCTGTCACCTCGACGTTTCTAACAAATATTAATGACCTGTTGGTCTTTTATCCCTATGCGGCCAGCCGTACTTCTCGAAACTTCCAAACTCTTCATCGACCAGATTACCGTCTGCATCCAGAGCGGATTTGACCTCGCTCACGTGGCAGTCGACAAACACAGCATTGGTCGTTCCGCTGTTGAGTTCGGTGCCTTTGGAACCGTGAAAGGTCCCGAACCAATCGGAGCCCATCGGACACAAGGCATTGTCGTTGAGCACAATGGCGTTCCCGGGTCTCGACCACATATTCTCCTCGGCAAAGAAAAATACCTCCGCATGGCTCCGTGTGACCTCACTCAGCTTAACGGCTCCTCCTCCAAGGGAGTCCGGTCCGTTCCAGCCCGGATAACCCGACCTGCCGCCGAGCCAGGCGTTCATACTATAGCTGTATTGAGGAATAATCGGTATGGAAGGGTCGTGATTGGGATGGTTCTCGCCATAAGATTTTGATAGGACTTTGAATGTCGGGCACAGGTGAACACTATCATTCTTGAGGTAAGGCCAGAAAGAGCCGTCCGGCGGGTATCTCGGGTCGTGCCATCGGCAATAGCGCTGATACCCACTGACTGGGGACTCTGTTGCCACAAGAGACGTCCACGCCGAAGGATAACGGCCATCATAGTCGTCAAGGTAAATATTCTGGGCGATGCCATACTGGCGCAGATTAGATCTGCAGCGGATTTCTTTCGCCTGTTCTTTGACCTTTTGCAAAGCTGGCATTAATATCCCCATCAAAAGCGCAATAATCGCAATCACCACCAACAGCTCTATCAGCGTGAATCCTTTTCGCTTGTACATAGTTAGACCTTTCTCCTATGCTTCAATTTCCATATACCCTGTAGGCTTTTATATTATATATGTATTAATGCTTATGTTCAATTTAATAAATAACTACTGCTCCGAACAACCGTAACCAATGGCATCAAAGAAGACCGTACCGACACCGTCCATCGGATTGTTCGGATCGCCGACACCAATGATAATCTTCTTAACACGGGTCATGTCCACTTCGGCCGATGTAAATTCGCTGAACGGAATAGTCCAGGCAACCCAGTTACCCCATCCGACTGCGGTCACGGGTGCGTAAACATCTTTACGATGTCCACTGTCGTCTTCGATTCCGAAGAACAGTGTATCAAGAGTATTCACCTCGCCCTGGAATTGATCCCCGACAGCCGCTACAGTCCAGTCTCCGCTGACATTGCTGGTCGTCTCGACTCCGGAGAAGGCTGCTGCCGAGAGGACGTCTGCCTCATGGCTGCAAACCACAAGACCTATATAGACCGGATTATCCATTGTGATTTCCACAGTCGCAGCTGTTTGGCTGCCGTTAATTGGCTCCCAGTTCGCACCGTCAATACTGCGTTCGCTTGTAATCGTGTTACCGGTTCGAGTAATCTTCAGCCAAATAGGCAGTTCAGCGGCTAAATCTCCAGCACCTGAGTTTATCTCAGCAACGGTCCCTCCCGTAGTAGTACGATACTGTAGGGCTGTAGAACCGCTTGCGTGCATGAGCGACGCTGCCGTTACCGAGTTCGTCTCGAGGCTCTGGCGAATCATAACACCGGCTTTTGTATTTATATCACGTTCCTGAAGACTGTCAAGGCGTGCTACGATCGAACCGTCACCGTTTAGCTGTTTATAAACGTATCGGAACTGATCGGCAGTGCCCCAGATATCGGCACCTTCACCGCTCATGACAATAGTCCCCGGTGAAGGTTCAGCGAATTTGACTGCGCTGCCGTGATAATACAGCCTTATACTATTCGCGCCATAAGCTGCCCAGTACTGAGCCGAGTCGAAAGTTAGCGAAGCTTCAGACTTTGTTACGCTGCCTGTATTATCATACAGCAGCGGGGCAGACTGCGTATTGGAGTAGACAATATCTGTTTCAAGAGAATTACCGGTAAAATAACCTATGGTTGAGCCATTTGTCAGATCTTCATATCCATCCATCCATGTCTGATAGATCAAGTTGCTGCCTTCTTGTCCTACGGGGATGTCATTGTAGGACTCGAAATCTTCGACAATAATGTAATCGGTTGTCGAGAAGTTCCATATATCTCCTTGCCAAATTATGGGAGTCTCGGTGCTATTCACCTCATCGATACGCCAGAAATAGGTCGTATTGAGATTGGGTGACATTGGGGTATACTGGCTCTGATTCACGGTTGAAAGAGCAACAGTGCCTTCCATAACCGCCAGTTCATCTGTGCTCAGATAAACCTGATGCTGTTCGGCCTCTCTGCCGGGACGCCAACCAAGTGTCACATCGACAGAAACATCACTTGCTCCTGTCGCAGGATAAGGCTCTCTTGCCAGAACGGGTATGTATGTAAACCGTACCTCGCTCAGACCGTAATTTGGAACGGGAATTGTATCGCTCCAATTGCTGTGAGCAATAAGCCGGACCGACTTGGCCACTATACCTTCAAATCCAACAACTGTATTATATTCATACTCATTCTTTCCGGGAGCTACGTCAAATTCCGGTACATCGGCCAATTCTATCCAGGTTTGCCCATCTTCTGAATACTCAACAGTGACCTCCCTGAAACCGGCCCTCCAGAGAAATAATCCATCGTTATAGTTCCAGACCAGCATCTCTTGCAGCTTATAAAGTTTGTCGAAATCATAACGAATCCAGACCGGATCTACATCGGTGCCGCTGCTTAACCACATATCTGAGGTGTTATTCGAATGCAGGTTCATATTGTTGGGATCAAGTCCTGATTCATTAATGGTATTATTCGGATCATTATCCGAGGAACTGCTGATTGCGGTGACGATGATATTCTCCGAAGGAATCTTATATGCATAAGGTTCTACCGTGAATTGCCATACCTGCCCTTTGGATACTACGGAATCAGGAGGTGCACTGACTTCATCAACCCGCCAGTAAATAGTAACGCCATATTCCAGGCGACCAAGATCATAGCTGTTGACATCCACTCCTTCGACGATGGTAGCACTCAACGGGTCCGTGATAGTCGCATTATTAACATCGTCGAAATCTGTCCCGAAATATACATTATGTGTATCCGCTAATTCCCCGGGTTTCCAAATCAGTGTAATATCCCTGGGTACATCAACAGAACCATCATCGGGAATGG
>Ga0307431_1001591_pt1 | contig 12884 bp, 16 predicted proteins | sample SalMarWE160170MG_FD_202155 | JGI IMG/M metagenome (GOLD analysis project Ga0307431, IMG submission 202155) | Salt marsh sediment microbial communities from the Plum Island Ecosystem LTER, Massachusetts, United States - WE1603-170 | ecosystem: Environmental > Aquatic > Marine > Intertidal zone >...
TTATTTATATAATACAGAAAGGAGGTGAACGTTATGCCAGGATTTGATGGAACAGGACCTCGAGGGATGGGCCCCATGACCGGTGGAGGCAGGGGATACTGTAATCCTTATTCTGCCGGAGCAGGGACGCCTTATATGGGAGCATATCCCTATGGCAGGTCTTACGGATTGGGCTACGGTCAGGCGTATCCCGGCTATGGCTATGCTCCTTATGCAGCCTATCCTTATGGTTATGGTGCTTATGGTTATGGCGGAGGATTCGGCCGGGGCGGAGGATTCGGCCGGGGCAGAGGATTTGGCTGGGGCAGAGGATTTGGCTGGGGAAGGTGGTAGTAAACCACGACGAGAACATGAGAGCAGTCCTGGAGTAGGTGCAGGATTGCTCAGCTAAAATCTCTGTAAGATAGAAGAGGAGACAAGAACATGCCCTTCGTAAGAGGATTCGGAAGAGGCGGGGGCAGAGGATTTGGATTCAGGGGGTATTCCCCTCCATGGCCGTATGTTGGCCTGGGGAGGGGAGGTCTCCCCAGGGGTTGGGCATGCCGCAACCCCTGGGTTGACGCCATATGCCCGGTATGAAGCTTATGGTTTTCCCCGGGCCTACGCCCCATACGGCATGCCACAAGGATATTGGAATAGATATCCTTATTATGGCTATGCTTACTGATTATAGAGAGAAAAGGAGGCAGCTATGTATTACGGAAATTACCCATATGGAGGATGGCCTTCTCCCTGGGGATACCCAATGGGAATGGGCTATCCTATGATGGGAAATTGGGGTTACCCACAGGCAGGTATGGGGCAGATGCCCTATTATCCACCATGGGGGGGGGTTGGATATCCCGGCATGTCACCTGATGGTTCACCTATGGCAGGTGGGTATGGAACACCAGGAATGCCGCCCTATGGTCAACCTATGGCAGGAGGATATGGATCTCCTGGCATGTCACCCTATGGTCCAGCCATGGCTCCTGAACAGGAGATAGAATTCTTAAGGGGCCAGGCCCACATGCTGAAGGATCAGCTAGACCAGATCGATGCGAGGATCAAGGGATTGGAGAGAGAAAGCAAGTAGGTCCTCAATGAGGTGAGATTTGGTGTAAAAACCCTTGACTTTCACAATCAAAGGGCTAAGAGTAACCGAGGTTCGGCAGGCTGAAAACACACTGCATTGAGGACATTCTCGAGCCTGAGGCAGCAGAGGGGAGAGGGCGGCTTCCAGATAGTAGGCCTGTGAGTAAAGCCGAGGCGAGAAGAAAGAGGCTGATGCTCATGTACGAAGAGGGATGTAATCTAAAAGCGCCGTAGAGATCTGTGAACAGGAGGCTATTGCCGGAATCAAATCAGTGTGGGGAGCGAGAAGCAGAGAATGAGGGCAAAAGGGCGGCCTTTTTTTATGGTGAGGGAACATTAAAGGCTCAGGCCTTTGCGCTTGATAACCAGCCAATCAAAGGGAAGATCTCAAGAGAAATTTCTGGGCTTACTGCATAGTTTCTCAATTCCTCTAAATAATCCTGCAGAGGTATATACGGAGAGAGGTGCACCCTTGGAAAGAATGCCGGAGGGTACGAGCATTGATGGGCCTTTTGAGAGTAAAGCATATAGTGATTATTACATAAATCGTTGAAGAGGAGATAAAGAATAATGTCCCAACAAACAGAAATGACAAATGAACAAATGGAAAAGAAAAAGGCCATGATGCAGGCCCAGGATGAGGTGATAAAGGAGCAGCTCAAGGGGTTTAAGAATAAGATACTGGTAATGAGCGGAAAGGGAGGTGTGGGGAAGAGCACGGTTGCAGCCTACCTGGCGGTAGGATTAGCCAAAAAGGGATTCCAGGTAGGCCTGATGGATGTTGATCTCCACGGCCCGAGTATCCCAAGGATGCTTGGTCTTAAGGGGAACATAGGGTCTTCTCTTGAGAGCAAGAAGGGGATACCCATCAGCTATCTGCCGAACATGCAGGTGATATCGATCGAGTCGCTTCTGGGAGACAAGGATACGGCCACGATCTGGCGAGGACCGTTAAAGATAGGGGTTATCAAGCAGTTTATCGCCGATATTGAATGGAGCAATTCGGATTATCTTATCATTGATTGTCCACCCGGCACCGGGGATGAGCCTCTAACCATTGCCCAGGTTATCCCGGATACCAAGGCAATCATCGTTACCACCCCCCAGGAGATTTCCTTGGCGGATGTTCGAAAATCGATCAATTTCTGCAAGCAGGTAAACATGGGGATCCTGGGTTTGGTTGAAAATATGAGCGGCTTGCGCTGCCCTTACTGCGGGAAGACGATTGATATCTTTAAGACCAATGGCGGAATACTCACCGCCAAGAGGGCGGGCCTTACGCTACTGGGAAGCCTCCCGTTGGAGCCGGATATTGTGCAAGAAGGCGATGACGGAACTGTGGCCTGGATGGATAACAAGGATCTCCCTTATACGGTGAATTTTGCCAAGGTTGTGGACGCAGTCGCTGATCTCACGAAGTAACGATTTGCGCGTACGTATGTCCCACTGTTTAGACGGTGTCTGGAAGCACGTGGAATAGGGAAGGTACCATGATTATCAGCATAGCAAGCGGAAAAGGCGGAACAGGAAAGACGACCATAGCTACCAACCTGGCTGTGGCCGCCGCCCCTGAGGTGAAGCTTCTGGATTGTGATGTAGAAGAGCCGAATGACCATATCTTTATCCAGCCACGGATTACCCATACCGAGGAGTTCGGCCTGAAAGTCCCTCAGGTAGATATGGGTAAGTGCAGTTTATGCGGGCGGTGTCAAGAGATATGCCAGTTTAAGGCCATTGTGGTAGTCGGCAAAAGCGTGTTAACCTTTCCCGAGTTATGCCACAGCTGTGGCGGGTGTTTCGAGGTGTGCCCGGAAGGCGCCATTACCGAGGTGGACCAACCAATGGGGATCTTTGAACGCGGCACCAGGGGTAGGCTCCAATTCGCTTACGGGCGTCTCTATGTAGGTCAGGTGATGGCAGTCCCTCTCATCGAGAGGGTCAGGGATGATATTGAGACAGGCATGCTGACCATTATCGATGCACCACCGGGTACCTCATGTCCTGTGATAAGTTCGGTGAAAGGCAGCGATTTTGTGATCCTGGTGACTGAACCCACTCCATTCGGCCTCAATGACCTGAAGCTCGCCGTCGGCTTAGTGAAGATCCTCGATATCCCCCATGGGATCGTCATAAATCGCTCTGATCTGGGAGATGACAAGGTAAAGGAATACGCAAAGGAGGAAGGTATCCCTATCCTCATGGAGATACCCTTCAGCCGTCAGATAGCTGAAGCCTATTCCCGCGGCAAGTTGCTGGTAGAGGAAATACCGGGCTGGAAGGAGCAATTCATTCAACTGTATGAGAGAATAGTCGATTATGCGGTCAAGAGATGACATAAAAGAGCTGATTGTGATCAGTGGCAAGGGTGGTACCGGCAAGACCAGCCTGCTGGGTGCATTTGCCTCTTTGGCTGAGAACAAGGTCTTGTGCGATGCAGATGTGGATGCGGCTGATCTCTATCTGATCTTGGAGCCTGAAATAAAGGAAAGACAAGAGTTCCAGGAGGGACACAAGGCCGTTATAAACAAGGATGTGTGCACCGAATGTGGGAGGTGCAGGGAATTATGCCGATTCCATGCCATCAGCCCGGAGTTCGAAGTTAATCCCATCGATTGTGAAGGGTGCGGGGTATGCGTCTACTTCTGCCCTGTGGAGGCAATAGCATTTCCCCTGAAAACCTGCGGGGAGCTGTTTGTTTCAGATACCCGCGTTGGGCCAATGGTGCATGCTAGGCTCGGCATTGCCGAGGATAATTCCGGGAAGCTGGTTACGCTTGCCCGGCAGCGGGCCAGGAACCTGGCCAAAGATAAGGGGCTTGAGCTTATCCTCACCGACGGCCCACCGGGTGTAGCCTGCCCCGTGATTGCATCGATCACAGGAGCTGATGCAGTGTTGATCGTGACAGAGCCCACCCTGTCCGGCCACCACGATATGGATAGGGTGGTAGAGCTGGCCAACCATTTCGAGATCCCAGCTGCGGTGTGCATTAATAAATACGACCTCAATCGAAATATGACGGATACCATAGAGGGGTATGCTCGGGGTAAGGGGTTGCCCGTTGTAGGCAGGATCCCCTTTGACCCTTCATTCACCGAAGCGATGGTCCAGAAGCAGACCATTATAGAATACGATACGAGCTGTAGTGCAGCACAGGCGGCTCAGGGAATTTGGGAGAGGATACAGTCAACCCTTTAGAAGTGTTAGGCTGGAGAAGATACGAGCAACGTACTGTGATGAGGATACCCCCGAGGCATGTCAGAGGATTTTGATAAGGCGGTAGAGGAAATCCAGGCTTCCGTTATGGAAGAGGCCAGGAAGGTCTATTCTGAGAGGGTGATTGAATGGTGGCTCCACCCGACCTATATGGGAGAGATAGAAAACCCTCAGGGCTCCGGAACGACTACAGGATCCTGCGGAGATACCATGCATTTTTTTCTGAGGACAGAAAACGGCAAGATCACAGATGCGCGGTTTCTTACCGATGGCTGTGCCACTACTATCGCAGCGGGATGTATGGCCTGTGAGCTGGCTATAGGAAGGACTTATAAAGAAGCATTGCAGATCAGCCAAGAGGTAATCTTGGAAGAGTTAGGCGGACTTCCTGAGGAGAGCATCCACTGTGCCCTTCTTGCCTCTGATACCCTCAGGAAAGCCCTAACCGATTACCTTGTCTCAAGGGATGAGCCGTGAAGGAGGCCGGAGAAGAAAAACTAGCGTCTTCAAAACATGACGCAAATGGTAAGGTCTTCGTTTATATAGGTGGATGGAGGGGCAAAGGGTCCCTTTCTAAAGTCGAATCTTAGGGGAAACGATAGGGGAATTGACCATTGAATAGCAAGGACTACTATCGCACATTGGGGTTAAACCAGGGTGCCAGCCAGGAGGAGGTAAAAAAGGCATATCGTAGACTTGCGCTCAAATATCATCCTGACAGGAACAGGGATGACAGCGGGGCTGAGGACATATTCAAGGAAATAGGCGAGGCCTATGCAGTTTTGAGTGATCCGGAAAAGAGAAGCATCTATGACCGGTACGATCTCGATCCATCTCGATGGAGGTTTCAGCGTGAAGACATCTTCGGAGGTTTCAGTTTCAAGGACATATTCCGTGAGTTTGATGAGAGATTTGATGATGAGATCCCTCGCCAATTCTTCCGTGGATTCCGAGGGATGGGTTGCGGTCGAAAGAGGGGCGGTTTCTTCAGGAGAGGATTCTTTCAATCCCGTTCTGCCGGTCTCTGGGGAAACGCTCGTGCCGCCTTTGATATCCGTCTGAACCCCGATGAGGCCCTGTGGGGCACGGAGAAGGAGATAATAGTGCGGAGGGGCCTGGAAAACCAAAGGGTTAGAATCAAGATCCCTCCCGGGGTAGAGGATGATACCCTACTTTCCCTCTCTCTGGGGGAAAGAGACAGGGGTTATCCTGAGGATACAGTGTACCTGAGGGTAAAGGTTGTTTGAACGAGCTGATCACAGCGTGTCTTTCCAGCCTATCCTTTTCGATTAAAAAAAGCCCGCTGAGATAAAACCGCTCACCGCCTCCCGGGGAATCTTCTGAGGAAAAAGTTCTTCCCCTGATATTCCACATTCCTGAGGGAACCTCTTTCTAGAAGATCGGTTATTACCTTCCAATCAGCCCCTGCCCTCTTCAGGTATTCCCTCACCGAATCCTCCCGCATGGGATGAACCGAGGTAATGCTGAGCAAGTCCTCCTCGATATTGCCGCTGAAGCCAAACTCATCTCCCTCGTAGCCCATCAGATATTCTACGACGGGCGTATTCTCGGCAAAGATATGGTAGGCCAGGGCAAGGGCCTCCTCGCTGGCAGGCAGGACCCCTTTCAGTGCTGTCGGTCGGGTAGGAATGGAGATGTATGCTCTCGAGGATTTAAGCTGCGCCAGGAAAGCGGCGATTTTTTGGATCTCTTCAGGGGTATCATTTATTCCCTTGAGAAGCATGGTTTCGGTGATGAGCTTACCCTGAAAACGCTGTGCAAACTCGCCCATGCCCTCCTGGATTGCCTCGAGATCCAGAGACTTGTGCGGCCTGTCGATCCTTCGCCAGGTATGTTTAGTTGCAGCGTCAATTTTCAGCGAGACCAGATCCGCCTTTGCAAGGTCCTCCTGTACGTCTTTGAGGTTTATGAGAGAGCCATTGGTGAGCACCGCGACTTTTATGCCCAGCGGCTTGAGAAGCTCGATATGCCTGCCGAGGTTTATATCAAGTGTCGGCTCGCCATCAGGGACAAAGGACAAATAGTCTATCCTTGTTCCTCTTTTTTCAACCTCGGCAACCTTAGCACTTACCTCCATCGCCAAATCCTCAGGCCTATAAAATGCCTGGCGTTCAATGCTCAACTCCTCAGTTTTGCCGATTTGACAATAGATGCAGGAGTAGGTACATATCTTAGGTGGGATATTGTTTACGCCCAGGCTTTGGCCTAGGCGACGTGATGGAACAGGACCGAATGCTTTCATATATGCGTGCTCCCTGATCGTAGTTTTCTGTGACCCCTTTTCCGATAGTCTTACCGATACATTTTTTATCCGCCTTCGCAGAAGACCGCGGGATTGTCCGCCACACGTACGGCGGGATGAATGCGCACATGCTGGTTATGCTACGGCGCGACGTCGCCCCTAAGCTAAGTGCTTCGATTCGCAGCTACAATAACGTATCTTCATGAGTGCAATCTTGGCGATTGCTCACTCAGCACTTAGTCCCGAGTAAATAAATACGTCATCGAATGTATGAATCGAGGACTAAGGCGGATAAAGGGACCACGGGTTTACCCGTAAGGCTCCATTAGGATGAGATACACAATTTGACTGAAGAAATCAAAAGAATTGGAAAAGAAATCGAATGGGATGGTTGACAGGAGTAATTGCAGCCCTTATATTAATCTGCGAATGAGAAACATTCGCAAAGTTCAAGATGAGTTGAAAGGTAGGCCTGTAACCTCTCAGCGCAGGTTGCTCTTAAGCTTGATTAAGAAGTCAGGCGGACATGTAAGCGCCAAAGAGCTGTACAGGCGGGCCACGAGGATAAATGAGTCCATAAGCCTGGCTACGGTATACCGTAGTCTGCAATTATTCAAGGAGTTGGGTCTGGTCGAGGAACGGAGACTCGGCCAGATGTATAGCCATTATGAGATAAAGGAATCGACAGAACATCAACATTTCGTGTGCAGATCATGCGGCAAGGTTATAGAGTTTGATAGCCCTCTTTTCAATCAGCTGGCTGAAGAGCTTCAGCGGGATTACAGCTTTATCCTTAGAAAGGTTGAGGTGTACATGGAGGGTTATTGTAAAGACTGTGCGAAAAACATAAAGGATAGCACGTAAAGAGAAAGATTCTTATAATGGTTCTCGAGAGAATATCGGGATTATCAATGAACAGCATAAGCAAGACAGGAGATACAGGAGGAGTACATGAAGATATCAGTATGTGGTAAGGGGGGCAGCGGCAAGAGCACTATCAGTACTCTATTGGCAAATGAAGCGCGAAGCAGGGGCTACCGGGTATTGGTCGTCGACTCAGACGAGTCGAATTCAGGGCTATACCGGATGCTTGGTTTTGACCAGTCACCTGTCCCTCTGATGGAGCTCGTGGGCGGAAAAAAGAGGGTCCAAAGGGCCCTGAAAAGTGGATTTTCCTCAGATAATTCGGGGGAAGAGATGACGGTGATGAGGCAGGATAGCATCAAGATCGATGATATTCCCCCGGAGCATATTATGACTAAGGATAGCCTGCATTTGGTGTGCATCGGGAAGATTCTCCAATCGTTGGAGGGCTGTGCATGTCCCATGGGCGTGCTGAGCAGGGAGTTTCTCAAGAAGCTGAGCCTGGAGAAAAACGAGATAGTAGTTGTCGATATGGAAGCGGGCGTAGAGCACTTTGGCAGAGGCGTAGAAACCAGCATCGACAGCGTGCTCATGGTAGTTGAGCCTTCTTTTGAGTCTCTTCAGCTTGCTGAGAGGATCAACAGTCTCTCAGCCGGGATCGGCATCAAGAATATCCGGGCTATCCTCAGTAAAGTGCCGTCGGATGAGATAGCCTCTAAATTGGAGTCCACATTAGTGAAACAGGGGATTGATACGATTGGGTGCATCCATTACGATAATGAGATCTTTCATTCCTCTTTAGAAGGGCTCAGTCTCGCTAACGGAGCTGCAGGAGAGGAGATAAAAGATGTGTTTGACGCCCTTATTTCAGGTTATGCGTCTGATTGGTCAGGGTCCCGCTATGGGGGTAATTCATTGGAGCATGGATAACAGCAAATGAATATCCCCGCAGCAAGCTCCAGGGCATGGTGACGAAAAGGTAATCCTAGATAAATTTTATGCCTATAATGAGGTCAGTAGGCCCTGAAGGAGGTTTGCAAACTTTGGCTGGGGAATTTAGTGTCCCTTTCGGGGATGGTGGAAACCCCTCGCCTTATAGACGAGGGGTTGTTCAGTTAATCAATTGCAATGAGAGGAGTTGAGATGGCCAAGGTAGTAGAAGTCACAGATGAAAATTTTGAGGAAGAGGTTTTAGAATCGGATGTTCCAACCGAGGTGGATTTTTGGGCACCTTGGTGCGGACCTTGCCGGATGGTTTCGCCCATCTATGAGAAGCTTTCAGAGGAGTATAAGGATTTCAAATTCTGCAAGATCGATGTTGATCAAAATCCCCAAACGGCAATGCAGTATAATATTGTGAGCATTCCAATGCAGATGTTTTTTGCCAATGGTGAAAAGGTGGATGAGATCCTCGGTGCAGTACCTGAGCGTATGATTCGATCAAAGGTCGAGGATATTCGACAAAGATTCCCAACAGATGAAAGGGAAGCGCTCAAGGTTATCCTGGGCTCCTGGATTGCGCAAAACAGAAAGCACGCAGAAAAATTCGAAAAATGGAAGCAAAAGGTCGAGAACCCAGGAGGAGATTCGTATGGTCCGGTTTTTGAGGCAGTGAAACGGGTTCAGGAAGTAAACGAGCAGCTGTTAGAGACTGTCTTAGCATCAGCAGATATGGGAGAGATGTAATGAGCTCATCGCTGCCCTCTAAAGGTGTAGAGAATGGAAGCTACGAAGGACAAGATTAAGCAAATTTATGAGGCCTTGCCCCATCTGAATTGCGGTTTTTGCGGGTTTGAGAGCTGTGGACAATTCGCAAAGGCGGTAGCAGAGGGAAGAGCATCGCCTTTCGGCTGCCGGCAAGACCCTGGGGCAGGGTACAGGATAAGCCAGATAATGGGGGAGGAGGTACCTCCTATGGGCTTCGACCGCACCTTTCACCAAGGCTCGTCTAGCGCTCGGCCCAGTTCACCTGCATCATTAAGGTCATTACGTGCGGAGGTAGATGAGTTGTCGAGGAGACTCGAGGGCATACTGGAAAGAATGAATAGTTTAGGAAAAAGGGAGTCGATTATAATGCCGCGAGGAGAAGGCAGAGGACGGGATAGCAGAGGTGTCGGGCGAGGCGGTACTCGTGGCCGGAGAATGCGTATGCCGTGATTGCGGTCATGGAGCAGCCCATCAGATCGGCATGCTCAAAGAAAGGTTTCTTTCACCGATAACCCTGAGGCAGTTCGTTGGGGTCGCTTGCTAGCCAGAGGAAAAAATTGCTTTGAGAAATGAAGGCAGGGAAAATGGCAGCGGAGGAAAACAACCAAGACAAAACCATCAGGGAAAGAATGGCGGAAGAAGAAAAGGTGAGGGAGAGGGTAGACGCGCAGGGAGTGAAATGGAAAAAGGTCTATTTCGGGGGCGGAGAGCATTTTGAGAATTGGCTGGCTCAGTGCAGAGAGCTCGGAGAGGTAGAGGTGGAGGAGGTGAACCCAAAGGGGTACAAATGCTTTGAAGAGACCGGGGAGAAGCTTTACAGGATCTGGTTAAGAGTCAAGGAGACATATGGCAATGGTCTCTCTTAGCAAAAGGAGTCCATTGTTATAGAGAGGAATTAGGTATATGGGCGCCCGTATATGCCTGTTATCACCTATAGGTGAGAGCGTGGTGCACGGAGTGTAAGGAATACGGCCACTATTGAGCTATACACCTATCAGTCGTTTACGGCTGAATACGTAGCTGCACTGTTCTTGCCCCACACCAGCAAAAATTCTTTTCATCAGTGAACAGGAGTTTCATGGGAAGCAATTGTGGATCTGGAGAGTCTGATTACGCCAGGTATGGATTGAAACCTAATAGGAGGTTTTGGAATGGGTGATACATCTTTTTCTGACATAGTTATTGTTTCGTGCGGGACCTTGACTTTAGAGCTGAACCATTTAAAAGAAACCGGGTTTTTGGATGCGCAACAGATCCTTTTTACTACCCCGGGGCTGCATGAAAAGCCGAAAGAACTGGAAAGGCAGCTCATCAATCGGGTAGAGAGGGCAAAGGAAAAGGCATCCAAGATTATTGTAGTCTATGGGGGTAAGTATTGCTACGTAAACGGCGATGAACCAACACGGACCATGAAGACCATCATCCAGGAATTAAGCCCTGGGGTAGCGAGGATTCAAGCCACACACTGTATGGATATGCTGGCAAGCGAGGAGGAGCGGGCAAAGATTGGTCAGGAAATGGCCGGGGGCGAGAAGGTCTTGTGGATGACGCCGGGTTGGATCAAGTTTAGACATGATGTGTTTTGGGGCTGGGACAAGGGATTGGCAAACGAGAACTTTCCCAGGCACACCGGCGGGGCAATCGTACTTGATGGGATAGGGTATATGGATCGCTACATGGAAGAGCAACCTGAAGATCTCTTAGAATATTCAGACTGGATGGGGATCCCGATTCAGGCCTGTCCGGTTACCCTCGATCGCCTCAAATCCCTGCTTTTAGAGCAGGCAGCTGCCCTTTCGTAATCTCTCTTCCGCCGTTTTTTTGGGAACTGAAATATAAAGGAAGGAGAATTCTCTTGCCGGTACGGAGCGGGCAGACAGATGTATTGAGCCCACTCTAGACGAACCTGCTGTGAGGAGGTCTTACTATGAGCAGAGAAGAAGAGTTAGAGAAGGAGATAGAGGAGCTCGAGAAGAAACTGAGAGATCGGGAGGCATCGCTTCCGGCTCATTCGGTGCGCCCTCAACAGATGTTGGTTATTGAAGAGATAGAAACGGTTATAGAGGAAAAGAAGAGGGAATTGGAGGATTTACTAAGAAAGAGGAATTCAGACTCTCAGACGGATTGAGTGCGCTATGATCATCGAAACCCTTAAACAATCCTTGATGATTACCAGCTTTGTCTTTGTGATGATGCTCGCGATCGAGTATATTAATGTTCAGACCAAGGGCAGCTGGCAAAATTCATTACAAAGATCAAGATGGCTTCAGTATGTTCTATCCGCCTTCCTCGGCGCTACGCCTGGTTGTCTCGGCGCATTCACCGGTGTTGCCCTTTATGCGCACAATATAGTCAGTTTCGGGGCGCTGGTGACCGTTATGATTGCAACCAGCGGGGATGAGGCCTTTGTAATGTTTTCTCTGTTTCCGGGGAAGATGCTTCTTTTAACAGCTATCCTTTTTTTGCTGGGGATTGTCGTTGGTTTTATCAGCGATATCCTGTTCAAACCGGAATCTAAGATAATAAAAAAGGTAAAAAAACATCTGGCGGTTCATGAGGAGGATGAGTGTGTATGTTATCCGAAGGGCGAGATCCTGAGCCAGTTGAAGAACCTTGCCCTCCAGCGCGGATTATTCATGATCGTCCTGGCATTATTCATCGCAGGATTATTGGTCAATCAATTAGGCCCCCCAGAGTGGAACTGGATAAAGATAACATTCCTGGTCGCTTCATTGGCAGCCCTTTTTATTGTCTCTACCGTTCCCGGGCACTTTCTTGAGGAACACCTCTGGAACCATATCGTAAAGGTTCATGTACCCAGGGTATTCTTGTGGACATTTGGCGCCCTTCTCCTCATGCATATCTTGCTCGACTATTTAGAGCTTGGGACCTGGATAGAGGCAAACTATCTGACCGTTATGGTTATTGCCTGCCTTATTGGGATTATCCCTGAGTCCGGTCCCCATATGATTTTCGTAACCCTGTATGCAGAGGGAGCAATACCCTTTGGTGTTCTTCTTGCGAGCTCTATTGTGCAGGATGGGCATGGAATGCTTCCGCTGCTGGCTGAAGCAAAGAGGAGTTTTGTTTTTTGCAAGATTATAAATTTTACTGTTGGGCTTTTGGTAGGATTGGTCTGCTATGCAGCAGGGTGCTGAATATGGATGGGATTTTTTTAGGAGTATTCCATGAGGGATACCGAAACAACTCGAACTCCTTCTGATCGCTTAGAAGAGGCCTTGAGTGCTGTGGTCGGTGATGCCAGGATCACCAGCAGCCTCTCTCAGGTGCTCGCTTATGCCGCCCAAAAGAACACAATATCTTATCAAGAGATAAAGGAGATCATCAAGGATGATCCAGAGGACGTTCTTCTTCTGGCAGATGAATGGAGGTTGCTTTTGACGGTGAGTACGACAAAGAGCTCAAGCTGGGAGGATCGGCTGTTAGCGTTGAAAGATGGAGAGATATATGAGATCCCCAATATAATACGATATCTGTTGCAAGACCGGCTTCGTACAGGAAGATGGGATCCTGAAAAGGTCATAGGTACGTTCTTTAAGGAATTGGGGGATCCAAACTATAAACGGATTCCTGAGTTGGTGCGGAGCATTTCCGAAAAGGCGGCTAATCATAGAATTACCGGCAGTCAAATAAAGATGATCTGCTTTCAGCTCGGTCTCAGCAATAGGGTTGACAGCCTCATAGCCGAGCTTAAGGCAGCTGGCATTATAAGCCCGAAGTTGGGCTCGATTCCGGAGGTTAA
>Ga0307431_1001593_pt1 | contig 12861 bp, 22 predicted proteins | sample SalMarWE160170MG_FD_202155 | JGI IMG/M metagenome (GOLD analysis project Ga0307431, IMG submission 202155) | Salt marsh sediment microbial communities from the Plum Island Ecosystem LTER, Massachusetts, United States - WE1603-170 | ecosystem: Environmental > Aquatic > Marine > Intertidal zone >...
GAAGCCGCCCGAGGTAACTGCAAGTGTAAGACCTGCCGTATCCTGAGGAAGGCTACCAAGATGATGACAGAGCAGTTCCTCACCACCACCGAGGCTTCAGAAAAGGATGTAGAGGAGGCTGCCAAAACAGTTAAAGGCTCAGGACAGGAAGGCTTCGCTTTGGGCGAGGAGGATGAGTAGCTATGGCGCAAGAAGTAAGGGTAAGGCGAGTTCTGCTGCCGACACCAACTATTGACGAACCCGAGCGTAAAATCTACCAGATAGAGTATCAAGTTGGTGAGTTGCCCCCAGCCTTTGTCTATATCCCGGAGAAGGAGTGGACTAAAGAGAAGGAAGCTAAGGCTATTAAGGCTGACATGGAGAAGCGTCTGGAGACACCGGGGGAAACGATAACTATATAGGAGCTCTTATGAAAGGCGAGGAAGTAACCTCTCAAGACCTGGTCAATGTCGTCTCAGGACAGATATTGTCGGGCCCCGAGGATAGTATTTATGACGACATCTTTGACTGGATTGCTAACGCTATTAAATCAATAACGGGCACGATAACCTCATGGGTAGACTATGCCGTCAGCACTATTAAGAGCACCATAACCTCATGGGTAGACCACGCTATTGACACTATAACCGGTTGGATTGACACTGTCCTCTCCTGGCTGCGAGCAGTTCACTCATACGCTTCTCAGATATGGAGTAGTGTAGCCGGCTGGGTAAGAGACGCCTGGAATACCATTTACGGAGCTGCGTCATCAGCTATTAGTAGAGTAAAGACATGGCTATCAGATGTCACGGCTAACATAACTAACTGGGTTACTACCAAGGTAGGCGAGATAAATAGCTGGTTAGCCACCACAGCCTCGAACATGGTGACCACAATATTAGCCTTACATCAGGAGCTGTGGGCTAAGCTGAAGCCTCGTCTTGATGACCTACTGGCTAAAATGGAGCCTGCAGCTGCCAGCTGGCATACCTTCTGGGCTACAAGCTGGCCTGAGTGGTGGAAGCAGCGTGGTGAAGACGTAACTAACGTTATAAGTGAGATAAACAAGGTACCTGGCTGGCTGCATGAGCATATCGCCGACCCTATCACTGACTGGTTCAGTGATACATTTAAGTTCCTCAAAGAGGCGTTCTGGGGAGTCTTTGATAGCGCACTGGAGAAGATTAAGGGGGTAGCCAGCTGGGGTATGGAGATGTTCACCGAGGGCGTGCTGTCAAAGGTAACCAGTGCCTTTGGCTGGGTGTGGGATAAGATGCGAGCTGCGATTAACTGGCTGCTAGAGCAATTTACTAAGCTAGTGAGTAATATTGCTCCTATTAGTCCTGAGGGAGGCATGGGAGCAACCAGTGGTTTAGCTACTATCGGAATGGTTATGGGTGGAGGACTGGCTGCTATGACCATTGGTGGACACTTCGTCCACCCTCTACACACTATCGGTCTAGGCAAAATCGCTGCTATGGTCTACGACATGTCTAACTATAAGCTCATCCTCGGTGCCTTCATGGGAGCCATGGTTACTGCCTCTGTCAGGACCCCACTAAATTACTACTTCAACTATCTCCTGAGACCTTGGATACTGGAGAAGAGGGACTACATGACTCTTATATCACGACGGGCGTTTACTGACCCTGAAGCACTCCAGAATACCGCCCTGGTTAAGAGTATTGACTCTTTAGCTAAGGGTGACCGGGAAGGCTACGAGCGAAGGTTTCTAGGTTATTATGGTCTTCCCGACCAGTATTATGGGATGTTTACTGAGTTAGCCAATAGCAGGCTAGGCTACTTCCCTCTAGCCGGGATAGCTCGGACCGGTTTCTTTGATAGGGTGTGGTTTACTGAAGCATTACACCGCTCGGGCTACTCAACGACAGCAGTAGACGCCCTGATGTTAATGTATGAGAAGATGGTTGACGAGGCTCTCCAGGGCAGTATGAGCGGAGCCGCTGTTACTAGATTTAAGGAAGGGTTCACTACTGTTGAAGGTTTCTACTCTGAAATGAGTATCCTCGGCTATTCTGATAAACAGATAATTAAGTATGAAGCTGCCGCCAAGATGGACTACGCTACTGACTATACCAGGGACTTAATCTCTGCTTACCGGGATGCCGTCAGGAAGGGTAATATATCACTGGACGACTACCGAGGAGCTCTGCTTGACCTAGGCTTAGTTCCTGAGCGAGTAGAGGGTTATATCCTCAGGGAGAGAGCCAGGTTAAAGCCCGGTGAGGCACTAACACCAATATCACCAGCTACCCCGACCTATGAGACTGACGCTGGCAAGGTTATGATTGATACTACCAGGCGCAAGAGGCGCAAGAGCTTAATCAGCCGAGACCAGGAAATGGCTGCTTTTATTGAGCTCGGCATGGAGCCAGGCTATGCTACTGCCCTGGCTGATAATGATGATGTCCGATTAGCCGAGAAAGCAGGAGAGGAATGAAACAACCACCACCAGACGAAGAGGAAATGGAAGAGGAAGAGTAAGTCGTCAGCGGCCGCAGACAACTCCAGACGAACTGTAGTCAAAATCTAGCCCTCTGAAACGACCTACCCATAGTTTACTACCACCCCTTTTTACCCTTGAGAGGGGGATAGCCCCTCTAATCAAAACCTGAGACGTTTATCAATTTTACCAATTCTAGTAATTTCGATAATTGTCTCCCGGAGACAATTACCCCTTCCCCTTAATAAGGGAAGGGGTATTTTACTTATCATAACTTTTATAGTGCGGCTCATCTATATCTATTTTTCTCTATAGACTTGACAACCTTTACTATATGTGCTATAGTATTTATAGAGAAATAAAGGGAGGTGAAAAGGATGTTAAGTGTTGACCTAAAGGAAGCCATAGGCGACAGCCCACCAAGGCATAGTCCCTGTTTCAGTGTGCTATTGTTCAGGTTAATGCTCAAAGCAGATAGAAGCAATTTTAGTAAGCTGGCTTCTAGCTATCCTGCACACGCCAAAATGGTATACCACTGGCAAGGAACAGGGGAAATCCTGAAAGGAGTAGAGGAATATGCCTAAGACAATATGGTTAAAAGATGAAGTATACCAAAGGCTAGATGACGAAAGGCGCAAGGGGGAGACATTCAGCCAAGTAGTAGCTCGGCTGGTAAGACTAGCAGGCTGCCTTAAAACAGCCTTAGATACGCCGGAGGAAAGGAATTATTTACGTAATCTGGCAAGGCACTCTATAAAGACCGGTGGTGAGGAGCTATGAGAATAGAGGTCCCGATGTTACCCCCCAGGGAGCTTAATCCAAACTGGCATGGTCACTGGGCAAAGAAGGCTAGAGCTACCGAGGCTTACAAGAAGGCTGTGTATTATTCGGCTCTACACTACCTCACCCCCTTTGTCCCCCAGTTTAAGAAGGCTGAGGTCAAGATTACCTTTGTCATCCGGGACAAGAGGGGATATAAAGACGCTGACAATGCCATAGCCAGCTTAAAGCCAGCTATTGACGCCTGTGTTATGGCGGGTGTTATTCCAGATGACAGCGACGAGTACCTGCAGTATCGTTTGCCAATTATGTATCAAGTAGACAGAGACCGCGCTCCGATAACCATACTAGAATTTAAGGAGGTGTGCTAGATGAAACTAGACGAAGCTATTGAACTACTTCAAAAAGACCTTGATGACCCTGGCTGTGTTGACATTATGGACTTAAACAAAGCTCAAGAGCTAGGCGTTGAAGCCCTGAGACAAATCCAGAAAGGTCGTGTTGGGGGTTTCCCTTATTTTAATTTGTTACTACCAGGAGAGACAAAAGGAGGTGATTAAATGAAGTGTCCACTATTAAGGGAACAATATAGAGAAATTGGCAAGAAGGAGGTGTGTGAGTGGGCTGATTGTCTCAAAGAGGAGTGTGCTTGGTGGGATAAAGAACATAAGGAGTGTGGTATGCTCTCTTTGATTGATGAGATTACTAGACTTGATTACTACTTGGGGGAAATATTAAAGAAGATGCCTACTGAGGCCAAATTCAGGAAGTAAAAGAGGTAAGCGAAAGGAGGTGAAATAGATGGAATACGAAGAGATGAGAGCAATGGAGCAAACCCACGTCTGCGCTGAGTGTGGCGCTCCCCTGGTGACTGCCTGGACTAAAGATGGCAAAGGTTATGCGCTAGTCTGTGGTAGAAACCGCAGTCACCAGGGGTATAAACCAATACTGTCCCCCAGCCAGGCGTTAGCACAGGGTAAAATGGATGAGGTAGCTGGTAAAGGCACTCAGGAAGCCCTGGAGCAGCTAGCTAAAGAGGGTAAGGCAGCCGTTAGCCTGATGCTGACAACTGACCTTGCCAGCCGCCACGCCCTCTCAGAGGAGCAGGTAAAGGCATTAGTTACCTGGGGAATAACTATCGGAGTGAAACCGTGGCTGGGACATGTCTGTCTCTACTTTGGTAAGCCCTATTTGACCATAGATGGTTACTACTACAAAAATAACAAGAGACAGACGCCATACTCTTTGAGCACCCGACCAATGAGTGCTTCAGAGCGCAAGGACTACCAGTTGGCGAAAGGTGACTATGGCTGGCTGGCTGAGGCCAGGGATAGAGACGGGGCATCTCAGGGAATAGGTATCGGTATTGTTACCAGAGACGAAGTTGAGGGTAAATCTGATAAAAACCCTGAGCAGTTCCGAGCACCGGTAGTTCATTCTCACCCACAACGGATGGCTGAGAAGCGAGCCGAGTGGCAGCTGCTGCGTAAGCTCATACCCCTGGAGAAGCCAGAATGAGACGAAAGAGTAGAGCTAAAGTGCCTCGGCTATGGAAGATTAAGGACCCACTAACCCTAATCCTCCTGGGCCAGCTCTGGCTTCCGAAGTTTGGAATATTTCGCCCCAAAACAATCGTCCAGGCATTGACAGATAAGGCTTCAGCCACTTCTCACGGAAGGGGACACCATGCTCGGCGAGATACCGGGCAATAACAATAATAAGTTCATGGAGGTTATAGAGGTTTGAAATCTGAGCGTGATGACGGGTTACATAGCGCCGCACACGACGAATTAGACCCCGACTTTCTAGCTCTAGAACAGCTCGCCAGAAAGTTGCAGGGGAGCATCCTGGATCCTGACATACTTGAGCTGCTTTGGGATATACCACGCCGTAGTAGGCGTAAAATCTTAAGAGCCTTAAAACGACTTCCCTCTCCGCAGTTGGAAGACCTAGAGCGGATTTTAGACAATCTCTAACGCGGTCGAACTCCTTGAATAAAAGGCCGGTTGATAAAACTCGTTGGGAGGATGATACACCATAAAGCTTAAAGATACTACGGTCTTCTGGATTTTTTCTCTTAGACTTAAGAGAATATACTATACGAGGGTAGTTAGGCTTATCCTTATGGTGTATCATCGTGTCTGGAGAACAGGACTTGACAGAACGGATGTTCTTATTTATACTAGGGATAGTGTTGGTTTTCATAAGCAACACCTCCTTTTGGATAATAGCCCCCGGGTTTTTAGTCGAAGGCTCCAGGGGCTATTATCTTTTATAAATCACAACTTGTCAATAGACCAAATGTTCTGATAAATTTTTTTGAAGGAGGCGACATGAAGCTAAGAAGGGTTAACCCCGACAAGATTAAGGTGCCTGAGATGAGGGTAACTGCCAGGTTTGATGAGGAGACCTGGGCACAATTCCAGAGCTCAATAAAAGAGCTAGGTGCGGTCGCACCGATTATCTGCTGTGAGGTTGATGGGGAATTAGTTTTAATCGATGGGCTGCATCGTTTAGTTGAGGCGCAGAAGGTGGGAAGCACCCACGTGGACGTAGCTGTGATTGATGGTGACATGGTAGATGTCCTGACCAAAAACCTGTTCTTAGACCACATGAGGGGTAAAACCCCGGTGTCTGAAATGGTAAAAGTTATTGGAGCTCTGTGGAAAGAATATGACCTTGACAGTGAGAAGATAGCTAAAAAGACAGGAATGACCAGAGACTACGTGGAGAAGCTCCAGCTAATCTCGGAGCTCACCCCGGCGTGCCTGGAAGCACTTGACCAGGGCAGAATAGGTGTAGGGCACGCATCGGCACTAACTAAGCTAAAGGACCCGGTTAGGCAGGAGATGGTATTACGTCAGCAGGAGCTATATCACTGGAAGGTTAAAGAACTTGAGGAATATATAAAAAGTGTCCTGGAGCTAGTGGAGCATAAAGAGGAAAAGGAAGCTCACCCTGAAGTGAGAGCTCCGTTCAAGCTCAAGTGCTTTTACTGCGGTCGGGAGTTCGACATTGCTGAAGTGGCTAATCCGACCACCTGTCGTGAGTGCTCAGGGACATTACTGGCATCCATAGCCCAGGCTCGTCAGGAGATGGAAGCCGAGCAGAGGCACAAAAACGATACTCCCTCCGAGTAGAATTTTTGTCAACCAACCAACAGACCAACACACATAAATGCATCTGAGGGGGTATCGGTCTCCCCAGTTGGTTACCTTGTTACCTCTTTGGGGTAACAAGGTCAACTCCTCGGAATGAACTGCACACTCCAAGAGGTTCTGAAGCCTTCACCGATTTTGGTGATGATGATGTCATAGTCTCTATATGATTTATCATCAAGGTAGGGTTTGAACTGTCCGGCGTGCTTTTCAGCCATTATTGAGTATTTAGCAAACACCTCACGTCCGTTTAACCTATCAACCTCAAAGACCAAAACATTTCTGGTGGTAGGCTCCCCCGTTAGTGGGTCGGTGGTGGTCCTTCTCATGATGACGTGGTCAGTAAAATGTAGCCGGGCGGGCACCCCAGTTTCTAGTATGACATAGTTTTCTAATACCATTGCTCACTCTCCTTTCAAGGCAAATTTACTCCAGGTTGTAGTATTCTCTCATCTTCAGCTTCTTAGCTCGTTCAGCGCGATACTCCCTGGTCCAGTATTTGTGCATTCCGTCTACTACTTCCCCTAACCAGTCAGGGCAGTATATCTTTACCCTTACGCCCATGTCTCTAGCCATAATTTCTAGGTTAGGGTTAGTCCAGCCGACTACCAGCTCCATTATGACTTCTCTAGGCATATACTGCTTGAGCTCAGGGGTTACCGGCACCAGGCTCTTATACAGGGGTAATTTAGCCAGACCATTAACGATACTCCACACCTTAGCTTCAATGATGAGTAAGTAGCGGGGTAGGATTACTACAGCGTCAACCTCGGGTCTGAAGGGACGGGTTATACCCAAAGCCTTCTTCCAGCCGAACTCTTTGAGGTATTCCTCGGAGACAATACCGAGAGGCTGCTTGGTGATAAAGGTGAACTTGGAATATTCCTTCTTGAGGTATTCGGCAACAAGCCGAACTTCAACCTGTCTACTCTTACGAGCCATAATTCTTACCTCCTTAACAGGAGCTACTTGACATTTACCACAGTTTGTGTTATTTGTCAATTAAGCGAGGGTTCACACAGGAAAACATCCGCTTAGAATACTATGTAAAGGAGTAATTTAATGCCTATAAAAGTGAAACCATTATCGGATGTAGTAGCTAAGTGGGTGGATGTTACCCCCGGTCGGGTTAGCTATTACGAGAAGGAAGCGTCGGTCGCTGGTGATGACTGGGAAAAGGGAGCTAGTGCTGCCTCAGCTGCGTTCAAAGCGGCAATATCAGCCGCCAATATTGAAGCCATGTTCAAAGGTGGTATTAAGAAGGCTGGAGCCTCCAAGTATAACCGCAAGGTTAAAGACGTTGGTGTAGCTCGTTTCGGCCCTGGTGTCACAGCGGCTGCGCCTGACTTTGAGTCTGGTGTAAGTCCCATGCTGGACGAGATTGCCCGAACTACCCTACCAGCTAGAGCACCTAGAGGCTCAGAGGCTAACTACGCCCGGGTCAGAGCTATCGGCGTCGCGCTTAACAAGAAGAGACTGGCTCTTAGAGCAGCCGGGGTCTAAGGAGGCATAAGGTATGAACTATAGATATGCGACAATTTTAGCCAAAAAGTCTCTCGGCGCTGCTGGGACTGAAACCATTGACATTAACATCAAAGACCCGATAAGCCGGCTTGAGATAGCCTGGCGTCCCACGTTGGCTGATGTGGCAATGTTAGCAGCTTTAGCTGCTGGTATTACCAAGGTTGAGCTAGTTGATGGTTCTGACGTGCTTCATAGTGTGGATGGGCGTGAAAATCAGGCTTTGTGTCTCTACGACAGGCATTCGCCTACCATGAACAATGGTTGTCTCTATAATGGTGGCGAGGCTTATGCGACACTGGGTATTGACTTCGGTCGTTTCCTCTATGACCCCGAGCTTGCTTTTGACCCCACGAAGTTCCGTAACCCTCAGCTGAAAATCACTCACGATAGGGCAGCTATTGGTGCATCAACCTCCACACATTACTTGGAGGTGTTCGCTCACTGCTTTGACGAGAAGGCAATCTCACCTGTCGGCTTTCTGGTGGCAAAGAACCTCTATACCTATACCCCTGCTGCTGAGAATGCCTATGAGTATATTGACCTACCAACCGACCTTCCTATCAGGCAGATGCTTATCCGGGGTTATCAGGCGGAGCAAGACCCGACTGATGTGGTTGACGAACTCAAGTTGTCTGAAGATAACGACAAACGTGTCCCCTTTGATATGAACCTTGAGTTTTATGTCCAGCGCATGAAGGGTGTCTGGCGAGAGCTTATCGAGGGGCTCGACGAGTATGTTGATCCACAGGGTAACTACGATAAGTTTGTAACCCCTACCGATTTGCGCACAGTGTATGTTGCTCTAGGGGCGGCAGCTGATGTAGTGCAGCCTATCGTTACTGATGGTTACATCAAGGGTGGTTACGTAAAGAGGAAGTGTGGCGGGTCAACTATGGCTGCCCAGGGGTTTGTCAAAGGTTACCTTCCGCATCATTGCATCCAAGTTCCCTTTGGCTTACAGGACGACCTCAGTGACTGGTATGATGTTACTAAGTTAGGTAGTCTTAGAGCGCGATTGTTGTCAGGAGCTCAATACTCTGGAGCTGAGGTTAGTGTAATCCTTCAACAGCTGCGAAGATACTAGGAGGCGCCAGTGCAAGTAGATGAGGCTAAAGAGTATTCATGGAAGTGGATAACCGGTGATGAGCTGCTTTCACATGGTAGGTGTGAGCTTTGTCTCATTGTCTTGACCAGCTCTGATGGCAATGGTGATGTAACTTTATACGATGGCGAAAATACTAATGGAAGGCAAATCTGCAAATTTGAAGGGTTAGCTAATCGGAGCGTGCCTTTTGGTTTCCACCATCATATTTACTGTCGTAGAGGGTTATACATTGATGTTGGTAGCAATGTTACTGGTCTCCTAGTCCAGTGGAAAGAGCTAGGACACAAAGGAGGGGGGAATTAATCTCCCCTCCTTTCCTGTTATAGAGATGGTGAGGAGCTATTATGCGGTTTTCCTGGGTGATACCAGTTTTAACTACTCATACAGCTGCAAACAAGAAGACCGAGACCCTGAGGGTAGCTCGTGGTATTATCACTCACGTCTCCGTTATTGACCCTCCTGGTTGCTCCGGTCTGGTTCACTGCGTTCTGAGGCACCAGGAGCACCAGATATTCCCCTCAACTGAAGGTATGGACTTGTCAGGGGATACCTACCCTATTGCGTGGGATGATTTCTACAAGCTGTTCTCTGAGCCTTACTTCCTCAAAGCTGAACTATGGGGAGTAGGCTGTAGCTATGACCATAATGTCTTTATTGATATAGTGATATTACCTGAGAGCGTGGTGCTACCGGAGAAGGGCATTATCTCTCAGTTTAGGAAATTCTTTAAGCTAGTGGGGGTAAAATAGTATATACTAATCGGCTAAGGAGGAGTAAATGAATAGATTTTTGAAGTGGCTAGTAAGCAAGTTTATCAAGGTAGACCGCTTCGGTATGCGTGATGAGCTTCATATTGAAGTATGGCATGAGGGCGTGAAGACAGTTGATAAAGTGTATAAAGGTCGCTGTCCTACTAATGCTGGCTTTGCTGAGGTCGCTGCTTTAGTAGGTAATGTAGGCAGTCCCACCGCTTTTACCTACCTAGCAGTAGGCACAGGCTCAACAGCCGCCGACCCTACCGATACTACTCTAGTAACTGAGGTTACTGATACTGGACTGGCTAGAGCCGCAGCGACAGTAAGTAGAGTAACGACTACTGTTGCTGACGACACTCTACAGCTATTACACGAGTGGACAGCTACAGGTATTAAAATCCTACGAGAGATAGGGGCCTTTAACGCTGGTGCTGCTGGTGATATGTTAGCCAGAAAGGTATATGACGCCATTACAACTGCTGAAACCGACCACGTTAAGATGACCTATAAATTCCCATTTACTGCGGCGTAAGGAGTAAGCCATGGGTTGGGTATCACCAACTGGATTTGTTGACCCTGATGCTAAATGGACTACTGAAGGCTTTGCCTATGATGAAAATACCGTCACATATGCCCATTCTACTCTTTCTGCCGACTCTTGGAGTAGCTATTTAGAATTAACTGTTGATGCTCTCTCCTGTAATAAGGTTCAATTCTGGGCAGAGTATGTTGCAGATAGGGTAAACTCTATAAGTATAGATGTTTATTATGACGATGACTGGCATAACATCTATGAAGGTGCATTTGCCAATAAAGAGTGGGTAGAGAAGCCTATCCCTGCTGGAACTAAGACAGTTAGTGCAGCACGAGTAAAATTGTATAATGATTATTTTCCTCTGCAAATCTGTCAACTCTACGAGTTTGACTTCGGTGAGTTTGAGCCAACTGTTCACGAAAAGACGCTAACCGATGGCATAGCTATAGGCGAGGCACTAGTTAAGACACCTATGAAGGTAATGTCCGATGGCATCCAGTTTAGTGATGTAGTCGTTAAGGAATTTCACAAGGTAATATCAGATGGCATTGCCTTCACTGACGTCTTTGAAGGCTACAAGCTACTGGCTAAGGTATTGACTGACGGCATAGCTATAGGTGAGGCTCTAGTCAAGAGCACGTCAAAGGTGCTAACAGATGGTATCGCCTTTACCGATGTAGTCTATAGGAGCTTTGAGAAGGCGCTCAGTGATGGTATCAAGATAGGTGAGGTATTGAGAAAAGACATGACTAAGGTGCTGGTTGACGGCATAACCTTCACTGACATAGTTACTCGCTACTTTGAGAAGGTATTTACCGATGGTATTAAGATAGGTGAGTGCCTGACTCACTGGCGATGGCTAACGGCTATCCGTAATCTACCACGACCACGATGCCCAAAGCCGAGTGTCAGGGAGCAGGATAAAATAGACGATGGGAACGTATAAATGACTACAGATTATCCAGACTGGACTAGGTTAATGCAGCTTATCGGCGCTGACATAATGATGCCGATTGACATTCAAGGGGCATACATTATGATGCCGGTAGATATCCAGGCTCAGTATATCACGCTGGACATTGACATTGTAGCTCAGACTATAGGTAACATAGCAGTTGACCTCAAAGCTCAGTCAATAGGTAACATAGGCATTGACATCAAGGCTAACACTCTAGGCAACTTAACGATTGATGTAGAGGCTCAGAGCATAGGTATCTATCTCAAAGCTGACTGGGAAGTTCTACAGGGGCACGATAAAAATATCGTAGGAACTGGGACAGAAGTAGCAGCAGATAGTTACCTCTCCACTACTTATGAAGTTACAACCGGTAAAACTTTTTACATCTGTGGACTATCCTTTTCAATACACCCTCACACTGCAACCGATTACGACCATTTTATAAGAGGTGCGTTTGAGCTAGTAAACCAGACTGACAACCTTTACTATGCTTATGGTGGCGGAGAAAGCGGTGGAGGTATCTCCTTCTCAAAGCCCATAGCAGTGCCTGCAGACAAAACAGTTGCTTTAACTACCTACAATAAAACTAATCTAGTGTGCGATATAGCTCAGTCCTTCTGGGGGTATGAGATTTGAATGAAGAATTTATATGGACTCAAAACTGGAGACTTTAATACCATGAACCAATTTCAACAACCCGATGGCTCTATTATTATTGCGTTAGCTAAACGAGGTCAAAAGAAAGTCCACCGGTTCAGAGTTAAAAACCTATATCAACCAAATGAGGAGGAGGTAGACATTGACACAGGTAAACCTAAGCCTAAAAGAAATCTATAAAGAGCTATGCCCTAAGTGTAAAAAGAAGCTGGAGAAGATGTTGGCTGAGAGGCTAGCTTCGCAATCAGTAAAAGAAGCTCTGGAGGATAAAGGTGCTTGAGCTCTACAAGGCTCTGTGGTCAAGGGTTGGAGGTAGACCCTGGACATTTATCATCAGGGACAGTTACCGGAAGCACCCTATTATATGGATTTTAACCTGGTTAGGACTGGGCATACTACTAGGACATCTCTTTTGGGGTGAACCCTGGATACCAGGGGAAGGGAGATAAACTTTGAAATGGACACCTGACTTAATAATAGCTTTTACGCTTATTATAGCCTGTGTAATCTTAATTGCCTTACACATAGACTCTGAGGTAAAATCAATCTTGACTGTGGCCTCGGGTTGGGTGTTTGGCACTCAAATACAGGCTCATAGAGCTAAAGGGAATAACAAGAAAACATAGGGAGGTAAATAACTATGCCAAATGGTAAAGGTGACATTATGGCTCAAGCCGTCTATCTAGCCCAGCTTGAAGCCGCCCGAGGTAACTGCAAGTGTAAGACCTGCCGTATCCTGAGGAAGGCTACCAAGATGATGACAGAGCAGTTCCTCACCACCACCGAGGCTTCAGAAAAGGATGTAGAGGAGGCTGCCTCAACAGTTAAAGGCTCAGGACAGGAAGGCTTCGCTTTGGGCGAGGAGGATGAGTAGCTATGGCGCAAGAAGTAAGGGTAAGGCGAGTTCTGCTGCCGACACCAACTATTGACGAACCCGAGCGTAAAA
>Ga0307431_1001594_pt1 | contig 12861 bp, 27 predicted proteins | sample SalMarWE160170MG_FD_202155 | JGI IMG/M metagenome (GOLD analysis project Ga0307431, IMG submission 202155) | Salt marsh sediment microbial communities from the Plum Island Ecosystem LTER, Massachusetts, United States - WE1603-170 | ecosystem: Environmental > Aquatic > Marine > Intertidal zone >...
TTATTCCTGAGCCGTTTGCATTTGATGAAGATACGGTTCTTCTTCCTTGGGTCGTTCTCGGGAGGACCGTAATATTCATAGTGTGTTGGGGGGTGTTTCATCTCTTGCTTTTTCGGTTTCATTGGTACACCTCACCATTGAAATGATTATCCGGTCTTGATGTTGGTTTTTCAATGCGTGTGATTACCTTCTTACTTATGGTGAATTCGCCATTCGACCTTTTTATGGTGATGAAATCATCGTTTTCATTCAGAATTATTCCTCGAAGAACCCTTTCATATTCTGTTCCGTCCTTTCGTTTTTCGATATAGACAACTTTAGCTTCTTCATTCATTAGGATTGCCTCCGAATAGTAAATAATATGGTTTGTAGAGATGGAAATATGATAACATCTCGATGTCCTCGAATCTCGTTCCTACAATCCGGTATAGTGCTCACTTACTATTTGAAGGTTCTGTTGGGTTTAGTAAATTCCAGTGAAGAGACTGGTGTGGTCTTCGTACCATTCTTTGGCCTCTTCGAACCCCTCATCGCTAAGAGGAAAAACTTTCTTAAGTGTCCGTTTGTTGGTGTCAATATAAAGGGTTATTGTGGCTTTTCGGACCTGTTCCAAGTGCTCACCTTTCTCTCATTGATTGGGCCTCATCATGTTCTATAATTTCCTGCTCGTAGGCGGTAGTCTTTTTTGTTCCTATATAATATTCGAGGCTTGCTATGATTTCCTTTCGTTTCATGTACTCCATCTGATGTACGAAGTCCTTTATCCAGAAGTAAAGTGCTTCTGCTGGGCTTTTTGGTTGTTCCTCTTCATCAATACCTTCAAGGAGGTCCTCTTCCCAGTTCATACATAGCGGAATGAAAGCGCTTGGGTGTTCTTCGATTCGTTTTGATATTTTTTCAGTATCAATTGGGTTCTCCCATTTCTCCTTCTGATAGACCGTCATATTGCCGTCATTCCCAGTTCCTGGTTTTGTTAAATCTATGAGCCAATCCCTGGCCGAGGCATGGTGGTGAACATTGGCCATGAAACCGATGACTTTATTGAGAAATTCATTGGTTAATAGTTTGGCCCAATCATCGTATCCTCGGAATTCACATCTTTTTCGCATTGGTTCGATTGTATTTGGTGTTATTCTGCTTATGTGCGTAGCCATCATTGCGAAGGGAAGTACGTTGTGGTATATCTCTTTCTCTTCATCGGTAAGCGCTTTGAAGCGCTTCTCGTTCTCGTCTTTATTTCCATCTCTCAAGCCATATACTAATGTCATTCTATCCTCTCCTCTCGGTTTATTCCTCTTCATCATTCTCTTCATTTTCATCCTCTGATTGATACCAATGGTTTTCATGGGTAAGGGTGGTATCTCCCCATATAGCGATACTGTTCCCGCTCCTAGTTTTTATAAGCTTAGCAGAGCCGAGGCATTTTATTTCATCACCATAACTGCCATTCAATTGGAGGAAGCCAATGTCCATACCATCGAGGATGCAGAAGTATCCCCGATAATCGCCTTTCCACCCATCGTCGCCTCGGTATTCATCATAGTGTAGGGTTATTTCTTCGAATACTTTCAGGTTTTGTAGGTATTCTATGATGGCATTTGCATATTTGTTGGTATCAAATTCTTTGAGTCTTTCTCGCATGGTCTTTTCACTCTTTCTCAATCCACGGGTGCATATCTGATAGAATTTGAACATGACCTTTTTGAGCTTGTCGCCCCACATTCCGTTGGCGTCTGCCCATGTTCGTAGGGTAGATGTTTCATCCATTTCAGACCTGGCTTTAAAGGCTTCTTTAAGGATGTTTGCTTTGGTGAGCAATATGCTCCTCGGGTGGACCATGCTGTGGTCGAATAGAAGTTCTCCTTTTCCTTCTGTTCCATCTATCATCGTTATTTTACCTTTGAATAGATTGAATATGCCTTTATCGAAAGATGCGATAGCGATGACGGCTGGGAGTATTTCATCTGGACATTGAGCTACCATAACACCGATATCAATGTCCAGGGGTAGGGCGTTGACCTTTTTACCTAGTATAGTATGTTTAAGGGTTTTGTCCTCTTCATCCTCATAGATTAGATTGAGCGATTTAAGTCGGTTCACGCTTTTTTGGATATCATAAGCGGGCAGGTTGGATAGAATATCAATGCCTCGGGCATCTACTTCGTACTGAGCGCACACCATAACAACATGGTCGGGACTTACCTTACTCAGTGGCGGTTTTATAGCGGTGGGTTTTATGTCATCCCAGTTGGAGTTGGTCCTGAATTTGCTTGCTAGAGTGCATATACCCGGTTTTACCCTGCCGACCCGACCTCTTCTCTGGAGGACACCATTGTCGTCTATAGGGATATTGGTAATTTGTTTCTCGATACCATTCTCCCAGATACTATCGATGCCTTTGTCTATGATGAGGACCTCATCGAATGGCAAGGTAATTGATGTCGCTAGAGCAACGGTAGCGAATACGATGCAGGGTTCGTTATCTTTTACGAATTTAATGATGTGTTCAATGGATATATCTGCATGGGCGAATTCGGCGGGTAAGCGATTGAAGTGTGTTCTGACATCGGTGCATAGGTCCTGTATTTCATTGCGGGTGCATGCGAATACAAGACCTCTCTTTTTTTCATCGATGAGGCGCTGGCAGAACTTGAACACGCTTCCTGGGTTCTTTGGTGTGTCCATTTTGAATACTTCGAATTTATTCTCTATTTCATAAGCTACGCCTTCAGAATACCGGACTTTGAGCCATTGGTTTTGGCGTAAGGTGTTCACTTTTTCTCCTTTTTCATTCATTGTTTGGCATATGTGGGTAATCTCTTGATGGGACACTGGATTGGGGTTGAGGGTCTCGAAGTATTCGACGATATTGGCCGGGTCGATTGTGGCAGAGAGCAGTATTATCTGGAAGTTCGCCCCGCCTGCGAGATATGTTTTGACGATACCCGCTTCAACTTCGGTTACTGGAAGCTGACTATGATATTCATCGAATATGACGCACATATCATATTTAGGTTCTTTGAGCCAGTTCTTCATAACCCCATCTGTAACGACCATGATATCGCATTCATCGAGCGAACCGTGGTCCTCTTCAGAGGTATGCATGCCTATTTTTAATTGGTCACCCCAGAAATGCTTGAGGCCAAGATATGTGGATTTGCAGGTTTGTCGTGTCGGCTGGCGGAGGAGGACCTTCTTACCTTGCGTGAGCGCTACACCGGGCGGTATGCCCATCGTTTTTCCTGAACCGGTATGAGCTACTAGGGCCATGTTCTCGTCAAGACGAATGTCGCCTCTCAATATGGACCTCGATACAGGTAGGTCCTTGAGGTCTTTCGGGAAATTAATATCCATCGAATCCACCTCTATAGTTTTACACAGAAAGCACCTGAGTGGCTTTCTTCTTCACATTCATATATCTCATTGAATTTCTTTCGGCAGGGTTCGCATGTCCTTATATGATGGAATAAATCTTCAAGTATTTGTGCAATATCTTCACCTTGCATTTCATGTGTTTCTATTACTTTTTTTGGCACTTCATTCACCTCCTTGAACTTCTACTATTGCCGCTCCGAAATCTATCTCGCCTGAATAGGGCGATATAGGAACGATGATAGTGACCTTCTCTCCTTTTTTAGTAGGCCATCCTTCGAAGGGTTTGCTGAGATACCATCCTTCATCACGCCATTGCTCTGCAACCTCTTTGGCTTTGGCCAGGGCCTCTTCCCAATTCTCTGTCTCAAGGGATTCGTTCGAGAGTTTAGAGTATACTCTATCTATCTCAAAAACTTTGTATTTGGGCAAGTGCTCACTTCCAGGGTTTACCTTGGGCCGAGGCGCTTTCGATATGGATGTTCTGACCGCCCCAGCTTAATAGGTATCGCCGTGGATATCGGTCGTGGATGTTAAAAAACACGGTTCTGTCAGGTCCAAGATAATATGTCCAATGAGAGCCACAGCTCGGGCATTGGGGTGCATTCAATACTCGGTCGCAATGCTTTTGGAATTCGTTTCCACAATTATTACATCTGAATCTCGCCATTCTAGTCACCTCTGGTCTCGAATACTCTCGGGTTCTATGGGGGTAGATATTGGGTGCAAGGAATATTTAAATATTTGGTTGGTGTTTCTATTAAGCATGGCACGGAAGACGGAACGGGAGCATGTGCTGTTACTTCCCAAGTTCGATAATTCAGGGCAGAAGATATCCCACCAGGCCCTTGAACGGTATGCACTGAAAATATCGGAGAGGTTCGGCGGGGTCACGGTCATACCAGTCACGCTCGGGTGCTCTATCGACCCGGATACGAAAAAGCTCCAGTGCGAAGAGAATGTCATGTATGTGGTTTCCAGGGATTTGGATTCGCTTCCGAGGGAAAAATGGGAGGAGACCATATCCGAGGATAGCAAGATAATGCGTGCTCTTGCTAAGGAAGCTGGAGATGAGTTCGGGCAGTGGGGGATAATGCTCACCGAGGATATAATTAAGGATGTGGGCTTTATCACGGGAGTCAAGAAGGAGCGTATACCGAAAGAAATAATAGAGAAAGACCTGTTCGCAAGACGATTGGACTAGGCGATGTAGGAGTGCTTCTTACCGAAGTCACGGGTGAAGCATTCCTGGCAGAAACACCCTCCTTGATATAGGTGCATTCGTCTCCTCGGTAGTTCTTTCCCACATCCTCCATCGCATTTAACTACGGTGTCCTTCCACTTCTCAATAGGGTCGTCGGTCATTCTGGACCCTCCTTCATTATTTGTGCAGACCTTCTCTCTGCGCACCTCTTCGAGCAGACCCATTCTTTGATTTCCTTACGATATTTCGTCTCTACTTGATTTCTGATTTGTTCATATTCCTCTTTGGGAAGAGTATCGGTTTTACGCTGTTTCATCATATCAAGAATTTCTGCATTGATGAGCTCATCGGGTATGTAGGTCATTTCGAGCTTTAGCATTCGGCTCTGTTTTCTTTCCCTGCCACATTGAACGCATTTGTATCTTGGCTGTGGTTTCTTCTTCGAGGGTGGTGGAGCAATCCTCGATATCGGATGTGCTTTGGCGTAATCTTCAACCCACAATTTACAGGCGGGATTGAACCTACTGTGCCCGAGCTCTGTGTTCCATCCGGGGCGTTGTTCACAATCCTTTTCATGTGTAGAGTCATGGGCGTTCCATGCGTTTTCGATTTCTTTTTTAGTTGGCATAGTGCTCACCTTACTTCGACCCGTCGTTTGGTCTTCTTTCGGTCATTCCAAACTCCTTCGTATCGGGTAATCCATCCGTCCTCGAAGTATTCATCAATTGTAGGCTCTTCATAGACATTGGTGTGTTCTCGGAAGTGCCCACTACTTTCCTTTGCCCAATCGGGAATATCAATGGGGCCAAAGGTCTTGAACACTTCTCGTTTCTTACCATACCAGGATGGTGTTATACCCATTAGAGTCCGTCGCTTATTACATTTCTTGCAGGTTATGACAATGTGGGGATAGAGCGACCCACGGCCACAGTAGGAGCTATCGATATAAACGGTTATCATGCTCTTGGGATGGTTGCAATTCTTCATCAGGTCCTGTTTCTCTTGGCGATGGCGCTTTTCCATCTGTTCGGGAGTTTCCATAGTGTTCACCTTTTCTTTTCATTCGATTGCATTTTGCACAGTTCGATTTCCAAGCCTTCCGTTCATATCCGTGCCAATATCTTGAGCCATTCGATGTCCTCTTTGATGATTTCCATAACTTTTTCTATATTAATCTGATAGCCATCTTTATTGAGAACTTTGGGGGTTTGCCATATTTTCCATATGACATATCCGGTCCTTTTATTGCCATCAGTAAAGGGATGTGCAGTTACTACCCTTTTGGCCAGGTCTAACAGGTCCTTGGCATAGAACAGGTCTGCATCGTACCTTACGCCGGAAGCTCCTCCAGTGGCTTCAATGACCAGTTCATGCACTTTATGTGCGAAATCAGATAGGTTCATTGGTTTCATAGTGTTTACCTCATTGGGTCTGAACTCAGAGAGCAAGTGCATTGCCAGCTCCATGAGCAGGTGCATCTTTTGCCGGGTATTTTTTCTGCTCCGCAAAATACGCAGAAGAAAGAAAACACCTTTGTTCTATCGGTTTCAGAGAGGGCATCAAGTGCTAGAATAGCATGCTTTATGTCGCTTTCATGTTTGAGATGTTCTATTGCTTTATTTCGGTTCATGGTGGTGTCCTCCTAAGACTATCTAGGGTAGTTCGAAGCTCCTCTGGGGTGTATCGTCCAGCCCCGCTTTTAGTGAATTTCGCCCCGAATAGTTCGGAAGCTCTCATCATAATTTCTTGATGTGTAAACCGTGCTCCAGTGCATCTATTATTCCTTTTTCGTCGAGGCATATGTCACCATCCTTGTGTTTGTTCATGGTTCCTAGGCATTTTTCACAGCGATAGGATGTAATCTTACCTTTCAGGACCGGTGGCCATTCGATAAGCTCGACCCACCCGCAGGTGTCGCATTCGAACTCTTCGAGATTCAGACAAGTCATTTTGAGTCCTCTTCGACGGTTCCGCAGTTTCGGCAATCTATTAGGCGCTCCCCCTTATCGCCATAGGAGTAATCACAATCATCACGACCACATCGAGGGCATTTCACTGTATGCTTTCTCTTCAGGCAGTAGAATTCGATTGGGACATCGAGTTCAACGCTGTCTCGCAAGGTCACAACGGCGTCGATGGTAAATCCCTCCTCCATTAGGCGTTCGACAGTCGGTTTCCTGACCTTGGGGACATATACTATGTCTTCGTTCTCGTCAAATCTCATATCATTTCCCCTTTTCATTGAGTTTCAATATAGTCACGACTTGAAGATGTTTGATGATGGCATCATCTAGGTATGAATTCAGAGCTTCTCTTATTATATCGGATTCAGTCACTCCTCTCAATTCCGCTAGTCTGATTATCTTGCCTTTCAGTATAGGTGAAAGGCGGAATGCTATTTTATAGTCTTTCTTTTCCATTCGATTATTCCTCCTCGTCATCTCCATTGGTCTTGTGTGAATATCCTCTCTTCGAGTAATTATCATCCATCTCGGTTGCGGTCTTCAGGACGGTATGGACCAGGCTGTTCTCGTTGAGTTCGAGCTTCTCTGCCTCTTCCCTGGGGATGGCTATGGCGAAGATGAGCTTCCCGTCGCCACCCTTTCTGTACTTGACCTTGGTGGTCCATTCGGCGAGTCTTGGCTCTTGCTCACGGAGAAGGTCCTTGATACGCTTGTCCATCTCCTGGTAGACCACGAAGCGGACCTTCATCTGGGCATCTTCGAAATCTGCCCCATGAGTGGATATCTTTATGCTGTCCTCACCAACGGCCCAATGAGCAATCTCATGGGTCAGGTTGGAAAGGGTCTCGCTGTGTCTCAGGAATTCGAGGCGTTGCAGGTCTGTGTCCAGTTTGTAGTATTTTCTCATGTCGTCGATGAGGAGGTCCTTTCTGAATGCAATATATTCGCTGGAATTGGTCCATGCCAGTATATTGCCGTCTACCGTACCTATTCGCATTTCGGGGGTCTCTTGGCTCTGGATACCGCTTCTCATTCCCAGGATGAGCCACTCCTTTAGGACCTCATCGAAGAACTGCTCGGTCTCGGGGTCATTGTTCAGGAGCTTGTACCCATTCTCCCATTGACGGACCGTTTCGACCGATTCGAGGGCGCATCCTTCCACGCCGTACTTTCCGAGTATCTCCTCGACGGCAGAACTGTGGTCCACAACATTGAAGCCGTTGATGACGGCCTTGTCGTTGGTGATATTGTTCCCCGTAGCCCAAAACAGGTCGTTACCATCGTTTACCGATTTCACAACACGGGCTATGGATGTATATGAGCCGTTACCTCTGGGTATGATGAGCTTGGTTTCGATATGCCTTCTGAGGTCGCCATCCCACCTGGCTCGTTTTAGGAGGAATTCCCTCTCGGAATGGGTCAGGTCTGCACCAGATTTATTCTTTATTTTGTTGGTTAAATTCTCGATGGCGAAGTGCTTTAGGTCGGTTATGATTTCATCAACGAACTCATCGCTTTGGATTAAAGAACCCCTTCCAAGGTCTTCGGCAAGGAACTTATCGGTGATTATCGTGCCGCTTATGCCCGATACACCGATATCGAGAGGAGTTCGTAGTTTTATACCGAGGTTGTAGACCTTGAAATCGCCGTTCCCCCAATAGTTGATGTAGGCGGTCCCAAGGCCCTTTGGCAAGGCGAGCTTCTTCCTACATTTGACCTTATCTCCTCGTTCACTCTTAGAAGGGGCTCTATGAGTCCGTTCGTTGCCATTGAAATTGTAGTGTATATCCGTATCGAAAAAGCGCAGTTGCTCGTCTAGATATTCTTGCATTTCGACTATATCGATGTTCCTGTTGCATCGAATGGTCCAGGTTGTCCCTTCCACCTTTCCATTGAGTATTTCTACTTCATATGTTCCGTCGGTCTCATTCCAGTTATAGATACGAACACTGGCTTCTTTTCCGTCGATATTTTTACAATGGAATACGACCTCGAAATCCCGTGTATCATCGGAATTTAGACGGGCAAGTCGGAATATCTGGAGGCGACCAAGTTCCTTTCCGCTTATGCTATCTTCCATACCATTGCGTGAACCCTTATCGGCCTCACTATCTTTACCGACTATTTCGAAGTCGTTGATATGCACCCAGGGATATCCTCTGTTCCAGGTCTCTATCGTATTCCCCTTGACGATGAAATGAATTTCTCTGTCCCGTGCTATGCGACCCGATTTGGTAAGATAGGCATCTCTATGGTTCTTCATCAGCTCGATGAGCCCTCGGTGGTGTTCGATATCCTTGTCTTCACCATGCTGTTCCTCGTATGCCTGTTTCCATAGGCTGTCTCCGGTCTTGAAACGGCGTTTCATATACTCACCTTTAAGGTTTCCCAGTTGATTATATCGCCCTCGTTAGGGTACTGCTGAGAGTACTGCCAGTGGTAGTAACCGACTAGATTGCGGTTGATAAAGATACCCATCTTGACCTCTGCTTGGGGAAGGCAAATCTCGTACCCACAGTTACATTTTAGGTTATAAATCCAATCTGGTTCGGGCTTATTCTTATTGATATCTTTCACGAAAAAATCTCGTTTCCCGCAATTAGGACATTTGTTCATGGGCTTGTAGGTTTCCATAGTGTTCACTCTTCGACATCGACCTCTACTGCATCGTCCAGTAGGTTCTTCCAGTAGGTCTCTCCAAAGCCAGGGTCATATTCCCATTCGCCTTTGTAGTTCGTGCCTCCGGCGTAATATCTGGGGTTGACCTCAAGGACCATGGGGTCGTCATAATCTTCGGTATATCCCATGATTGAGCGCAGGTCGTGGTTGTAGAAGAGATGATGCTCGTAGTCAGAATCACGGGTCATATCTATATGGATGTGATATCTCTTCCACATGGCTCGACGCATGGCTTTGTCATCTTCTCCTCCTCTCGGACCTTTAGGTCGAGGAAGAACGATGATAAGGGTGGGTTTACTGGCCAGATTTTCCCTCTTCTGACGGTTGTTCTTCAAATAATCACCTCTCTGGATATACCTTCTTTCCTTCTGCTCGTTCTCGCTCCATCCTGGATGGTGGACAAGCAGCTCGGTCGCAGGTCAGACATGTACACTTGGCGCATATGTCCATTGTAGGGTGTGTGTCGTTCCAGCAATCGATACCGCCCTCTCCCTTCTTACATTCCTCGGGGTCTAGACCGCATTTCTTGATGTTGTCCGGCATAGTGTTCACCTCTTAGTAGGTCTGCTCTCGATATTTGAAGTAATCTTTTGGGAATACTTGTTTCTTTATGATGCGTTTTACCTTCCTTCTTGAGACGACCATTCCTGGCTGTCCCATGACACTGATATGACCTTGAATTACCCACCAATCCTTGGCAAGGCCATCCACTATAGCTTTCTTGGTGATGCCTTTCCCAAGGTCGAGTTCAATGAGGTCTCCTTTCTCGATGGTCCGCATCAGAATCCCCTCCTTCTCAGCTTAGTCCATGCGGTCGGACTAATGAAACCATGGAATGTTTCGAGTCCGATATGGTGACTGACGCATCTTCCGATGCCAACCTGAACGGCGATGGCGATGTCACTCTTTTCCTTCTTGGTAGGTTTTCTAGCAAAGACCTCTTCGAACTTATCCTCGGCTTCCCATCGGAGGTGTTTGTAGTCCTCATCCATTATTTCTCCATATTCTTGATAGAGAGTATCGGAGGCGTATTGAACGGAGGAATCCACTCCTTCATCGGTATCGTCTTCGATTTCATCCAAAAATTTCTTGAAGGCCCGTTTGCTTGGTCCTTTCTTCTTCATGGTCATCACTCCGTATCGATGCTGATACCCTGTATCTCGTCGATTATCTCCTGGAGGCGCTCTTCTTTCTTCTCTTGGAAGAGCTCTTCGATACGGTCGTCGAGCTCCTGTTTGGATGTCTTTTCTCCTTCGAATTCATTCTTGGCATCTTCTGTAGCGTCTTCTCGGATACTGTCCTCGTCGATTGAGAAGTCGATGCCGTCGAAGTCGCCTATTGCGCTTTCCAGGGCCTCGGCCCTGTTCTCAAGGAGCTGACCGACATCGCCATCCTGAAGACCTTCTGGCATGTTATCTCGTTTCTCCTGGCATTCATCGGCCATCTCCTGAAGTTCTTCCTTGATGCTCTCCACTTCGGTCTCAAGGTCTTCGGCACTGTCGGGGCTGAGGTCACCAATCCGGTCTTGAACATCATAGAGCCGGGATAGGAACTCGCTTTGCGTGAGCTGGGAAGCTTTTGGTGGGGTCTTGCTCCTGTGCAGGCCACCATATCGGAACTTCCAATGGTAGTAGCTGTCTCCCTTCTTTATCCCATATTCGGGGTAGTCTTTCCTCGCTTTCTTCACATGATGTACTCTCGGCATGTGCTCACCTACGCTTTCGTTCCCGGTTTGCATCCAGACTTCGTACCGGTGCATTCCTCAGAAGGCTCCATGCATTCGTCACATTGACATTCGTCGAAGACATACTGGAGGTTATGGACCTTGCCACAGTCCTCACAGCGACCTTTCAGATGAATGAACCCTGGGGGGTTATCACCATCGTGGTCGGCCAGCTTCGGGTCAGTGCTCGTTACGATTCTACCTCCGCATCTGCAATTCGGCGGATAGTTGTTGCCCATAGTTTTCACCTCCTATAATAGTCCTTTCTCCTTCATCTTCTCGACGCAGGTGGGGCAAATCCATTGTCCTTCGTGATAGACCCACCCCAGGTTTCTCCAGTGGTCGAGAAACTCCTCTGCATCACTGTTCCTTACCAGATGGCTCGTTGGTCCACTGGACTGTTCATGACCGGCGGCCCTTCCACACTTGTCGCAAACAAGTTCTTGCCATGTTGCATGTCCCATTCTACTCACCTTCTCTATGAACGGAACCTTTTAATGAAGATTCTTGTGTCACTGGTTCTATCCTCTTTACGAATTCAGGCGGTACATCGTTGCATTCATTCCCTTCATCGTCTATTAGATTGAAGCCTCGATTATTGCAACCAACTACCGTGAAAACATGCCCTTTCGTAAATGTGCCTCTAATTATATCAATATCTTTGACCGCTTCTACCCGGTCTCCGATGTCAATTATCTTTCTGACGAATACCATAGTGTTCACCTTTTACCAGTCCTCTTCATCGTTCAACTTCTTTCCACAGAGATTGCAATGATATCCCATTTCCTCGTAGGATGGATGCTCTGCCCCGTCACCCACAGAATCATAGTCGTCCAGAGCTTCCCCTACGGCTTTGGGGTCGAGATGTTTGAATTCCTTACAACCTGTGATATCAGTGACGGTACATTCATAGGCACAGCCCTGGCACAGGTCGATGTTCTTGTTCTCTCCTTCGGCAATGCGGACGCTTAACCTTGGCATTCACTCCACCTTCTTATAACACTCATCACAAACGAGATGTCCACGCTCGTCAGTCATTAGTGCGACCCAATCTCCCTCGACTAGGTGCTCCCATTCAGAGGGATAGAATGGTATCCCATGGATAACTATTTCGTTGGCGTCAGTATCCACATGAACCCCTTTCTTTCCACATCGCTCACAGGCCCGGTCGGTTCTATCTTTGATAAACGCTTCTGTTTTCCTATCCATCTTATTCATCTCCTTAGTTGTGGTCTAATCACTCTACGGAAACATCTTCTTCATATAGGTCTCGGTGATTACGAGCTATGTGGTCCCTCAGTGCTTGTGCATAGAGGGACATCTTAGGACAGGAATCCATCATGGCCCGTGTGATTATATCGATGAGTTCTTTCATTTTCATGGTATTCACTCATCTTCGAAGTTCTCCCAGAGAGACGGGTCATGCTCTTCGCAGAAGGTTTCTATAATATAGGTATAGGCAAAACCATCGGGAAAGCTGGGGGATTTATTGACCTTACCGGCTTTTTCTTTTATTAGACTACACCCACAATCCATTTCAATATAATCGGGCCATTGGGGTGCGGGTCGGAATTCCGGCCTTCCGCAGACTTTTTTATGCTCTTCGAAACAGGGTTCACAGAACCTCTTCCCACAGGTCTTACATTTTGTCAGGCAGGCAGAGCATGTGGGATAAGAACAGTTGGAACAGACGAGATTGGTTTTTGTATCGCAGATACATTGTTCCATTTACTCACCTCAGAACACCATCGCTATCCAGCACTTCTTGTTGAAGATAGGCATCTGCCTTCTCGGTGTTGGAAGGGTCGTATCGCCCCAATCGTAGAGGTCATTGAGGACTTCATCGAACTCATAGATATCCTCTACTATCTCGAACCGGTCAGCGATGTCTTCGAGATAATCCTCCTCTTCCTTGTATC
>Ga0307431_1001596_pt1 | contig 12850 bp, 15 predicted proteins | sample SalMarWE160170MG_FD_202155 | JGI IMG/M metagenome (GOLD analysis project Ga0307431, IMG submission 202155) | Salt marsh sediment microbial communities from the Plum Island Ecosystem LTER, Massachusetts, United States - WE1603-170 | ecosystem: Environmental > Aquatic > Marine > Intertidal zone >...
GGGCTTTGGCATTATCACCGCTAGCGCCCTGCACACTCCAGAGAAACTGAAGGACGATATCAGGAAGGCACGTTCTATAACGGACAAGCCTTTTGGCGTTAATCTATCGGTGGGGCTTTGCCCTCAAATCGACGAGATGCGCGAGGTGGCAATCGAGGAGAGGGTGCCGGTTATCTTTACCGCCGCTTATCGTGGTGACGACCATGGGCGGAGGGTACACGAAGCTGGCCTGAAGTGGGTGCATAAAGTGGCAACGGTACACCATGCCCTTGCCGCCGAGCGTCAGGGGGCTGATGCAGTGGTACTGGTAGGCCTGGAGGGAGCTGGCTTCAAGAGCATCTCCCAGCTTCCCACCTTGATCGCCATTACCACCGTTGTCAGGATGATGAAGGTGCCGGTTATCGCCGCTGGCGGCATTGGCGATGCCCGCGGTTTTCTGGCTGCCCTGGGTATGGGGGCGGAAGGCATCTATATGGGGACACGCTTTATGGCCACCATTGAGTGCCCCATCTCCGAGCGCTACAAGCAGGCGATGGTGGATGCCAAATCCTGGGACCCCAAGTACCGCGACCGCGCTCTGGCGCCTCCCAAGGCCGAGGAGTATGAAAAGGTGATGAAGGGAAAGAGTGATAAAGTAACCGGTGAGTGGCTTATGAGTCTGGAAAGGGTGCTCCTCAAAGAGTCTCCAGACGTTCCGAGAGACTGGCAGAGCGACTTTCGGAATGACGATCCCGAGGTGGCACTAAGGGTAACTGGAGGCTCGCTGGCAGTCGGTGTCATTGACAGTGTAATGAGCGTAAAGGAACTCATCTATAACATCATTCTAGAAGCTGAGCAGATACTCGGCCAAGGGGGAAACCTGGGTAGCTTATTGGCGTAGATATGGTTTCAGATAACCTTGCTACGTGACTTGGGCTTTAATAGTTTTATCATCAAATCCCCGTTATCTATTATCAAACTATGTGGCCATTCATTGTTTAGAAAACGGGGGCCGATCCGTTCGCCCTGACCCTGTCGAAGGGCGAATGGTCTTTGCAACTATGTTTCCGTTCATGGTTCGACAGGCTCACCACGAACGGATTTTAAAGCCTTTCCTAAGCATAGCTGAACAGCCTATCATAAACAGGGTAGCCCGGAGCATCTGCTCCGGGCACGATTGGAGCGGATGCTCCAACCTACCCAGATTTTTCCCCGCTCATCCTGAGCCCTTCGATAAACTCAGGACAGGCCTGTCGAAGGGTGGTTCGATGGAGTAACTATGAAGGCTACATAGCATATCACTTTTCATGATTTGTTGATGGTAAGCTGTTGATGAGAGTTTACTCTACTACAAAGTTGGTATCTAGCTCGCTCAAGCGTCATCAGCACTATCAGGTTCAAAGTATTTTCTAAGCTCCTTAAGTAGCGCTTCAAGCTCTTTGGGCGGAAGGTTCTTGGTCATAGACCCAAAATCGTCAGGGATCCAGAGAATAAGCCTGTTGTCTCTATAGATGGCGGTACCCGGTGTTCCGTAGAGTATCTCCGGCCGCCGTTCCAGCCCACCGGGTTCCATTGTCAACTTCCCTCTTCGCTTTCAATTACCAATGAATGCTCGGCTATGAAATCGATACGTTTTACCTTGCCTGTGAGGAATTTTTCATCTCCCATCAAGCTAATTAACCGAAATCCATTTTCTTCAGCTTCGACTTCAGCCACTTCCTCCATTATCATTTCCTTTTGATCACCTTTTTCAAGATAGACTGTACTCAAGCACATTTTTTACCTCACTTTGTTGATTTCTGGGCTGTCCAATTTTGATTCTATCTTTGAAGGATTGGGCGGCATGCCTGATGAATCAGGCAACTACATATATAAACTCTTGGGATAGTTACTCTATTCCCTCTTTACTAGTCTCCTTTACCCAGATTCGGTAGAGTATCTCACCGCTTTCCTCAAAGCACTGAAAGCCATGTGAGTCGACCTCCTCTACCTCTACGTTGCCCTCTCCCTTTAACTCCACGATCTGGTTGTACCAGTTTCTAAAGTGTGACCCACCACCGAAATAGACTTTCCTCCACCTGTTCCCTCTGGCGTCCACCTTTTCCTGAACCTTGTCCTCTTCGGCAATCCTCTCGCCAGCCATCTTCTCTTCGTCCATCTGGCTCTGGCTCATTGCTCTTGCTCCTTGCCGGTAATACGCTTAATTCACTCAGTTGCACCCTTCATCCTCTCGCATTTGTCCCATTTTGTCAAACATAGCGGGGCAACCCAGCGCAAGAGCGACCATATCACTGTGGAAACGTAATTTATATGCAAAAGCCACGACCACTTGGCCATCTTATGTGACTTAGACCTGTGGATTTACCCATCGGAATGGACACTTGACATCGTTCCTTCTCTGGTTACAGTAGAAGAGGGAAAGCTCGCCTTATATTGGAATTGTTTTGCATCTTCATGATGTGTATAGTGTTGCATATATGGCATATAATCATTGGTATGCTCTAGGATGAAAATAGGGAGTCTGACTTCGAGGTGGGCCGTCTACCAGAGAATGGCCGGTCTTTGTGGCGTGGTTTCCCCATTTCTGGGCTTCATATTGATAGCGGTTTCCATTTATTATCACCCATCTTTCTCCTGGACGCAGAACTATATGAGCCTTCTAGGGGTCGAGGGACCGGCTCGAGCTTTGTTTAACGCCAGCCTCATAACAAATGGAGTTCTCGACATTGTATTTGCCATCGGCTTTGGGCATAGTATCCCTTCCAGGCGGCTGCTGGTACGACTTGGGACCATAATCCTTGTCCTTGGCGCATGCGCTTTGTGTGCTATAGGCATATTCCCACGGACCACCGGCGCTCCACATGACTATGCGTCGGTATCCTTCTTCTGTCTTATCCCCGTGGCTCTATTTCTTATCGGGGCGGCGCAGTTGGCCTCGTCCAAATTGGCGTCTGGTCTATTCACTTTGGCATGCGGTGTGCTAATGGTCGTTCTTCAGCTCATCCCCTGGCCGTGGGGTAGTACGGCAATTTCCCAGCTCCTTGCAGGCCTTCCGTTGTCGGTGTGGCTGGTGGTCTTTGGCGCCAGGTTGTTCATGGCACCGAATAGAGTTAAACTTTGATAAGCCCTACGGTATTCCCTCGGGGCATAACCATAATACAGGCATTGAAAGGAGGTTCGTTATGAAGACATTGGAGGATTATAAGGAGGCGGGTCGGGAGTTGTACCACAAACTGCATCTTTCCACCTACCCGATAGCGATAAAATATATAAAGGATGTTTCGGAGATTCCCCAAGGGGTACAAAGGCCATCGCTCCTTGGACAAAAATGGAGCTTATGTCAGGCTTTCACTTATGCCCGCCGGGCGGGTTTGTCGGTCGCCATGACATCCGACGACAATTTCTGCACACCCTCAACTGTGGCGCAGGGGTGGGAAGACGTATCCTATGAAGACTTCATTCAAAGTCAGGTCTTACAGGGCTGGCATAAAGACCGGGAAGCGGAAGAGAAAGTTTCCAGTCACGACAGGGTTGCCTCAACAGGGCACAAAGGTTTCATCTGTTCACCACTGCCCGAGTCAGTGGTAGTCCCGGATTCGGTGCTGGTGTATGGTACCGCGGCAAACATAACCCATATCATTCACGCCTTAGCCTATGACGGTGAGAATGTCCCCATCTCCTCCTTTTGGGGGTATCGGGAATCGTGTTCCAAGGGAGCCTTGTTGCCGTTCATAACTCAGAAACCACAAATTGTCATGCCCGGTACAGGAGACCGAATGCTTGCCGGCACCTATGACCATGAGCTTGCAATTGGCTTACCGGCAATTCTACTGTTCACTGTCATGGAGTATCTGTTTGCAACTGGCGGGCTCATGAACATGGGGCAGCCGGTCAGGACTATGCTTTCTCAAAGCATGACCGCAGATATTACACCAGGCTTCAAGTTCATGCAAGAAAAAATAGACGAGAGTAAAAGGAAAAAGGGCCAATAGGCTCGCAATTCTCCGAGAGACGAGGGGGGCATAAGGCACAGCCCTTTTCTGCCAGCCCCAACTGCTGGCATGCCATTACTATAACCAAGCCTGGCTAAAGCGAGTTAGCTTCTTGCTCCGATGCTTCGGCGCCGACCAGCAGGATGTTGCGGGCGATCGAGTTCGTTTCAGCTTCTGCCCTGGCGTCCAGCAATTCAGCCTTCAGAAGTAAAGCTTCCTTGCGCTTCGGTGCGTCTTCAGTCCCCTTGACTACAAAATCCACCAGATGCAAGGCAAGCTGAATTTTGCCTTCCTGCTGCAGCTTCCTGGTGCGCTCAATAAGCTGTTCAGCGCCAACAAGTCCGGCAATCTCCGCCGCTATGTCTGAGCTTTTGGAAGGAAATAGCTCGCTCGGATTCCCATTGTACCAACCGGCATACCTGCGGTGTATGCCGTGGATGACAAAAGTGGGGCAGCCGTAAACTGGGGCGAGCCCCCGCATACTGGCCAACTCTTCCGGTATGTTAACTCGTTCCAGGATCTCCTCTATCCAGCAGCCTTCATTCAGCAGCTTTATGACTTCATCGTGCATATGGCGCAGCCACTTTGCTTGATTCATGCACACCTCTTGAACTAGCTCTCCACGGATGAGTCGTCCATGACCTGGTATTAGAAAATCGGGATTTTTACCGGCTATTCGCTCCAGGGCCTCAGCCCATTCCAACTCATAGCGCTGAACCTTGAACGGATTGCCGATGTTGGGGCAGACCCCTATCATCACATCGCCGGCAATAGCCGTCTTCCGTTCAGGAATCCAGACCCATGTGCCGTCATCGGTCTCCCCCATGTAGTGATAAAGCTCGAAGGTAAGACCTCCCAGCTTGAATTGCATGGCATCTGAGTAGGTGATGTCGGGATATACGACATCAGAGGGCATAAACCGCTCGTCTCCTTTGGGGCGACTATACCCTCGTCCGGATTGAATTGAATTTATGTACCAGTTGTACCTGTTAAGCTTCTCATACCGATCGAACCGCTGTGGCACCAGTTCATGCGCTATGATTCTGGGTTTTGCATGTCCTCTTTCCTTTGCATCCTCAATGAAGGGGCCAGCGGCAAAGGCATGGTCAGCGTGCCCATGAGTGTAGATAATGGTGTGGATGGGCGCCTGAGTCCTTGTCCTTATTGACTCAATTACCTTGGAACTTGTCAGTGGCGTGGTATCTACAACCACCACTCCTTCTTCAGTGATTACAACACCGGTGTTTCCGAATCCTGCTACCATGACTACATCTGGCGTACATTCCTGGTCCTGCACATCCCCCATTTGACTGAAAACGGTTCTTTGCTCTAAGCGGCTCATGGAAAACCTCCTTTCAACGTTATCCAATAAGGCTGGATTTCGCTTTCGACTTGTAACGAGTCGAAAATGTTTGGCAGTACTACAATAGCCCTTATGGGAGAAGAACGTCAATACTTAGATGTTCCAGTTATTGCGCGGCTTGTCCTCTAAAAATGTAGTTGCCCATCCTTCTTTGAAGGATTGGGCAGCGTGGCCTGATAAATCAGGCAATTACAAAAATTGAGGCGTAGGATTTAGAAGGATGGGGGGCTATGCCACCACTCTCACTCTCTCCCTTACCTCTCCCTTCAAGGGAGAGGGGATGAGATTCTTCCCCTTCACTCTGTGCAGGGTAAGAATGACAATTGGGTTATGGCGTGAGGTAGCGTCGCCACTCTGTGGCGACGAATTGAAGGGGACATGGAACAAGGGAGTAGGGTGGGTGGAATGAAATGGAACCCACCTTGCCACACGATATGTAAATGGTGGGTTTCGCCCTTCCGCTGAAGGGCTGCACCCACCCTACTCCCTTAGGGTCGTTTTGTCATAGCGAGGCTAAAGCCTCGCGCTACGTTGCTATAAATCTCAGCACAGTCGTTTGACAGGTTCACGGCGAAATAGTAGATTAGGGCGAGGCAAATCTTGCCAAAGGGTAGCAAAATAGGATACATCTGACCAAGGACCTCCTTGTTGACATAAGACGGGACTATGACTTATGGGCCGTGATGTGGCCATGAAGGGAGATAAAGGATGATAGCGACGAAACTGTGTGAGCTGGTGGGAATAAAATACCCCATAATCCAGGCGGGCATGGGACCGTGGAAGACGGAGAAACTGGCTATAGCGGTTTCCAATGCCGGTGCATTGGGGATCATCAGCACCAGTGGCGTAATCGTCGAGGCAATGGGCTTGGACATGCTGGGAGAGCCACAAACACCCGCAGAGGGCCCGAAGACGCCATACGATATGGTTAAGCCACTCATCCACAGGGTAAAGGAGGCAACCCGGGATTCAAAGGGCATCTTCGGCATCAACTGTATGGTGTCGGCAGAGATGATGCAGGGGGCCAGGGACCTTATTAGAGGGACACTCGATGCCAGAGAGGAAGACCCGGAGGTCAAGGAGAGATTGAGAGTGATAATCACCTCAGCCGGCGACCCTTTGCCCTGGACAGAGATAATAAAGCCTTCAGGGGTAAAGTGGTTTCATGTCGTTCCCTCGGTGCGCCATGCCCAGCGGTGCGAACGGGCCGGAGTGGATGTGATAGTTGCCTCAGGGCAGGAGGCCGGTGGACATACCGCCTGGGAGCCGGTTCATAGCATGATCCTTTTGCCAGCCGTGGCCAGGGCGGTAAGTGTCCCCGTCGTTGGAGCGGGTGGATACTGTGATGGGGCCACCCTGGTGGCTGCCCTGGCACTGGGGGCCTGTGGCATTCAGATGGGCACCAGATTTATAGCTACTCAGGAGAGCGATTTTGTGCCGCTATATAAGAAGCGAATATTGCAAAGTGGAGAGAGGGACACCTTGGCGTCCAGGGGATTCGTTGGGCCGCTGAGGTACCTGAAGAACAGGGTCTCTATTGAACTGACCGAGATCACCTTGAAGAAGACCCCCAGGATTTACTTGGGTGAGCCAGATGCTAGCCTTGACCCCGATATATTTAAAATAGAAGCGCAGGGCATGAAAAGCCTGGCGGGAGACGATGATGAGAAAATGCTTTTTTATGGGGGTGAGGTAGCCGGCAGGGTCGAAGACCTACCTACTGTGAAAGAGCTGGTGGCCAGGATAGTGAAAGAGGCCGAAGAAACCATTTCCTCTCTGCCAGGATTCATTGCACCCAAATAATGCGTTAGCCGTCGAGAGGCGTTATATGCATCAAAGAGGGGCAAACGCAACACATGCGTTTGCCCCTGTATCGGTGCCCCCGCTATGCGGTAGGCTCTTCTTAAAAACCCAATGTTATATTGTCTATAAGCCGCGTTTTCCCAATCATGACCGCCATAGACACCAGCGCCGAGCGGTCGATGTCCTCAAGCTCCTCCAGCGAATCGGTGTCTGCTATGCTCACGTAGTCAATCTTCGCCAGCGGTTCGCTCTCAATCAATCCGGTCATCTCCTGTCGCAGGCGCTCAGCGTTTCTTTCGCCCTTATCCCATAGCTCCTTAGCATGGCAAAGCGCTCTCCACAGCACCAGGGCTGCCTTTCGCTCCTTTGGATTGAGATAGGTATTGCGGCTGCTCATCGCCAGGCCATCGCTCTCGCGAACCGTAGGCACGGCAACGATTTCAAGGTTCATATTCAGGTCAGAGACCATCTTCTTTATAACCGCTAATTGCTGGGCATCCTTCTGCCCGAAATAAGCCCGGTGGGGCTGAACGACGTTGAACAGCTTGGCCACCACGGTAGCTACCCCCCTGAAATGACCGGGGCGATATGCGCCCTCCAGCCTTTCAGTTACCTTCTCCACCTCAACCCAGGAGCTGAATCCTTCAGGATATATCTCCTGGTCGCTGGGCATAAACACCACAGCCACCTTCTCATCTTCAAGAAGCGCGAGGTCCCGCTCGGGGTCACGAGGATATGCTGCTAAATCCTCCCCACGACCGAATTGAGTGGGATTGACAAAGATGCTGGCGACGACGGTGAGGTTTTCCAGGCGGGCCTGGCGCACCAGCTCAAGATGCCCTTGGTGAAGGTAGCCCATGGTGGGAACCAGGCCAATGGAGCCGGGAAGCTGGCTCCGCAACCGCTTCATCTCTGCGACTGCAGTTACTACCCTCACACCGTTTCCTAGGACGAGCGAGAAAGCTCGGCGATAACGCTTTCATCCATTTTGTAGCTCTGTTTTTCGGTGGGGAAGCTTCCTTCCTTCACCTCAGAGATGTAGTCAGATACAGCAGCCCTGATGGTGTCGCAAAGCACGGCATACTGCTTGGCGTGCTTGGGCACAAAATCGGTGAAAAGACCGAGGAGATCATGCACCACCTGAACCTGGCCATCACAATCGGGACCTGCGCCAATGCCAATGGTAGGCACGCTCACCCTCTCAGTGATTAGCTTCGAAAGTGGGGCGGGCACAGTCTCCAGAACGATTGAGAAGACTCCCGCCTCATCCAGTGCCCTGGCATCCTTGAGTAATTGCACCGCAGCCTCCGGGGTTTTCCCCACCACTTTAAAGCCGCCGAACTGATGTACCGATTGAGGGGTTAGCCCGATATGACCCTGTACCGGGATGCCACACTCCACCATCCTTTTCACCTTCTCGGCAACATTCACACCCCCCTCCAACTTCACCGCCTGGGCTCCTCCCTCCTGAATAAAGCGCGCTGCATTGCGCAGCGCATCCTCCGTGGAGACGTGATAGGTCATAAACGGCATATCGCCGATCACCATGGCGCGCTGCGTACCGCGGACCACCGCCTTGGTGTGATGGATCATCTCATCCATAGTCACCGGTATGGTAGTTTCATACCCCAGCATAACCATTCCCAGGCTATCGCCAACCAGGATCAGGGGCATCCCCGCCTCGTCGATGAGCTTTGCTGTGGAGTAATCATAGGCGGTTATCATGGCGATTTTCTCGCCCTTCTGCTTCATCTCTCTGATTTCATTTACGGTAACCCGCATCGCTTTCCTCCTTAGAAGGAGAGCACTCCCTCTTTTACCTTCACTATCGTATTTTTCTCATCGACATAGACCAATTTGGGGTGCCAGTGTTGTGCTTCCTCCTCGGTGACAACATCATAGGCAAGGACGATAACCTTGTCACCTACCGACACCAGCCTGGCAGCGGCACCAAGGAGACTAATCTCCCCTGAGCCCTTCTCCGCCTCGACGGCGTAGGTCTCAAGACGAGCACCATTGTTAATATCGAGCACCTGAACCTTTTCATAGGGAAGGATGCCTGCCGCCTCTAGAAGCAGCCCATCAATTCCGATGCTACCCTCGTAGTCAACGCAAACATCGGTGACTCGAGCACGGTGGATCTTCCCCTTCAACATAGTTCTCATAGATTCTCCTCCTTTAAAAGCTCTCTCAACTCATTTGCTCTCTCTTCATCGATCCTCCCCTTTGCTAAGGCTATGGGGATGGTCTGAAGTCCCAACTCACGATACATGGAGAGCACCTGCGGCGCCGCTCTTTTTAGAGCAGACAGATGTTTCTTAATCGTGCCTAAGTCCCCCCGGGCTATGGGCCCGGTGAGACAGTCAGGCAAGCCAATATTATCGATATTATTCAACGTTCCCCTGATCAGGGGTAAAAGCGCCTTGGTTGCCTGCTGAGATGGAACCCCGAATGTCTCCCACAGGTCAGTGGACTGCTTCACCAGGGTGACAAAGTAGTTACAGGCGATCACTGCTGCAGCGTGATAAAGCACCTTGTCGTCGGCATTCAGCCTAACCCAAGTCCCATCGAGAGCTAAAGCCATCTCCTTCAACGTGGTGAGCAAAGGCTCCTCAGCTTCAATGGCAAACATAGAGCCTGGTATGTTCTCTATAGCATGGGTCACGCTGGCAAAGGTTTGAAGAGGATGAAAGCCACCAACATAAGCGCCATCCTCCCTCGCCTGCTCAAGAATATCCGTGGAGTCCGCCCCACTACAATGAACCACGCTTTGCCCTTTGTGCCAATAAAGTTCGGCCACAACCACCTCAATGGCGTCGTCAGGGGTGGTAACGAAAACAAGCTGAGCAGAATCAGCCACCGCCTGGGCGGTATCGCACACCCGACAGCCACCAACAGCGTCGGCAAGCCTCTGGGCGGATGCTTTGGTGCGGCTGTAAACGGCGACCACGGGATAGTCCTTACCACTTAGCCTCACCGCCAGCGCCGTGCCCACAGTCCCAGCTCCGATGAAACCTATATTTACCATCTTAGCTCACATCCCTGGCGGCTGGTATACCGCAAAGCCCCTCAGCCTCCCTTATCGCCCTGACGATCGCCGTTGTTGCTACCTCTGCCGCTATCGAGCCAATCAAAGTGACATCCCCCTGCTCTTCTCGCCTAGTGGCGAGGGTAAAGATGGCATCGCCGTCGAACATAGTATGAGCCGGGCGAACGGCCCTCGCCAGGCCATCGTGTGCCATCTGTGACACCTTGATCGCCTGCTCTTTGTCTAGCGAGGCATCGGTGGCCACAACCCCGATGACTGTATTGATGGGGGTAAGGCTTTTCGATTCCCTGAGTTCTTTCAGGACCTCGATGGTGCCGATAAAACCGCCCTTCTCTATGTCACGAGGGCCAGCGATGACCACTCCCGTCTCTGGTTCAACCACATCTCCAAAAGCGTTAACGGCAAAGATAGCGCCGACGGTGAAATTGCCCGTCCTCTGGCTCGCCGTACCCAGGCCGCTCTTGGTCATTCGCTCAGGCCCCATAATCTTGCCCACCGTCGCCCCAGTGCCGGCGCCAACGCTCCCCTCAGCCACCGGGCCATCAGTGGCGGCGAGGCACGCCTTATAGCCCTCCTCCGCTCCAGGTCTCACCTTTGCGCTGCCCAAACGCAGGTCGAACAGAATGGCGGCAGGGACGATAGGCACCTTGGCCACACCAACATCGAAGCCGAAGCCTCTCTCTTCCAGATAGCGCATCACCCCACCAGCAGCATCGAGTCCGAAGGCACTGCCACCGCTGATAAGAATGGCATGCACCCTCCCCACCAGGCTCGTCATCCGCAAAGCGTCGGTCTCCCTTGTTCCCGGCGCCGAGCCGCGCACGTCCACACCGGCCACCACACCCTCCTCACAGAGGACCACGGTGCAGCCAGTGGCTGCCTCTTTATCGGTGTAATGACCCACCTTTATCCCTTGCACATCGGTGATTGCATTATTCACAATCTATGTTCCTAAAACGAAAAAAACCTTCTCGGGCGTACCCGAGAAGGCGTAATGACAAGCTGAACCGCTCTCTGCCGTCTCGGTCGTCACCGATCCAAGCGACCTTTTTGTTTCTTGTTAAGCCTTACCAGTTTCAACTCACCGCCCCGAACTATTCGGGGTCGCTGGTTATATTATAATAACATAGAACCAAAACGCCTGTCAAGAGGTTTTATGCGCTGGGTAGTGTGACGTATTGCGTGTAAAAAGGAGGGGGCGTGTCCTTTCCGGTACAAGAAAGAATACTTAGAAAGGAGGACACGCCCCATGGCACAGATCAAAGACCCGACCGAACTAACGATAGAAGATTTGTGGCGGCAGGTCAAGGGGGATGAGGCTGTTGGGGTGATGTAGCGCGACCCTAAAGGGTCGCTTTAAGCGAGGCTAAAGCCTCGCACTACGCTTTATGGCGGTAAAATGGTAGGGTTCGCCCTTGCGCTGAAGGGCTGCACCCACCCGACAGGCTTACTTATTGTTGCGAGGCTCATCATGAACATCGTAGGGGCGTTCGGCCGAATGCCCGTGTCACAGCTTGCTCTGTTTGCAACACCGTTCGTGGTGAGCTTGTCGAACCAAGAACGGCCCTTCGACAGGCTCAGGCCGAACGGGGCGTATCCATTTCCTGAATAAAGTGTATTATTATGACAAGAGGAGGATAGATGACCAACCCATACAACATTTGCATTTGGCGACCAGTTTCCGAGTGTACAGATTGCACCATTGCTGGTCGCCTGAAATGTCATTTCAAATTGGGAGACCTTCTTCATTTTATGGGTCTGTTCCTATCTATTGTGCTTCCAGCCATTATCGGAATGGTGCTGGGTGGCTATAGCTGGTATATTCTGGGCTGGCTTGTGCTGCTTGCCATTCTTCTTGGAATCTGGGAGAATCGCGTTCTTTGCAGTCATTGCCCTTATTTTGCTGAAAAGGGCTCAATGCTGCGCTGTTTTGCTAATTATGGTCTGTATAAATTGTGGAGATACCATCCCGGACCCATTAGCAGGTCAGGTAAGATCCAGTTTGTAATCATTCTTATCCTGCTGACTTGCTATCCCTTCCCCTTTCTGATTCTCGGGGGGCAATACATTCTGGCTTTTCTCACGGCGTTGGGTATAGCAATATCGGGCTGGACTTTGCAAAAATTCCACTGTTCTCAGTGCGTCAACTTCTCCTGTGTTTTGAACCGGGTGCCAAAAGAGGTTGTTGATGAGTTTCTCAAGCGCAATCCCGTGATGAGAGAGGCATGGGAAGAAAGTGGCTGGAAGACAGGAAATATGAATTCATAGAAAACGTCACGCGGTTAACTGACTGAGCGTATTTGGCTTTGTGTTTTCGACACTTCCACAGGATTTGTTTCTCTAACCTTAGGCATACTTTGGATACGGTTGAAACGTTGTTCGCCTTATGATATTAGGGTGTATGAGGAGTTCCAGAATGATTAGTGAGATCATCACAAAAGTACTGAGACGATATCTTGTAGGCTCCGATTCACGATTTGTTTTTCACGCGATAGACGCGGTTGAGTTCCCGGCGATCGATAAAACGGGTCTCTATATCCACATCCCTTTTTGCAAAAACACTTGCCCCTACTGTCCCTATAATAAAATAGCATACGATAGCAGGCTTGTTGAGCCATACCTGGAGGCGATGCTGATAGAGATTGAACGGTACCATGCTCATTT
>Ga0307431_1001603_pt1 | contig 12831 bp, 9 predicted proteins | sample SalMarWE160170MG_FD_202155 | JGI IMG/M metagenome (GOLD analysis project Ga0307431, IMG submission 202155) | Salt marsh sediment microbial communities from the Plum Island Ecosystem LTER, Massachusetts, United States - WE1603-170 | ecosystem: Environmental > Aquatic > Marine > Intertidal zone >...
TATGCAGATGGCAGGATGCCCGTTGCTATGACTAAAGAGGGCATAGCGTATTATATGACTTACGACCAGGTAGGCTCACTCAGGGTGGTTGCCGATGCATCGGGAAATGTGGTAAAAAGGATTGAGCATGACTCATTCGGAAATATAATCAATGACACGAACCCATCGTTCACCATCCCCTTTGGATTTGCAGGTGGCCTTCATGATCCAGATACCAACCTCATCCGCTTCGGCTTCCGGGACTATGACCCCGATATCGGAAGATGGACTCCAAAGGATCCGATTCTCTTTGCAGGAGGGGATACTGATCTTTATGGATATTGTCTGGGAGATCCGGTGAATTTTGTTGACCCACTGGGATTATTTGAATGGGTCAATCCAATAACTTATTGGCGTGATTTCGGAGGAGGAGCATATGACTTCTTGAAAAATTATCAAGATATGAGAGAGGCTGGATGGAGAGGGGCAGATAAATATTTTCATTGCAAGGCAAATTGTGAGGCAGCTCAAAGAGGACTTGGTGGTGAAGTGGCTGCTTGCCTGATAAGTGAGACAAGAGAATGGTTGGATCAGAATATTAAGAGATATCCAGCATCGGACAGTGCTGCCGATCAAGCAGCTAATCAATATGGCCGTACTCAAGGAGCCTTAAATCCAGGGACATCTTGCGCACAAATCTGCGCACCATTTAGGCCTCCTGATCTTCCACCGAAATACTGAAAGGAAGCTTTGTTTATGATACGAATTATAGCCGCTTTGCTGTTAATATCTTTGATTTTTCTTGGATGCGAGCGTATGGAAACAGTGGAAACAGTCTATCCAAATTTCGAAGCAGCAAGTAAAGCTAAGGCAGTTGGTGAAGGGAAATGGATTCCAGGATTCTTACCTCTATCAGCTACAAATATACGAGAAAAGCATAATTTGGATACAAACGAAGTGTGGCTATTTTTCCATTTTAGCACCGATGATCTCGCTTCGATTATAAACGCTTGCCAACAGACTGCTCAGCACGAGGTTATCTATCCTAGAAAGAGTGTGGGTAATTGGTGGCCTCAAGCACTGACTCAGTATTCTAAAAAGATTCAACCCTCGGACAAAACTTATGAGTATTATCACTGCAACGATGGTGGCACTATGGCAATTCGTGGGAATGAGGTTTTTTATTGGCATTCTGGCGATGGGAGGAAAAAGTAACGGCTGTCATATTAACTTATTTGCTCATGATCACCCTCTCTACAAATGCCTTCACATCGATGATTTTGATTCCCTGGTACTGAGAGGGCATCAAGCGGGAGGTCAAGCGTTGTTTCTGGGTTGACTTACAAATAATTCTCAACTTCAAGGAGTGTAATAGGGGTCAGCCCTTGATATGGGACAAATTGAATGGAGCGGTTGAAGGTCCTCTTTCAACCGCCTTTTTCCTGGGCGGAGGGGGGCCTAATCTTAGAAGCACAGAGGATGGATTAGGCAAGAAGCAGGCTAAAGGCAAGGGGAAGGTCTGCCGGTTTACATAAAGTACTTTATGTAAAAGCGTGGAGTGCTGAACGGAAGCGGCCGGCCGACCGGTAAAGCCAAGTGAGGGTAGGCAGGGGTCCAAGATAGCCTGGCTGCGAGAGCAGATGAACTGCTTTTTATTATAATTTAATGTACTCTATTATTTCGTGACACCAACCTCGTCCGCTTCGGCTTCCGTGACTACGACCCGGATGCTGGCAGATGGACCTCCAAGGATCCCATCCTTTTCGCTGGTGGGGATACAGATTTTTATGGATATTGCCTGAATGACCCTATCAGCTGGTCGGATCCTTTTGGGCTCAAGCGCGGTTGCGGAGAATCCTTCGGAAGTTGCCTTGATAGATGTCTCCAAAAGAATTACGGGGATTGGCTTCAATGGTGCGATAATCTCGGATACTGGGGTTTAGGATATGCTGCTGTAGCCTTTGGTATAGGCGCTTTTTGCGAAACGTTTGTGGGACGCCCTTGATTAATTAGACTAACTTCTCATAGCATTTCTACGGTGTAATGTTATCGCAACCGCCGATGATGAGACGCCTAATTGACGCCCCGCCTCTGCGAGTGAAAGCCCACATTTCTCGACAAGGTTCTCAACTAATCGAGCCATTACCCTTGATATGCTCTTTCTTTGGCTCCCGACGCTTAAGGCGTTCCTGTCGATGTTTTCAGACATAAATGGCGGTGTGTGTTTCCGAGGCAAGTGATCCCATGCGATCAACAAAATTGTTCTTATCTGTATCATCATCCACGATTTGCCTTCGCTCAATACCTCAGACTATGATGTGGTGCAACGTCCCAGGCGAATCCAATCTTGCTTGTCTTGGCATACCTTCCATTCCTTGTTATTTTTATAAGAAACGATATCATGATATGTTTAAATAGTAAAGGGCGTCCCCTATCATTGGGCGACATTGTTTATGAAGAAGATATAAACTATTGCGGTTCAGTCTATATATTCAAGCGCGAAGGAGATATCTGGGCAAAGCAAGCAAAACTATTTGCCGCAGGGACCGCGGATCTGTACCGTTTTGGGTATTCCGTAGCCGTAAATGACAGCTATGCTGTTGTAGGGGCGGTGGGGCAATCCTACGAAGTGCCTTTATCCGGTGCGGCGTATGTCTACAAGCATGAAGGAAATACATGGCTTGAGCATGCCAAACTCACCGCAGACAATCCATCCAGAGGCGATAATTTTGGGATTTCAGTGTCCATCGAGGAAAATTACGTCGTCGTGGGCGCTTTCGATATGTTTGAATATCAGCCCTCAACAGCCTATGTTTTCGTGCCTGAAGGGGATAGCTGGATTTGTCACTTTAAGCTCACGCCAAGCGATGGAGGGGGGAATCATCATGGTTTTTCAGTAGCAATCAGCGGGGAATATGGCATTGTAGGCGCTCCTGAGGACTATGAGGCGGAAGAGGAGGCAGGTGCGGCTTATATCTACGCAATTCCGAACTACGCAAAAAGACCATTCATCAGCTTTGTTGAACCGGATGGAATTGATGATGTAGTGGATTGCAGCTTTACCATAGAATGGGCTGATGCTGATCTGGATGATGATGCAACGATATCTCTTTACTACGATACTGACAACAGTGGCGCTGATGGAACATTGATAATCAGCGGGCTGAGTGAAGACCCTGACGGCCCTGACAACCAGTATGTGTGGGATATCACAGAGATAGAAACGGGCACCTATTACATATATGGTGTGATTGATGACGGGAAAAATGATCCCAGCATACAATACAGTAAAGGACCGATACAGGCCCATACCATCTATAGCATAAACAAACTCACCGCCGGCGATGCAGCGGCATATTACCATTTCGGGAGCTCGGTCTCCATAAGCGGCGACTACGCCATCGTGGGCGCCCATGGTGATGATGATAGCGGATCCAGCTCTGGTTCGGTCTATATCTATAAGCGTGAAGGCGAGGCTTGGGTAGAGCAGGCCAAACTCACCGCCAGTGATGCAGCAGCATATGCCAATTTCGGATATTCCGTCTCCATAAGCGGCGACTACGCAATCGTGGGCGCCGATGGTGATGATGTCAATGGAGATTATTCTGGTTCAGCCTATGTCTTTAAAAGAGAGGGAGATATCTGGGTAGAGCAGGCCAAACTCACCGCAAGTGATGCAGCAGCATATAACTATTTTGGATTTTCCGTCTCCATAAGCGGCGACTACGCCATTGTAGGGTCCATGGGTGATGATAACCTCGGATCAGCTTATGTATTCAAGCGAGAAGGAGATATTTGGGCCGAGTTATTCAAACTCACTGCCGGCGATAGAAGAGAATATGACTATTATGGATCTGCTGTGAGCATTCATGGCAGTTACATTATTGTGGGCGATCACTTTGATGATGATGCTGAAGATGAATCCGGCGCCGCATATATCTATTCTTTTTCCCCGGGTTATATAAGCGCTGATCCCGAAAGCATCTTGATAGGTGAATCCACCACCCTTTCGTGGAGCTTCCCAAATGCCACGTTAGTCACTATAGACAATGGTATTGGAGAAGTACCTGGAACCGGTTCTGTTACCGCAACGCTGGATGATACCACTACCTATACGGCTACTGCCGAAGGTTGCTGGGGAACTGTCTCGGATTCCGTTACCATTGAGGTGAGGGAATATCCTCCTACTATAATTATAAGCGCATATCCTGAGATTATCAGTCTCGGCGGATCAGCCACCCTGACCTGGAGCTCGACCAACGCCACCTCTTGTGTTATTGAGCCTGATGTTGGAGATGTTGCTACGACTGGCTCAACAACCGTATCCCCATCCGAAACCACGACATATACCATCACCGCAATAGGCCCGGGAGGCACAGCCACAGCGTCAGTTGCCGTTATTATTGCCTCGCCTAGCGTGAGCCTAAGCGCATATCCTGAGATTATCAGTCTCGGCGGATCAGCCACCCTGACCTGGAGCTCGACCAACGCCACCTCTTGTGTTATTGAGCCGGGAATAGGGAATGTGGATGTGAGCGGTTCGATTGCCGTTTCACCCACCACGCTCACCACATATACCATCACCGCAACAGGACCGAGCGGAAGTGCCACGGCAACCGCAACTATTAGTATTAGTGAGCCAGATGTAACAATAAGCGCTGATCCCGAGACCATTCAGATTGGCGAATCATCCACCCTGACCTGGAGCTCGACCAATGCCACCTCTTGTTTTATTGAACCTGGTGTTGGAGATGTTGCTACAACTGGTTCAACAACCGTATCCCCATCCGAAACCACGACATATACCATCACCGCAATAGGACCGGGAGGCACAGCCACTGCCAGTGTCACCGTCGCCCTAAGGTACCCTGTGCCGATCATAACTATAAGCGCTGATCCCGAGACTATAAATTTTGGAGATTCAACAACCCTGACATGGTCCTCGACCTATGCAGATTCCGCTACCATAGAGCCAGACATAGGCACCATTGAGGTAAGCGGTTCAATCTCTGTTTCACCCACCGAGACCACCACCTTCACCATCACAGTTACTGGCCCTGGTGGCACTGCCACGGCCAGTGTTACGGTTACTGTCATTCCTTTAAACATCTCCATAAATTCTCCTTTGGATGGTGATACCATAACAAGGCCTGATATTATGGTCAAAGGCACCATAGCCAATCCTCTCGGCACTGAGGTAGGGATCATCGTGAACGGGATCGTTGCCATGGTTGAGGGAGATCAGTTTGTGGCAAACCACATCCCTCTGGAGGAAGGAGAAAACACCCTTACCGTCACTGCCATGGATTGGGAAGGAAACATTGCCAGTGCATCAATCACCGTGGATGCTGAAACAGAAGAGGAGTATATAATGATAACCGCAGACGATGAGTCAGGCACCTCACCCTTTGAGACAACTTTGAGGATAGAGGGCTCATTTAGCTTCACAGATCCTTACCTCACCTACACCGGCCCCGGGGTGGTTGAGTTTCTGGGAATGCCGGAGGAACATGAATATGATATTCAGATAACAGGTGAAGGCGTGTATTATTTCACCGTAGAGGTGACAGATGCTGAAAATAATCTTTACACAGACACCATTGCCGTAGTGGTGCTGGATCAGGAAGAACTGGATGCACTGCTAAAAGCCAAGTGGGAGGGGATGAGACAAGCCTTAGCACAAAATGATATAGATAGTTCGGTACACTATTTCTCAGAGTCCTCAAAAGAGAACTATAGAGAAATGTTCACTATCCTCTCCGAGAGCCTTTCCCACATTGAACAGGAACTCGGTGATATCCAGTTTATAGCTGTGATGAAGAATTCGGCAGAATATGACATAAGAATAACAAGAGACGGATTGGAATACTCTTTTTATCTCCTCTTTGTAAAGGACGAGGACGGGCTATGGAAGATTAAATCTTTCTGATTTTTTTTCTTACGTAATATTTTGAAAGTGGAGTTGAGCAATGATGAGTTTAAGGGCAACAATAGTTATCATCTCTCTTCTTTTGCTGGTAAGCCAAAGCGCATGTGCTGCTGATAGAACATTTCAAGGGAAGGTGATTGATGCCGATACCCTGGAGCCTATTGAAGGTGCAGTGGTAGTGGCTATATGGAGGAAAACAAGGGCGGGCATTGCAGGGGCAGACACCAGATTTAAGGACGCTAAAGAGACGCTGACCGATAAAAGGGGAGACTGGGGTATCGTAGGGCCAGAAGGATATGAGGATAAGATAATCCCAGGCTTAATACATCTTATGGGTGTGTTTGTTACAACAGAGCCGGAATTTATTATCTATAAGCCAGGATATCGGAGGGGTGTTCGAGGCGGCTTTTCGGCCTACCCTTATATTGACAAGGAACACAACCTGGAAGGAATTATTTTAAACCGTCCTGGAGAGACCTGGGAAGAGATAAGGGAGTACAGCAGTAAATATTCAGTTGGTATTCTGCGTTTTATTCCGGTGAAAGACCCGGAAAAGAAGCTCAGGGATTTGGATTTTTCTTTTCAATACCCTGAAAATGTGAGGAAAGTGGGATGGCGAAGAGAGATAGAAGCTTTTAAGGTTTATACGGTTGTTGGATTAAAGAAGGCAAAGACGAGGGAGGAGAGAAGAACTGCTATACCAAGTAGGCCAACCGATTATATTGAGAAAATACCTTTTCTCAATAAGATATTACAGGAAGAAGATGAACGATTATACGGAAGGAGTAAGACAAAATGAGGATAAGAAGATGTCTACTTATAATACTTGTTGCTCAAGTAGTGATTTCTATTTTCTATTCTCATAGTTATGCATTAGATAAGCCCACCCATGAAGCTATCAATGAGTATATTGCGGAGAATACAATAGGAAGTTTTTCTTTAGACCAATACTTGATGGACCAATTAGGGTTCCAGAAAGGGAAAGATGAAGAGTTTAATAATAAAAAAGCCTTTGAATGGCTCGGGTATGGCGGCAAAAAAGAAGATGAGCCAATCTATTTCCGGTCGTTAAGGCATTTTCATGATCCCACAGTAGAAGAATGGGATAAAGCAGGACTTAAAGGTATCTGGGATTCCTCAATAATATGGGCACAAAGAACAGATCAGTGGCCGGGAGGCCATTATTCATGGCAGGATGTGAGGGATTATTTTTATTCAGCCCTTATCTCAGAAGATCAAACTACAAGAGACTACTATTTCGCAGAAACCTTTAGAGGGCTTGGGCAACAGATGCATCTTATCGAGGATGCCTCTGTGCCCCTTCATACCAGGGATGATATACATATAATCTTTAATTATGAAGGATGGGTAGAAAAATTTCGGACTGACAGTGATGATACTGAGGATATATTTAATTCATGGTTAGCTAACAATCAAAGATATGGCTATGATAAAGCTGTTTTAAATCATAATCTAAGTGATTTACCTGATAACGCCCCTATTCCCATAGCAAGAATCATAGATACCGATAAATACATCGGGACCAATCCAGACGTAACAATATCAGCACCAGTCGGAATCGCAGAATATTCGAATGCCAATTTTTTTACTGAAGACACAGCCTTCAGAGAATACGATTATCCAGCCTGGGATAGCGTTCAGATAGCAGAGTATGAAATACCAGACCCAAGGGATTCATTGAATATGGTTTTCAGGCAGTATTATAAGAAGGTGAGTGATGGGGACACAGGGTATCGTCTGGCAACCGTTGGATACCTGAAAGATTATGTACTTGCATATTTTCCGGGTTATGCAAGCCTTTTTAGGGCCTATGAGAGGCCGGCACTCGATGCAAATGTCTATAGAGACTATGCCGAGAGACTCATCCCCCGTGCCGTAGGCTACTCCGCTGCCCTCCTGGACTACTTCTTCCGGGGCGCCATAGAGATCAGCCTTCCAGACACAGGGGTATACGGCCTCATAGACCCCTCAGATCCCCCGGAGCAAGGCTTTGATCACATCACCCTTCGTGCCCAAAACACCTCTCCTGAGGGAGAGGAGATGACAGACGGAAGCATAGAGCTCGTGGTGAAATACAGGCTCGCCCTTGCCGACCCCTTCATCAGCTACCCAGACTATGTGCCCTACACCGAGGAGTTCTCCTACATCGTAGTCCCTGAGGCAAGCGGTACCCGCTCTATCCCAAGGGAAAGCCCTGGAGAGCTAGACTTTGACCTGAGCGGGAATCCCATTCCCCTCTGGGCTACAGACCTCTACCTTCAGGTTGTATACAAAGGCAGGCTTGGCCCTGAAGACAATGCTATAGGGGTAGGGTTTAAAGATATCAGTGAGCCCACCCCCATAGATCTCTTCAACAGCATGGATAAGGTATGCCTCTATGAGAACTGGTATGATGCAGGCAGCCAGAAGGCCATAGAACTGGTAGATGCCGATAATAATGGAATCGCAGACCCAGACGAATGGGATGTCTACCCCGATGACATAGAGGATATCTACGTCAGGTTCTCCCCTGGTGCCACCTGCCAGTACCCCACAGAGACTGAGTACAGCCTCTACATCCCCTATCTTAGTGCAGGGGATTACATCAGGGTATTTCTCCTCAGTGACTACGAGTTCTGTATGGGTCTCAGCGAAGTCCCGGTGGTCCACACACATCCTGACGATCATTTTGGATATTGCTGGTTCCCACCTGGCCTGCATTCCATAACCGGGATCAAGCACCAGACAGAGCTGGAGCTTGATCCACCCCGCTACATAAGATATTGCCCCCTCATTACCACCTTTAGGGGAGTCGACCATTGGATATCCTTGATTTTTCTTCATGGACCCTTTCCAGAGGATTCATCCTGTTCGCTAGATGAGTTAGAGTAAAGAAAGGAGGTAGCAGAGATGTACAGAGTGATCATATTGACGATCCTCGCAACCTTTACCATTTCCCTGCCTGCCTACAGTCAGAACTTTAAGGTGCTTGCGGTAGATGAAGGCTTTCAAGAAGTGCTGTTACATGACAGGGATACAGGGAACCAGTGGCTGGTAAGGGTAGGCGATGAGATAGAAGGCTGGACCATCGTAGAGGTGACGAAGAATCGAGTGGTTATGAGAAAGGAGGGAGCGGGCAACATATCACATAAGGCGATAACAATGCCTATACCACAATACCATAGTATAGTGCCTGTTCCTGCTGAGTAGAAGCAAGGGGGCAACATCGAAAAAAAATAGATTTTGGCATCTCATGTTTATAGAGGAGATACCCAAAAGAATAGCCCTTGCGTTTGAATCTCAGGTTTGTTTTTTCTTTCCACACCCTTATGGACCTCAACCAATAAGGATTCCTGTTTCATCGAGCCCGACATCGGCAGTGTCGATGTAAGTGGATCAACCTATGCAATACCTATCGAGACCACCACCTATACCATCACCGCCACAGGCCCTGGAGGGACGGTTACGGACAGTGTGACGGTAACCGTAACCGAACCGCTGCCCACTGTATCCATAAGCGCAGATCCGGAGACCATCGAGATTGGTGAATCCTCCACCTTGACATGGAGTTCAACCTATGCAGATACCTGCACTATTGAGCCTGGGGTTGGCACCGTTGATGTCGATGGCTCTACCACTGTATCACCCACTGAAACCACCACCTATACGATCACCGCCACAGGCCCTGGAGGTATCTCGATAAGTAGTGTTACTGTCGGTGTGTACGATCCTTCCGTTGCCCCCACTGTAACGATTAGCGCCACGCCTCCGAATATTGAGCTCGGTGAATCAAGCACTCTTTCTTGGAGCTCCAGTAATGCGAGTAGCGCTTACATTAACGATGATAAGAGGGACGACCTTAAATAGATAAATAAATTGAGATACCGTATCGTTGAGAGTATTATGCAGGTATGCCTCGGATAGCCCGATTAGATTCCCCCGGCCTCCTGCATCATATTATGATCAGAGGAATAGAACGCCGAAGGATATTCAATGATGATAAAGATCGTGAAAACTTCATTCAGCGGCTCTCTATCCTCTTGCCTATGACCAAGACCCAATGCTACGCGTGGTCATTTTTATCAAATCACGCCCATTTTTTGTTACGAAGCGGTCCTGCAGGTATTGCCGCTCTCATGCGGAGATTGCTGACTGGATATGCGGTATCGTATAACAGGAGGCACAAGCGCCACGGGCAACTTTTCCAAAATAGATATAAATCCATTGTATGCCAGGAAGATGTCTATTTGCAGGAACTGGTTCGCTATATTCACCTCAATCCTCTGAGGGCCAAGATCGTGGTTTCTTTGAAAGAACTGGATCGGTATCCTTACTGTGGGCATAGCGCCTTGATGGGAAAGAAAAAGAGGCAATGGCAAGATGTTGCCTATGTGTTAGGTTTTTTTGGAAAAAGTATTGGTGAAGCGAGAAAGGGCTATGAATCCTATCTGAGAGACGGCATTGCCTTGGGAAGGCGGCCTGAGCTGACAGGAGGCGGTTTGATACGAAGCCTTGGTGGTTGGGATGCAGTGAAAAAGATGAGGCTGACCGGGCAGGATCGCATCAAGAGCGATCAACGAATATTAGGGGAGAGCGATTTTGTCAGTGATGTACTCTCCGAATCGGAAGGGCAATTTTCCCGGAAATATAAACTCAAAGGCCTGGGCTATGATTTTGAAAAGGTTGTTGAGAGGGTCTCTATGGTATTTCAGGTGGAAAAGGAGTACCTAACCGGAAGGGGGAGGCAAAAGGAGCGGGTCCAGGCCAGGGATTTACTCTGCTATTGGACGGTGGTTGAATTGGGGATGCCTATGGTGGATGTGGCGAGGAAATTTGACATGACGCCCGCCGCTGTCAGTTATGCGGTTCAGCGAGGGGAGAAAATGGCAAAGGAACGAGGTTACCAGCTGGAAACTTGAATTATTTTATAATTTAAGGTCGTCCCCCTTTTAAGGATGAAAACGGGTTGTGGAAGATTGAGAGATATTGATTTGTAAGAGTAAAATTAGGAGCTGAAAATGAAAGGGGTGTTATGCTTAATTATTCTTCTGATTATATATATTCCAATAACCTATTTTATTATAAAAAAAGGAAAGAAGAAGGTTGTTAAAATTATTCTAATTGCTTTAGCGCTTCTATTTTCCCCGATAATCTCTCTTATTATTTGGTTCAATATTCCCTATTATTATCTGGCACCTTTTGAAGGAAAAGTAATAGATACGGATACAAGACAGCCCATTGAAGGAGCAGCAGTTTTAGCGGTTTATTATAAGACAGTATATACGATTGCAGGTTCGAATTCATACCCTGTAGATGCTCAGGAGACGCTGACCGATAAAAATGGAGAGTTCAAAATACCTGAAATAACTAAGTGGTCTTGGGGACAAAAGGGTTATCCAGAAGGGCACATTGTAATTTTTAAACCCGGATATGGTGTTTTTCCTGATCACAGAGGAACCATAGCGGTTGGTGTGGATAGCGGCTGGTGGCCTCCTCCTGGGAAATACACTGTATATGAATTGCCCAAGTTGAAGACGAGGGAGGAGAGGAAAGATAACTTAATTTTTTCGCGACCTGACATACCATATAAAAAGATGAGAAATTTTATTAATCTTATTAATGAAGAATATTCAACCCTTGGTTTACCCGGTATATCAATACCAAAAAAGGAGAGATAAAAATGCGAAAAAAGCTAATCTTTTTTCTCGTGTTATTAATTGGAGTTGCTGCATATAATTTATTATGTGCATATGATGGTGTAGTTCACATGAAAATCGATGAATATGCTGCTAAGCCTGAGGTTTCTCAATTAGATTCGGTATTGAAGAATCAATTGGGCATCGAACTTGGAATTGAGACTAAATTGGAAGGAAATGATGCTGAAGGAAAGGAGATCAATCAAAAGATTTGGGAATGGCTCGCCTATGGTGGAGAGGCAGAGGATTATGGTTTCAAGGGGAGAAATGACTACCCCTCTACCAGGGCATTTAACCATTTTCATGATCCCCTAAAAGATTGGAATGAAGCAGGTTTTGATAAATTTGGTTTTAATCAATTGTATCATGATCACTATGGAAGATCTCCCGTATCATCTCTCCTTTGGGGCTTAGATCCTGATAGGCAAAATTTTGCACAAAATAGCACAGGCGACTGGTCATGGGGAAAGGCAAGAGAATACTACTATAATGCGCTCACAAAAAAGAGCGATGAGGAAAGAAATCAAAACTTTGCTGATTGCTTTCGATCATTAGGTCAGGTGCTACACCTATTACAAGATGCCTCAGTTCCACTCCATACAAGAAACGATCTCCACATATTTCCTATCGACAAGCTTCCCGATTGGTTTCCCGATTTGGGTCGATTAAAGGTATTGAGAAGATGGACCTTTGAAACCTATACCAAAAAGAATATAAAACACTTGGATTACACACCGGATCAGCCCGGCGATCGACCAGATCCCCATCTATTGGAAGTTCCGGTTTTAATTCAAGACCCAGATTATAGTAATATGGTTCCGGTAAGCGGATTATTTGATAGAAACGCATATAATGATCCAGGTCCGATACCACCGAGCAATATTTTAGGTATGGCAGAGTATTCCAATGCAAATTTTCTCACACTTGATACCATGTGGGATTACCCGCATCCAAACATTGACAATGATACAAACTACTTAAGTATTGACTGGTTGCATCCTGAAACAGTTGTTGCTGAAAATGGGAAGCAATATAATCGGCTTTATATTAAATTCAAAGAGGGTGTTGGGGAAGATATAGCTCATCTGGCCGCAGTTGACTATTAATTTTCGGGACGTTCTTGAATTTGATGAATTATGATAGGGGGTAGCGTTATTATTTAGAGGGGATGCAAGATCATGCCACGACAGGCGAGACTTGATACACCCGGCACCCTGCATCATGTGA
>Ga0307431_1001608_pt1 | contig 12811 bp, 10 predicted proteins | sample SalMarWE160170MG_FD_202155 | JGI IMG/M metagenome (GOLD analysis project Ga0307431, IMG submission 202155) | Salt marsh sediment microbial communities from the Plum Island Ecosystem LTER, Massachusetts, United States - WE1603-170 | ecosystem: Environmental > Aquatic > Marine > Intertidal zone >...
CGGGTAGATGTCAAGAATACCGACTCAATAAGCGGTACCTTTACTATTGTATTTGACTTCACGTTAGAGAGGGGGGTAAAAGACACCGAAACTAAGTCAAAATATATCGCGGCCGGTGACGAAGAAAAGCTCACCGTATCTTATCATGGTGCCGCTCTGAGTTCCTTTACCTATTCTATTACTCCGCCAACCAAAACTGTTACCGCTTATAGAGACGTAGAGAAAACGAGAGAGGTTATTAAGTATCAGACGGTAACCAAGTCTAGATATGTCCCCGAAGAGAGGACTATCTGGAAGACAAGACCGGTAACACGCTGGAAGAGGGTTCCGATGCTGGAATACCTGCGCAGTTACTGACGCCACTTTTTAGCCTATTGGCTGTCGCTGACCACATAGTTTCTCAGGGTGCCGATAGGCTCTATTTTTATCTCTATCGTATCGCCGGGGTACATCGGGCCGATGCCGCTGGGGGTGCCGGTAGCGATAATATCACCCGGCAGCAAGCTCATCACATGAGATATGAAGTTTATCAGCTCGGGGACGGAATAGATGAGGTCGGAAGTATTACCGTGCTGTTTGAGCTTGCCATTTAAATAGGTTTCCAGAGTAACATTTCCCGGGTCGAGTTCAGTCTCAATACACGGTCCAATGGCAGCAAAGGTATTAAAACCTTTGGCTCTAGTCCACTGCCCGTTCTTAGCTTGCAGGTCACGGGCGGTAACATCGTTAAAGCAGGTATAGCCCAGGACATAGCCCAGAGCATCGTCTACTGATACTCGCCAGGCTGGTTTCTTAATCACTACCCCGAGCTCGCCTTCGTAATCAACTCTAGCTGAGGCCGAGGGATAGATAATATTATCCTCAGGTCCTATCACCGCTGTCGATGGTTTCAGGAAGGTTAAAGGCGCATCAGGCAGACGGGCATTAAGCTCTTTAGCGTGGCTATGATAATTAAGACCTAAGGCGATTATTTTGGAAGGGAGGCATGGCGGTAGAAGTCTGACCTCACTTAGCTGGTAGTGATGGTCGGAGACTTTAATGTAGCGGAAGGGCTTGTCCTCAATGACTTGGATAGATTCATCATTGAGTATGCCGTATTTAGCCTTCTTATCAACGGCAAAACGTACAATCTTCATCAGTCAAAAGGTAAGTTTACATCAGCCGGCCTATAGATTTCAAGCGGTAGGTATTTAGAAGTGAGGTTTACACAGAATCTCTTTAATCTTGAGGTCAAAGAAGTTGTGGGCATTGACCGGCCTGAGCACTACCGCAGTATCAACGCCTCGGCTGGTGCCGGCGATAGCAATAATATCCTCATCGGTGCGCACCAGACCGCTATCAGCCGCCATTATAGCTATCTCACAGGTAACCTTCATCCCGTCACCAAAGATGCGCAGGGTGTTGGCAATTATATCCCCGATAGCCACGGTATTGGATTTGGTGCGCAGGGCTCGGCTAACCCCGGAAAAGGCATGGGCAGTAGTTAATACTACGCCCCCTTTACTGGCCACTATTTGCCTATTCTCCTCGGTAAATTCCTGGGTATCGGGTTCACGCAGGCCAGTAACGTGACTGACCACGATAACCCTCAATCCTTTAAGGGCATCCATAGCCTTGACTGCGGTATCACCTCTGGTTGATGCCACCACTATATTCTTGATACCCAGCTCCTCGGCCCGCTGTCGGGCGATGCGTAGTACCACCTCGGTATTCTCACTCCCTGACTTTTCAAAATATACCGTCTTTGATTCCATTGCTGTATCTCCTTCTATTATGTTGCTGGCTAGTTCTTTTTAAGTATTATACTATGGGATGCAGTTCCTGGCTATAAAGGTTATTTATCGGAGAAGGTTGAAGGGGCGTAGCCCCTCAAAAACTAAAATTTCCCCTCTCCTTATAATAATTAGGTAACCCTATCCCCTTTAAGCACCCAGAAAAATCTTCGATTTTCCTGGGAACCCCCTTTATCCCCTTCCCCTTAACAAGGGGAAGGGGAGATAATAGAAATAGGGGGCTGGTGCCCCCTCTAAACTCCCCCGGTATTTTAGGGTGTATAAGAGGGGCGAAGCCCCTCTTCAAAAATATGTCCCCCTCATGCTAAGACTACATCTCCCTAATTATGGAGAGGGGGATAAAGGGGGTGAGGTTGGTAAACACTCATCATTGCCTGGCTATAGCGGCTATGGTATATTTTATGTAGTGGAAGCCAAGATTGAATTTATTGCCTCGGGCAATGTTACCTCCCCTCGGGGGTTTCAGGCTGGAGCCACCTACGCCGGGATAAAGAGGAGAGCCGGTGACGTTTTAGACCTGGGCATTCTCTTTTCTGAGGTGCCGTGTGCGGCTACGGCTTTATTTACTACCAACCGGATTAAGGCAGCCCCCCTAATTTTATCCCAGCGGTGTTTACAGACGGGGAGGGCTTCGGCGGTGGTGGTAAATAGCGGCTGTGCCAATGCCTTTACCGGCGAGCCGGGGCTTACCGATGCTGCCCAGATGGCAGAGCTAGCCGCCGGGAGTATCGGGGTATCACCCGAGGATGTTCTGGTGGCTAGCACCGGCGTGATTGGGCAACGGCTACCGATGGAGCTGATAACAACGGGCATAAAACGGGTTGTTCTTGATATGGACGGCGGTCGAAAGCTGGCAAGGGCAATGATGACCACTGATACCGTGCCTAAGGAGGCAGCAGTAGCTTGCAGGGTTGGCGACACCAGGTTTATTATTGGTGGCGTAGCCAAAGGGGCGGGGATGATTCATCCTAATCTGGCTACTTTGCTTTGTTTCCTGACTACTGATGCTGCCGTGGACATAGATTTTCTCAGGTTGGCACTGCGAAAAGCGGCTGGTGTTTCCTTTAATATGATTTCCATTGATGGGGATACCAGTCCTAACGATATGATGCTAATAATGGCTAATGGGCTGGCGGGCAATAAGCCCATTTCACCAAGGAGCCGGCAGGCTGATGCTTTTCAGCATGCCCTTGACCAGCTCTGTATCTATCTGGCTAAATGTGTTGCCCGTGATGGTGAGGGGGCAACGAAGCTTATTGAGGTTACCGTTAGCGGGGCATCCAGTGTGGCTAAGGCTAGGTTAGCTGCCAGGGCAGTGGTCAGTTCACCCCTGGTGAAGGCAGCAATACATGGTGGTGACCCTAACTGGGGACGGATTATGTCGGCGGTAGGGCAGAGTGGGGTGGAGATAGTGGAGTCAAAGATTGACCTCCATATCGGTAGTATCTGTGTGGTAAAGGCTGGCTGCCCATTGTCTTTTGACAATAAAGAGTTGGTAACGGTATTGCGTGGTAGCCAGGTGCCGATAAACTTGCAACTTAACCTGGGTACGGCTACAGCTACTGCCTGGGGTTGTGACCTGTCTGAGGAATATGTAATTATTAATAGTCAGTACATGACCTGATAAATCATTTATTGGGGGAGAGGAAAGGGCGAAGCCCGAGGAGATATTGGGAGGAAGAAGGAAATACGAAAGAAGTTAAGGGAGTTATAGAGGGGCGAATACGGGGTCCCCACAAAAACAAAGTTTTTGTGGGGTAAAAAGCCCCTCTAAAGAAATTACTCCCCTTCCCCTTATCAAGGGGAAGGGGGATAAAGGGGGATAGGGTTGGCAGGATTGAATAAAGTTATCGTGATTAAGCTCGGTGGGGCTACCTTAGGTAGTCATGACACTACTATTGAGGATATAGTTACCCTCCAGCAGAAGGGCAAATCATTGGTGGTAGTCCATGGTGGTGGTAAGCTGGTAACTGAGTGGCTCCAGAAGCAGGGGATTTCCACCCGATTTGTCCACGGTGAGCGGGTAACTGATAAGGCGGGGCTTGAGGTGGTAACTGCTGTCCTGGCTGGGTTGGTCAATAAGCAGATTGTAGCCAGTATTAATGGCCTGGGGGGGCGAGCCATAGGTATTAGTGGAGTAGATGGCGCCCTTATTCAAACCAGGGTTAAGGATATAGAGCTAGGCTATGTTGGCGCCGTGGTGAAAGTAAATCTTGCCCCACTGGAGGCTCTATTACAATCAGGCTATATTCCGGTAGTTGCCCCCATCAGCCTCAATTCGGTTGATAAGTTAGACGAAGCAACACGGATACTTAACATTAATGCTGATGCCGTAGCTGGTGAAATCGCTGCCGCCATTGGTGTGGAAAGGCTCGTCTTTTTAACCGACGTTGCTGGCGTCTGTGACCAATCAGGCAAGTTGCTACCTCGTTTGTCACCCGGTGAAGCCGAGGCGTTAATGGCTTCAGGCGTAGCTTCGGAGGGGATGATGCCCAAGATTAAAGCCTGCCTGAGGGCTTTATCTAACACTTTAATTACCCGCATCATAGATGGTAGGCAGCCGCATGCTTTACTCGGGGAGATTGAGGGGGGCGCTGGTGGCACCACCATACAGAAAATTTGTTAAGGGAAAGATTGAAGGGGCGAAGCCCCTTCAAAACCTATACTTCCCCCTCTCCTTTGAAGGAGAGGAAAGGGGACTTTAAGAGGGGTGAAGCCCGAGGAAATTAGAAGGAAGAGGAGATACGAAAGCAATTAGGAGAGTTATAGAGGGGGATAGGGTTCCTAAAAGAATCTCATCAAATAGGGAGTGAAAATGAATCATTGGCAGGATCTTGAGCAAAAATACTTTATGCCGACGGTAAAGCGGATACCGGTAACCCTGGTTAGGGGGCAGGGGGCGCGGGTATGGGATGAGACTGGTCGGGAGTATCTTGACTTTGTCGGTGGTTGGGCAGTTGATAGTCTGGGGCACTGTCATCCGGTGGTGGTTAAGGCGGTGACGGAGCAGGTGCAGATACTTATTCAGGCGTCAAACCAGTTCTACACCGTGCCTCAAATTCGCCTGGCTGAGCTTTTAGTTCAGAATAGCTGTTTAGATAAGGTCTTTTTCGGCAATAGTGGCGCTGAGGCTAATGAGGGGGCAGTCAAGCTAGCCCGACGGTATGGCAAACTCTATCTGAATGGAGCCGACGAGGTTATTACTACCACCGATTCCTTTCATGGTCGCACTCTAGCCATGGTGGCAGCTACCGGTCAGGCTAAGTTTCAGCAGCCCTATCTTCCCTTGCCGGCTGGTTTTGTCAATGTGGAGTATAATAACGTTGACGCCATAAAGGCAGCTACTACCAGTCAAACCTGTGCTGTGATGTTAGAACCGGTGCAGGGGGAGGGGGGAGTTAACCTGCCTGGTGACAATTATTTAACCTCGGTGCGGAGGTGGTGTGACCGAAAGGGTATTCTACTTATTTTAGATGAAATTCAAACCGGTATGGGGCGATTGGGAACGCTTTTTGCCTATGAGCAGTATGGCATTGAACCTGATATAATGACATTGGCTAAGGGTCTAGCTAGTGGCATACCCATCGGGGCTATTTTGGCTAAGGATAAAGCCTCCGTATTTACTCCCGGGGAGCATGGCTCTACCTTCGGTGGCAATCCCGTAGCCTGTGCTGCTGGTTATGCTACCCTGAAGTTTATTATTGATAATGATGTTGCCGGGAAGGTTAAGAGAGTGGGGCAGTATCTTGCTTCGGGGTTGGAAAAGTTGAAACAGAAATTCCAGTTTATCACTGATGTCCGGGGGCGTGGGTTATTACTGGCTACGGAGTTTAATAGCGATATTGCCCAGTCGGTGGTAATGGCTTGCCTTGATAGAGGTTTATTGGTTAACCAACTGAAGCCCAATGCCTTGCGTTTTATGCCTCCTCTTATTATTGGTAACCAGGAGGTTGATGAGGCGTTAGGTGTTTTAGATAAGACATTATCCACTATTAACTAAATAGGAGTGCCGGCGCCTGAATGTTAGCCAGTCTGGTTCTTTATCAATTTAGGGGAGGTTTAGTATGTCGGACAAAGTAGTATTGGCTTACAGTGGTGGGTTAGATACCTCGGTAGCCATCAAATGGATAAAAGAGAAGTATAACCTGGATGTTATTGCCCTTACTGTTGACGTTGGTAATGAGCGTGATTTCTCGGCTATTCGCCAGAAGGCACTTGATGTCGGTGCCATAAAGGCGTTAGTGGTAGATACTAAGGATTCATTTGTTAATGAGTATGTTTTTCCCGCCTTGCAGGCAGACGCCCTTTACGAGGGAGAATATCCCTTGGCTACCGCCTTAGCTCGTCCCTTGATGGCTAAGCTACTGGTGGCTACAGCTCAGGAGGAAGGAGCGTCAACCGTAGCTCACGGTTGCACCGGCAAGGGGAATGACCAGGTGAGGTTTGAGGTAAGCATTAATGCTCTGGCGCCAGGGCTTAAAATTATTGCTCCGGCTAGGGAATGGGGTATGACCCGCGAACAAACTATTGACTATGCTCAGCGTTATGGTATTCCAGTGCCGGTTACGGCTGCCAGCCCCTATTCCATTGATGAGAACCTGTGGGGGAGGAGTATTGAGTGCGGGGTTCTTGAGGACCCCTGGGTTGAGGCACCGGAGGAGGTGTTTACCTGGACAAGGTCGGCGGGGGAGACTCCAGATAAGCCAGAGTATGTGGAGATTGGCTGGGAAAAGGGTGTCCCGGTTACTATTAATGGACAGAAACTAAATGGCGTTAGCTTGATTCAGCAGCTAAATGAACTAGCCGGTAGGCACGGGGTGGGCAGGATTGACCATGTGGAGAACCGGCTGGTGGGGATAAAATCAAGGGAGATTTATGAAGCGCCGGCAGCCACAGTATTACTTCAGGCGCATCAGGCGCTGGAGGCGATGACCCTGTCAAAGCCCCAAGTGCGTTTTAAGCAAAAGGTAGCCCAGGAGTATGCTGACCTCATCTATAATGGTCTGTGGTTCACCGCACTGCATCAAGACCTGGCTGCCTACGTTAAAAGCTCACAGCGCTTTGTTACCGGAGCCGTGCGGTTAAAACTATTTAAGGGAGGCTCAAGGGTAGTCGGGCGGAAATCACCGTTTTCACTATATAGCTATGGTCTGGCTACCTACGACAAGGCTGACGAGTTTGACCAGAGTGCTTCCCCGGGCTTCATTCACATCTGGGGATTGCCGGCTAGAACCCAAACTCAGATACAGCCCAAAAGCGAAGCCGAGGATTGAACAGGCGCTATACATATTGTATATAATATAATATAGAATATAAGGAAGGTTAGTATGAGCCATATTCGTGGTCGCTTTCACAAGGCAGCTGATAAATCGGTAACCGAATATACCGTCTCTATCTCCTTTGACCAGAGGTTATACCGCCACGACATTGCTGGTAGTATTGCTCATGCCAAAATGCTGGCCAAACAGGGTATAATTTCGGATAAAGAGGCTGAAACTATTATTAACGGCTTGGCTGCTATTAGAGAAGAGATAGAGCAGGGTAAATTTCAGTTTAAGCCTGAGCTGGAAGACATCCATATGAGTATTGAGGCTAGGTTACGGGAGAAAGTGGGTGAGGTGGGGGGCAAGCTCCACACGGCTCGCTCCAGAAATGACCAGGTGGCTCTGGACTTGCGTCTTTTTACTAAGGAGGCAATATCTGAGACACTAGTCAGGCTCAGAGAATTCCAGCAGGCTCTAATTAGCCTGGCTGAAGCTAATAAAGGGGTAATTATGCCGGGATATACCCACCTCCAACCAGCCCAGCCAGTATTGCTGGCTCATCACCTTTTAGCCTATTTTGAGATGCTCCAGCGGGATATTGACCGGTTTAACGACTGCCTGAGGCGGACTGATGTTATGCCCCTGGGTAGCGGCGCTGTAGCTGGCGTAGCCTATAATATTGACCGGGATTTCTTAGCCCGTGAGCTGGGCTTTAGCCAGATAAGCCAGAATAGTATTGATGCTGTCTCTGATAGAGATTTTGTCCTGGAGTATGAAGCGGCGGCTAGCCTGTGTATGATGCACCTCTCCCGATTAGCCGAAGAGATTATTCTGTGGTCTTCAGCCGAGTTTAACTTTATTGAGCTTGATGAGGCTTATACTACCGGCTCAAGCATTATGCCCCAGAAGAAAAACCCTGATGTAGCCGAGCTAGTTCGGGGTAAGACGGGGCGGGTCTATAGCCGGCTTATGGCTTTGCTGGTTACTATGAAAGCTCTTCCCCTGTCCTATAATAGAGATATGCAGGAGGATAAAGAGGGTTTCTTTGATACTGTAGACACCCTGCTATCTACCTTGGAGGTGTTTACCGGCATGGTTAAAACCCTGCGGGTTAAAGCTGAGAATACTGAGCAGGCGGCTAGGCAGGGGTATATTCTGGCTACCGACCTGGCTGACTATCTGGCCAAGAAGGGGGAAGCCTTCCGCACTGCCCACAATATAGTGGCCAGGTTAGTAAGTTATGCTATGGAAAAGGGCAAATCGTTTAGTGAACTTAGCCCCGGTGAATATAAGGAGTTTTCCCCCTTATTTGGCGACGATGTTTACTCCATAAGTGTAGAGTCATCGGTGGCGGCTAGGGATGTTATTGGTGGCACGGCGCCCAAGCAGGTAGCCCGGGCACTAGCTGCTGCCAAAAAATTACTGGGAGGGTCTAAAGGTTGAAAACTATCCCTAAAGTTAAGCTTGCCCCGTCTATTCTCTCGGCTGATTTCAGTCGCCTGGGTCAGCAGGTAGCTGAAGCTACCAAGGCTGGTGCTGACTACATTCATGTTGATGTTATGGACGGGCATTTTGTGCCCCGGATAACTATCGGCGCTCCGGTGGTAGCCGCGATTCGTCCTTGGACAAGTCTGCCTCTGGATGTCCACCTTATGATTGAGGCGCCCGAGTCTCAGATTGAGCAATTTGTTAACGCCGGGGCCGATATTATCACCGTTCATATAGAAGCCTGTCCCCATATTCACCGGGTAGTGCGAACAATCAAGGGACTGGGGGTTAAGGCGGGGGTTTCCCTCAACCCGGGTACACCCATTGATGCCCTTGAGGAGATTCTCCCTTCGCTAGATTTAGTCCTGGTCATGACGGTTAATCCCGGCTTTGGTGGGCAAGCTTTCATTGAGCCTATGCTGGATAAGGTAGCCCACTTACGGGCTGAGCTGGACAAAAGGGATTTGGCTGCCGAGTTGGAGGTGGACGGGGGTATTAATGCTGAAGTTGCTCCCAGGGTAGTAACGGCTGGAGCCAGGGTGCTGGTGGCGGGGGCAGCGGTGTTTAATTCACAACAAACAGTAAAAGAAGCCCTGGACAAGATACGGGCTAGCTTGAACTAGAAGCGGCTTTTTTAGTGGCCTTATGCTGATTGCGGAGGCATCGGGTGCACAGGTTGAGTCGTTTGGGCTGACCATCTATGACGACAGTAACCGGGTGAATATTGGGTACCCAGCGACGATTGGTACGGTGTTTAGAGTGGCTTACATTGTGACCAAATTGGAGTGATTTTCCACATAAATCGCATTTCATAATTAATATAACAACCCCTTTACTATTGAATAAGTTTGGTGTAAAATTGCATTACTTTAATACTATGCTGTCATTATAATGTTAATCATTATAATGTTATCATAGCTGAGCCAGTTGGGCAAGGGTGGCTTGGGGATGGGGAGGGGTTTTGCCTGGCAAGGCTGTTTATAGAAATTAATCTTCCCTTTGATAAAGGGGGAGATAGAAGGTGGATAAATAATTTCGGGGTAAGGAGAGCCTAAAATGAAGCAAGTTAGTTCTCTTAGTGGGCAAGAACTAAGGGATATGCTGGTTGTTGCCACCGACTGGTTGGAGAAGAGTGCTTCAGATATTGATGCTTTGAATGTCTTCCCGGTGCCTGATGGTGATACCGGGACTAATATGCTGCTTACCATGCGTTCCACCCTTGAGGAAGCCTACCGGGCTCCTGACCGTAGTGCTTCAGCCGTAGCTCAGGCTGTAGCCAAAGGAGCACTGATGGGGGCTCGGGGTAATAGTGGCGTAATCCTGTCGCAGATTTGGCACGGTTTGGCGCAAGGTTTGGCTGAGAAGGAATCATTTACCGGCAGGGACCTGGCTGATGCTTTACTACTGGCATCAGCTATGGCTTATAAAGGGATAAACAATCCTGTAGAAGGGACCATTCTTACTGTAATCAGGGAAGCAGCCTCAGCGGCTGAGGCACAGGCGGCTACTGACAGCAATGACATAATATCGGTTATGGAGACTACGATTGATGCTGCCAGTAAGTCGGTGGCTAACACCCCTAATCTATTGGATGTACTGAAAGAGGCTGGGGTAGTAGATGCTGGTGGGCAAGGTCTATACACCATCCTGGAGGGTGCCCTCCACTACCTTAAGGGTGAGGTGGAGGAGATGCAGTTCCGCAAGCCTTATATGATTGCCAGTACTACGCCGGGAGCTGTCAGGACACCACAAATGATAGCCGCCGATGAGGAGCCCTACGGATACTGCACCGAGTTTCTGCTTAAGGGAGAGGGGCTTGACCCGGAGAGACTGAGGATGAAACTGAAGAGGAAAGGAGAGTCTCTAATTGTAGTCGGTGATGAATCTACAGTTAGGGTTCATATCCATACCTTATACCCGGGCAATGTCCTCCATTACGCTACTGCGCTGGGCACTGTGCATCAGGTAAGTATTCGGAATATGGATGAGCAACACGAAGATTACCTCAAGATGCAGAAGGATAAAATGCCCACGGCTGAGATAGCTATCGTGGCTGTGGTCTCAGGGGATGGGCTGGCTGATGTTTTTACTAGCTTGGGGGTGACCGCTATTGTTCCCGGGGGACAAACAATGAACCCAAGTACCAAGGATTTGCTCCAGGCGGTAAACTTAGTAGCTTCGGACAAAGTTATTATTTTGCCCAATAACAAAAATGTAGTGCCTTCGGCTAATCAAGTCCAGTCCTTGACGACTAAGGTTATTGAGGTAGTGGCTACGGAGACAATCCCTCAAGGGGTAGCTGCCCTTTTAGCTTTTAACAGTGAGGCAGACTTGGAAGCAAACGCTGAGGCTATGAACCGGGCAAAATCAGCAGCAAGGTCTATTGCCATTACTCGAGCCGTACGGGCTGCCCAGCTAGGTGGGTTGAATATTAAGAAGAAGCAGGCTATTGGCTTTCTGGACGGTGACTTGGTAGTTGTGGGTGATAGTAATACTGATGTTCTGGGTGAGGTGTTAGCCAAGGTGGACTTGGATGAAGCCGAGGTAATCACTATTTACTACCGAGCCGATGCCGAACGGACTGAGGTTGAACAGGTTATTCTCAGTATTCGTGAGCAGCACCCTCAACTGCAGGTTGAGCTGGTTCGGGGTGGTCAACCTCACTATCACTATATTGTTTCTGTAGAGTAAGGGCGAGGAGTCTTGAACCAGAGATTTCCCTTGCTTTCTTTACAGGTCGAAGTTGAGCTTTCTTCGCCCTCAGCTATTGGCCGAGGTCAGCGGAGGTAAGGTTTGTCGTTAAATATCGAGCCTCTGCGTAAGATTCTTGAGCTTGAGCACAACAAGGGTTATCTAGATTTAGCGGTAATTGGTGGTTTGGATAGATTCCTCCACCAGTGGGCCGGTCAAGCTGTAGAGTCGTTAACCAGTCCTCGGCTCCTGAATTATTTTCATAAACTTCACCTGGTTAACTCTAATTATGCCTCTTTGACTAAACAGCAGCGTAAACAGTGGGTAAAGGGTGTGCTTGACTTTTTAGCCGAGGTAGAGCGTGGGGAAGGAGAAAGAGGTGAAGCTAGATTGGCGCCAATAGCTGGTCGTCCATCTTCAGGAGCCAGAAAGCCAAGGACAGCGTTTAGTCAATCTATTGATTCACCCATTACTACGATTAGAGGCATTAGTTCCAGCCTGGCGACTAGGTTTAATAGGTTGGGGGTGAAGACGGTTCGGGACTTGCTCTATTTCTTCCCCCACCGTCACCTTGACTATAGCCAGCGGAAATCTATCTCGCAGCTTACTGAGGGTGAGGAGCAGACTATTATTGCCAATGTGTGGCAGGCTCAGGAGGTCAGGCTGGGTGGTAGGCGGAGTACTGAGGCTATTGTTGGTGATGAAACCGGTAATGTCAGGGTAGTATGGTTTAATAATCCCTACCTGGCTAAAAAACTAGCTACTAATACACAGGTAGTTCTTAGCGGTCGGGTAGGCTTGTTTAATGGACGACATGTGTTTGAATCTCCAGAGTGGGAGCTGGTTGGGGATGAGGACTTGATTCACACCGGGCGTTTGGTCCCCCTCTACCCCCTTACTCGGGGATTGCACCCTCGCCAGGTAAGAAAATTAATGAAAGGGGTTATAGACCAGTGGGCATGGCAGGTAGAAGATTTTTTGCCCTCGGAGTTGACCGAGCGGTGTAACCTTTTGCCGCTTCCCTCGGCTATAAGCCACGCCCACTATCCCGAGGATGAAGCCATAAAGGCTCAGGCACGGGTTCGCCTGGCTTTTGACGAGCTTTTTCTCCTCCAGTTGGGTGTGCTGAGCAAAAAGCGCGATTGGCAGGAGAGCCAGCCGGGTAGCCCCTTTACCGCCCAGAAACCGGTACTGGACGCCTTTCTAAAGTCTTTACTCTTTGAGCTAACCCCGGCTCAACTAAGGGTACTTGATGAGCTACTGGCTGATTTACAGAAACCACGACCAATGTCCCGATTATTGCAGGGGGAGGTAGGCAGTGGCAAGACGGTAGTAGCTACCGCCGCTTTGCTTATGGCGGCGGCCAATGGCTATCAAGGGGCATTTATGGCGCCGACTGAAATTTTGGCTGAGCAGCATTTTACTACCATCTGTCAGCTCCTATCCCGAGTGGGGCATCAGGAGGGGGAGGAGGACTACCTCCATAGTTACTCCGGGCTTTTGTCCCGTCCGATTACTGTGGCGCTACTTATCGGTGACATTAAACAGGTCAGAAAGCAGAAGCTCCAGCAGCGG
>Ga0307431_1001609_pt1 | contig 12797 bp, 14 predicted proteins | sample SalMarWE160170MG_FD_202155 | JGI IMG/M metagenome (GOLD analysis project Ga0307431, IMG submission 202155) | Salt marsh sediment microbial communities from the Plum Island Ecosystem LTER, Massachusetts, United States - WE1603-170 | ecosystem: Environmental > Aquatic > Marine > Intertidal zone >...
CTGATTGTAGCATAGTCTACACTCGTGCCACCATATTTGAATCGGCACCAGTTGACATCAAATATAGTAGCACCACTATTATCACTCTTGTGGATTGAGAACCCCTGCATGCTACTCTGCCCAGTGAATATCACATTCCTAGATGCGTGCACTACCATATCGCCATAATCGGCACCACCAAAATGATTGTTAGCTAAACCAGCAGTAAGGTTATATGTAAAGGAGTCTACTTTATTAGCAATAGTCACCTTCTCATTGCCTGTAGGAGCCTGTGTTTTGTCTCCACCAGTAGCTAGCCATAAAATGTCACCGGCCTCCCAATCAACTGGGACCTGAACTCGAATTTGAGTAGCTAAAGCAGCCGCATCAGCAGCCAACTGACTGCGCTGTTTATCAGCAGCAGCCATATGATGTGATGGATAGCCATGTACGCGGAAAGTACCATTATTGATTATGGCGTGTTCATGTGTTTGACCAATATCAACAGTAGCAATGAACGCAGTAGGGATAGGATCAGTATCAGTCCCTACTTGAAATTCACCACCACCAGCTATATTTACTTGTCCCTTTAATTTTAGCGTCCAATTACCACTAACAGGAACAGCGCCACCGCCTAACTCATTATCAGGATCTCCCCATTTTAACTTATCGCTTATTTGAATTGCTACCACAGCAGATCCAGCATCGGTTCCGATAGTTACATTCCCACGAATAGCAACTATATGATTCACAGTAGCAGTATCACCATCACCAGGGGGGCCAGATGGCGCACCGCCACCATCATCCCAAATATTATGATCATCCCACCAACCGTTAGCTATAGACGTATACGCAGCCATTTTACACTATCGTTGCACTCCCGTATTGAACAAAAGATTTTTCGTTAACATCAATCACTTCATTGACTGGCATATATATTGTACCGCTCTCTCCTTTTAAATAGTAATCATTAATTACTACGGCATCGACCATAGTAATTGAATAATCCCCATAACCGTTTTGCAGCACCACCACCAAATCACTTTTCTGTAGATCGCCACCAAGACGATAATTTGCCGCGTATTGGGCTATGGCGTTCTTGCACGTGCTACGAACAGTAGCACCATCAGCATTTGCTTTTAGTGCTAGTTTTGCCGAAATATAAAGATATAATGGGTATGCACGTTTCAACAATGGATCTGCGGTTAATATATCGTTATCATTTTCGTTTAGCGAACTTTGAGTGTTGATTATTAATGGTGAGTAGTTATAGGTAACGGTGATCTGTTCACCAACTATCAACCCAGCCGATGCCCTTATGTGGATATAGTCCATAGCATATATCGATCTACGAATGCTAGAACTATTATCAATATTACCGTCAAAATCACTATTACCAAGTGTACCCTTATTGGAACCAACTACGGACGTAATTTCCAGCGCAGGGCGCTTTGTTAGATAATAACGGTTTACAGATGGATCATATGTAAACGTATCAACGGCTACCGCAGTGGAAGGGGTTACTACAAACACGTCAATGCCCTGACGTTCAGACTGCGGGTTTTCTGCTCTAACTGGGTAAGAATCAATAAAACCGACATCCTTTAAAAACGACTTCAAGCCGTTAACGGTATTGAGATCTCGGCCTAATTTTGCTAACTGAATTCTAGTTCTAATATCATCATCTATTTCCTCATCTAAACCACCGGTTGAAGCAGTAAGATTAGTAACGCCATCAATGCCAGAAATATTACTGTTTATATTAACAATCGTACCAGACGCGTTGTTGCCAGCTAATCCTATTTCAGTGCAGATGGCAGTTACAGGAAATTCATATCTGTCTCTATCATAAGAATAGTATGAATCAATATCACTTGTAGAAAAACGAGCCTCAGCGAAAGTGCTAAACGAAATAGGTGATACAAAAGCCGTGCCAGCCGTAGATCCTTGCGAGTTGGCCGATATTACAATGTCAGAAGTAGGTTTTACGTTAGCATAAAAAGTCAACACCACGGTAGCATACGCGCCCGATAGTCTCTCTTTCTTATAATTTGTACCTTCGTTATCAAGATCACCGCCTTCTAGATCAGAGAGAATATGCAGATTACGTGCTATTTCAACTTGATCAAGAATACCTTCACCACCGATCATATACGGACGAAGTATTATATCTTTAATAAGACTGTTATCACTAGTATCAACCCCATCGTTGTATGCCCTAAGAAAGGTTCTTAATTCCTGCAATAACGTATTTAACGATTTTATACTCATTATATTAACCTTCTGGTTGAAATACTGCCAATGTTACGGCTTAGATCTTTTATCTGAATATCGACACTATATTTCCTGGGTTCGTTGTCGTCCATTTTTGGACTAATGGATATGATCTCATTCAACAATTCCGATTTCTTAAATTTTCTATTAAAGTCTACATAGAATGCAACTAAGCCGTCACCCGATATGGCGGCTGTGTGCGTACCAATAACTACCGACTGATTGAGATGTGACGGTGCAATTTGTATTTTGTCTATATAAGACGATTCAAAGACGTTTTCGTATATTTTTGATATACCATAATTGTACACAATACCGTTTTCCAGATTATTATCTACAAATTTCCACGTAACTGATTTTGAGGATACTAAGCTATACGATTCGTCAGTAGATGAGGATTTTCTATATATAGCGTACCCAGACAAACTCGAATCTATCTTTTTTACTTCGTCTATTTGAACCTGTTTAAAAGCACGCAAGATTAAATTTATATATGCTGTAAGATTTCTAGATTTTACGTTAACATTCAATACTCTTTTAGAAGTCTCGTCATTTGCAATACTTCTAAGTAATTGTGACATCAGTTTTTGGTGACCGTCAACTAATTGTATATCACCGGTAGGCGATAACTGAATAGTCATCCTATCATCTCTTATAGTTACTTTTATGTCAGTCTGAAAAGGAATATCAGCCATCAGCTCTCACCACACAATTCGAGTGCATCCCTTAGTTTTTCTAACGATTTAATCCATCTCTCAATGGTTTCAACCTCACTCTTTTGATCCTCGATAGCTGCTATTAGCTGTTCTACGTCGTACCTCATATCTTCCACCGGTTGTAAGATTTTGTCCTCAGTGTTCTTTATAATTGCTGAAAAAGTATTAACCGGATCACAATCCGATAGCAGTTTGCTCCTACTCAGTAACGCATTAAATGGAGCCTCAATCGTTGCGACTGATGCTTCTATTATACCCAGTGACACCTGTAATCCAGCTTTCTTTGCCTCATCGACCAAACCGTTAAAATTGGAGTACAATTTAATTTGTATTTCTAACGCTTGCAATAAGGCAATCGTCGTTGTAATCAGAGATACTATTTCTGTCTTTGTTCCTCCGAACAATTCTATTAATTCGCATACACAGTCGTTATATACACCAGTCAAAACAGTTAAATAATACCACCCAACACGTAGCTTTAATAAATGCGCGTGTACATTTCCGCATGTATTGGAGAGGTTAGAAAGGATATTTCCTTTGCCCTCTTTTAATCAAATGGCTATCTTAGTATATTCCAGTTAAAAACATTTACAGAAATCACGCGAAAAAGTACAAAAATGGAATGATCATGATCACTCATAACGATTTGGACGGCGCAGGCTGCGCAGTATTAGCAAAACGCTTTTTAAACATTAATCGTATTGTATACTGTTCATACGAATCGATAGATGGCATAGCTAGAAGTCTGAACAAAAACGAAACTACAATAATAACAGATATAGCTCCGTCAATTGAAGTATGTAGATACTTAGACGGTTTCGACGATATTGTATTAATTGACCACCATAAAACGAAAAAATGGTTAAACAAGTACAAATGGAGTATTTTTGACGAAACAAAATGCGGCACATCACTATTTTTGGAATGGCTAAGTAGAAATAACGATATAGATGACAGTGTAAGTAATTTTTGTAAATCCGTCAACGCGTGGGACATGTGGTTGCTGGGTTCTGAGTATAGAAATAGAGGAGAAAATTTAAACGATTTGCTTAGGTTTGTTGGGATGGAAAAATTCGTGAACAGTTTCAGCAGTGATATTAATGCTGACAAAACTATATATAAAACTTTTATGAAAGTGTTAGATGACAAAAAAGAACTATTCATCAAAGAAACAATTGATAAACAATTAAAACACTTTAAAATACACAAAGATGGACTAGGTAATAAATATGTAACAGTTACAACAAATGAGTATATTTCTGAAATTGGGAATGCGGCGTTAGAACTAAATAACGAAATAGACTATGTAGCTATCATTTCATGGAATAGATGTTCCTTAAGATCAAAAAATGTGGATGTCAGTGAAATAGCCAAAAGGCTAAGAGGTGGAGGACACTACAGCGCCTCAGGATTTATGTACGGATCAAAACTTAAAACTGAGTCACTTATACACAGATTATTAGGAAATATAGGGGGCAGAAAATGAACAAACTTTCGCAGGAGCTTATGAATTGTAGACCACCTGTACAGCAATTTGCGATAAGGATGGAGAATAAATTACAATTAAATGATCATAAAGGTGGGTGGAGAAACGAAAAAATTAGTTATTTGATGGAACAACTTCAACAAAAAATTAATAAACTTAAACTCGAATTTACTTATATGCATACACAGCAAATGGTGCCGGAAACTATCAATATCGCCAACTTTGCAATGATGATTGCCGATAACATAGAGAACTCATGATATGTTACCTACGGATACGATTGGTACAGGTGTTGGTAGTGATGTATCCAACCCAGTAATAGTCACTATTACACCGATAGTAGCATTGTGCATTGCCTGGGCAATGGCATCAACAGTATCAATCAATGACGGTTTAATCGTACTAAATACCGGCAATACTTGGTTGTACATCATGCTAGGAACGACCGATATTACCAGACTAGTAGTTTCAATACTGAATATCCCCGTACCGCCGACACCAAATTCAGGGAGTTTACCGATTGCAAATACCCCACCAGTCCAATAATTAACAAACGCTGTTTCAAAGGCCAACGCACTTAACTCTGCCGTTCCAATATTGGCATTTGGTAACGACTCCAATCCAGTTTGAAATCCGGCTTTATTGGCACTGATTATCGAATCCTTACTCTGATCCTGAGCAGACAGCGCGTATGCATCATACGCATTCGCCCAATTAATAGCTACGTTTAATATATCAGCAGGATACCCAACAAAACCAGGATTATCTGGATTAAACAATTTGTTAAGTTCTGCTTTTAATATATCTATGTCTAACATTAGCCTATTTTAACCTTTTTACTCAGTAATTCCGTCAGTGCAGCGCTAAACCCAGGCGTCAATTGTGGTACACTGGTCGGACCAACAGATGAGTTATGTGTGTGTGCCAACAACCAGGATACTAACAAATCTCCATAGACAGCCGATTGCACTGCACCAAACCCCCCTAACAATATACCAGATATGACATTACCATCAATCATTACTGTGCCAGGCGGCAGTGATGATAATTCAATATTCCCAGCTTCATCAAATTTCAAGGATGCCATTGATACACCGGCAGGGTTGCAAACTTCCATTATACCTCTTACCCTAGCCCCAAAACTGCCAAATTCATCAATACCCAAATCGTTTTTAACATGTCCTAAATGCAATCTGGCTAACCTAATTTTCAATGGCTCAATGAATACGTTAATCAGAGCCTCAATCGACGGTATCGTAGGACCGGCATCACTAGGTATTACCTGTTTCCCAACTGCCGGTATATCGCGTACCACAGATCCAAGAAACACGTTAACTCCATTATTTAAAATATTAGTAAACATTGAAGTTAAACGAAGAAATCTATACTGTCTAAAATAACGTAATCCTTCTCCAAGTCCATTCATTAACGAAAAGTCACCACTTCTTGATATGTTCAACCATACACGTTTGGTGAGATTTGATAAATATATCTCCCCCTCTTTTACTAATTTAGCTAGTATGTTTACTCCAGTTTCTTTATCTTGTACATTCCCATCAACCTTATCCTTAAACCCAAATTCAATTTTTCCGACATAGAAAGAACGAACATCATCTTCTATTACCAAACCCTGATCATATTTTCTAGGAAAAGAAAAGCTACCTGGATCAGTTACCATAATTACATCATCAATATGTCTCTCAGTTCCGTGTACTTGTACTCTCAATAAACGATCCTCAAGATTAGTAGCAACTACTGTAACCATATGGACTTTCATTTAACTGATTCCTTATCCAAATAATTTTGCCAACGATTCAACAGATTTCTGTAACTCCGTAGCATCTCTAGCATCCTTCGTCTTACTCCTATCATCAGCACCCTTTTTATTCCTTTCCTTTTTCTTTTTACTCTTTTTGTTATGTTTTTTAACACTAAGTTGTTCCAGTTGTGCTTCTTTTTTCTCTATATCAGCCCACATCTCATTTGACATTACAGCGTATTTGTCTTTCTCTTGTTCTACGTATCGCTTTCTACTGTCTCCTATCAATTCGCCAATGGCGGGGGTATAAACACCACTAGTTTTAAACATTTTCTCAGATATTAACATATAGTTAGCTAGATCTGGGGGCAATTCCCCATCCTGACGACCATAATTACAGTTAATGATAGTTGATGCTGACCCACCAATGGTAATACTATGAGATAAAGATCTTACATAGAACACGTTGTTATCGTTTGTAAAAATTACTGGTGAAGCTATTTCCATTTCCGGCCTAAATATCAATGTTGCGGTTCGGGTATACAACTCAGCGTTCATAAATTTAATAAACGATCTAGCGGCTAAATTCATGAACGGAATATTACTACCATCAAAATCACGTATATTTGTATTATAACCAAAAAGCGGGTTGTTAATTTCTTTTCTTCTATATCCATAACGTTCCATAAACCGCCTATCAATAGCACTACCAACCAATTGGGTCTTATTTACAACATCTGATTTTATCACTTCGTGGTGACCAACTAATCTTAAAAAAGTTACCAATTCATCTACGTTAAGATTAGTACTCACATCGGTCGTTTCTTCGGGGCCAACCACTTGTGAACCAGGGAAAATGTTTCTGTGTTTGCTTTCCTCACCACCTACATCATAAATAGTATCCCATATTAGATAGTCATTAGCTAACCGCATTGGGTGACTTTGGATTGTTCCATACCCATCAACATATAACTCATAATACACTAGTCCTGCCGATTGCCTTAATACATCAAGTCTACTGGAAAAATCAGAAGTGTACGGTTTCCAAGATTGAAAATCAAAAATCCTATATGGAGTAATCTTCTCACCCCAATAAGACGTATATCTCGGCCTTCTAGTATGCGATACACGTCTAATCATTTCTTTAGTAGTTAAATCATCTTTGTGTATTACTTTTGATTCTGAAAGTTTGTCTGGTGTCATGCGTGCATCCTGCATCGCATAACCATAATTGCCCAAGGACGTAAAATTAAGATAATCGCCTCTATCGTGGTCGAGCTTATTGATTTTTTTGATTTTATCAGTATCATCCGTATTAAGTATTTTTCCACCACTTTTTGAATAGACCACATTACCGCCGTGGAACATAGTATTAAAAATAGTCATGTGATCCAAACCATAAAACGGTTTAGAAAATATATTCAAGGTTTGCTGTTTTCTAAATTCTTCTATAATAATTATTGACGGGTTAACCATTTCTTGGCTGATTTTAGCTAACTCTAAGGAATCTTTACAGGTCATAGTTAGAGTAGTAAAACCGCCACTATTGGCCGGAGACGTAAAAACGATATAACCATCAAAAATCGGAAAATACCAATCCTTGTAGAGCCTACCTTTAGCCCATACCATTACAGGCAACATTGGAACAAACAGTTGGTTTAGGATATTTTGTGTCTTATTCAAAAAGATGTTATATTTTTCGCCATTTTTATAATTTGGGTTGTCTCTGAGAGTAATAGTACATGAACCTATCGCATCACGCGACCTCTCAATTGTAACGTTTGTCAAAAAATAATTCATTATGTTATTAATAAAAGGAAGTATATCATCTTCTTCAGAGTTCATATTATTAATTCTGTTTAAAAGATACTGTAGATTGTTACTTTTCCCGTATGACAATACATAATCAAAATAATACGAAAAAAATTTAATTAATTCAGTAGCAAAATGTTTAAGGTTATCCTTTGAAACTATTCGTTTTCCAGTATATTGGGTAGGTTTACCCCAACCTGGTAGAAATATTTTCTGTTGGTCATCAGTGTTTAACACAAACTGATGCGTGAAATCAATTACTACTTTTATATCAGGATTATACGTTTCACGCGGTAACAGTCTAGGAGCATAACTACCGTTAACGAACTGTGAGTATGATTTATTTACATATTTAAAATATTGCTTATGATCAAAGTTTGGACCACAATCCATACCTTCCTGAAAAATGTCCATTAGAATACTTTTTGCTATAGTGTTTTTCATGATTCAACTATATAATCATTCTGAGGAAAAGAATCATCACCGCGCACAGCACCGTCAGTTAACGATGCTAACGATACAAAAGTAATATTATATTTCCAATTCCATGGACTATTTGCAGTCTGCGAAAATGATAAGTTGGAAAAATACCCACGGTAGATTAGATCGCCCATCTCCAACGTCAACACGTCTTGATCTGCGTCAAATAGCCTATATAGATTTACCAATCTCTTAAACAGTCTATATTTTGGTGACATTTCCAACAATTCGTGATAAGTAAGGCTACCCAAAAGCAGATTTTGTGCATATGATGTAACACCACCACCAACAGCGTTACCGATGTTTGCGTCTGGTTTAATCTTCAAAGCTATGTCCGTAACCACGTCGCTGAGTGGGTTAGTTCCAGATTGAACGATACCGGGCAATAAATTGCCGGTACTGCCAGAAATGGCCATGGAGATCAGATCCGTACCCCAATCAAATATAACAAATCTGCCAGGTGCGTTGGTTTGTACTTTTTGAATAATCTTTGGTTCAGTATAGGCTATCTCTTGTGGATTGACCTTTAATATTATCGTTTCAACATCATCATTAGATATATCTGTACCGTTTTCTGCGGCCCTGGATAAAGCATCACCTTTAAATCTACGAAAAGTTAACCTTTCCGTCTGACTGTCTGGGGTCAATAAATCGAAAGCAGTCTTGGCTATTTCACCAGCTTTTGACATTATGGTTTACCTCCAACTTTGCGGTAAGGAGGAACAACATCGGGTGCTTTTATTTGTCTACCAGCAGTCTCATGCAGATCAATTATTCTTTCCATCTCAACAATTGCTTCTTGAACAGCACTCCCTTTAATCATATCAAGCACTCTTCCAAACTCATCTTTTGTAGCTACACTCTTAAAACGACGGGCTTCACTTTCAGCAAAAACCTGTCTAGCAGTAATTCCAGTTTGCCCAGATACCATAGCTTTTGTATATTTCTCAGCTTCTCTTTGATTCGTTTTCATCATTTCATCAACTACGTCCGACCATCTCAAATGACGCATAAATTCAGAACTTTTCGCAAATTCCTCCTGCGGTAACGCTTCTCGTGTGCGTTTATGTAAAAGCTCCGCTTCCTTAGCCTTTTCTGTAACAACTATTTCCTTGGTAGTTGGTTTTTTATCTGTTCCTCTTAGCCAATCTCTAATATCCTTTATTACAGATACAACGTTGTTCATCACCCACTGCTTAAGTTTATCTTGATATGATGTCAAATTGGAAGCCAATTGTTTGCCTTGTGTTACTAGTTTAGATATTTGTGCTGGGGCATCACGTTCCAATTTTTCTAAATGTGCTCGTTGTTCTCGTATAACCTGCATCACACCTTCCAGAGCAGATCCACTAAAACCACCTTTGATAAATGCTTCAGCCATTACTTTTTGGGATTCCTTACTAGCAAAACCAAATTCTTTTAGTAAATTACGAGTGGCTATTTCTTTCATATCCCCAGAAAATTTGGAAGTCTGCTCAGTAATAAATTCGGCCATTCTTTTAAATTTCTTCGGATCTGTCATCTTCTCAAAATCTAATATTTTTTCAGCTACTGTAGCACCTTTCCCCAATGCAGCCTTCCAACCATCCTCCAAATCGCGAGACATTCCCGTTATCGTACTGGCTATCGATTTCCTGACTTCCAACGGTACCTTACCTAAACCGATTCTATCAGCCAATTTCTTACTCGCCAGGGTATTAAATAGAGCAGTAGTACCCAACAAATCTGTATTATATACTTTGGTCATATCTGCCAATTTCATGGTCGAATTTACCATTTCGGCCATGCTCATGACTGTCCCGCCTTTTCCGCGCATCTCCGTTGACGCCTGCCTTACAGCCCATAAAAACGATTGCGAGGACTCGTCAGTCTTATCATAATTATTTATTAAATCTTTCGTTTTGGCTACTTGATCGCCTATGGCCTGGCCCTGAGCATATTGTATGGCCAGCATCTCAGACGAGATATGTTTAAGTTGTTCATAACTATATCCTGCTTCGGCTAACGATTTATTATATTGCCCAGCTTCATCAAACGATTTCTTAAATCCAGTACGGATCTGCCATATAAGTTTATTAGATCCTGCAAGATGCTTACTGCCAGTACCCCACTGGTTTGATATTTGTTGACTCATAGCACTAATGCGATTTGTAATATTTAATGCCTCAATAATCAGAGCTATGATACCCACTAACGATAACTGCACTCCGGCCATATTTGATACATATCCACCTACCTGTTTTGCTTTACCCTTTATTAATTGTCCTATACGTCCTTGCGATTTTTCCTCTCTTTCACTGGCCTTTACTAATTTACTCATCTCTTCTACTTCTTTGGTTATCATTTCCTTTTCATTTTTACGAATAGCCAACAACTTTGCATACGGCACATTCAGCGCCAGCATTTTCCTTTCCATCTCGCCAACCATTTTTAACGCGTCGGCGGCTGAGGCAGGATCTAAAATCCTTAATTCCTCCATTCGCGCCCTGGTGGTAGCTACCTCCTTCATAGCCCGATCAATATCGTGCATCTCTTCGGCGGTACGCGAAGCATCCATACGTATACTCGATATCGCCTCTTGAGCGCTTCTCAGAGATATAGGATCAAAAACGTCGCCAGCCATTAGCCTAGTGTCTCCTGATTACTTTCCTGTTGTGCACGTTTCTTCTCCGACTCATAAAATTCTTCTATGGCCTCTCTCAAAGCTGGTGGAGATTGCATCTTCCCCGTTTGTTTACCTATATAGCTCTGCTGCTCAAAGAAAGCATTTTCATGTACATACTCATCATTACTTTCGGTTCCACCACCAAAATATGAATCTATTCTTTTGAATCCCACGTTAATCAAATCTCCTATGCCGCCATAGTAATCACCTATAGCAGACAATATCACAAGTTTCTGAGCTAAATTTAGGTTGCGGTATCTATCATCAGTTGGCAGGATTTTGAAGTATGTTATTATTGCCAAATCTTGTTTTAGGTATTCAGATTGTTCTATTTTTTTTTAATATCTTCAAATGATTCTCTTACTTCATCAACAAACTTAGTATATGCTTCAAACAGAGCATCGATTACATATACCGATTTAATCTTTTCAGAAACGATATGTCTTGCTTGATCAAGTGGGGATGGATCTCTATCATGATCTTTTTTAAATCTCTCCCTTTCAGATACATCCAACACCAATGGCATATCGTTGATAGTCTTAATGGCCCTGGCAAGTATCTCCATTTTCTCTACTATTAGACGCGCTTCTGTGCTAGAGAAATTGGTCATATATTCAAAGATGTCTCTATGTTCTACTGGCGTAATTGTTCTAAAAATTACATTAATTTCCGATTTGTCCTTTTTATATATATTTATTTTATCGGAGGTAGTGTACCCCAAATAAAATAGATCCTCTAAGATCGGTATTCGATTATCGGGCGTATCAGGTAAATCAACAGATGAGTGTAAATCTTGCTTTTCAGGTTCCATCGTCATTTTTTAATCCTCGTAGCGTGGTCGTAAAAAAATTTAATCATATACTAATGAAATAGCATAACCATCATTTGTCAGTAGAACAAAAATAGAGCTATCGTCTTCTGCTACATACAATTTTCCGCCAGGAACGTAACCCATTTGTTTAATGTCTTCTTCAGTAACTTCATCTCTATCGTTAAAATCAAACGGTTCGCTAGTTTGATAAACTTTTTGAGCAATCAGTTTAACAGTCTTAGATATATTAGACATTTTTGCTATCCTCCTATCCTCAGTTATGAAGTAACACGACCGCGAATGGTGCGCACTTGGAACGTCATACTCTCTGCAATATGGATCGTACCTAGATCAACATCCTTTGAAACGTCAGATGCAACAGCGTCCTTATAAGTAATGATACGCTTCCCGTTGTTATTAGGATTGAACTGCATCTCGGTAATGTCCACCGGCTGATTAAAATCTTCTAGGCTGAAAAATTCTAATCCAAACGCTTGGAATATTTGCTTGTTGTACATCTCAACCCTGGTAATGTCCAGGGTAATGTTGACCCCACCCCACACGATTTCTTTAACTTCCGCACCTCTACTATAAAGAATCTCTCTAATACGCTCGGTATCCCTTGATTGTTTGATCGACAATCTCTGGAACGATCCGATTTCCACACCATTCACGTGTATGGAGTGTGCATACCAAACGGTATGCATCGTGTTAGGAACTTGCGTCTGTGGATAGGACATATTTTAACTCCTAAAAGCTAAGTACAAAAGTAAAGGTTACATCCATCCATTGTAAGCCGTATGCCGGTAGAATAC
>Ga0307431_1001610_pt1 | contig 12783 bp, 10 predicted proteins | sample SalMarWE160170MG_FD_202155 | JGI IMG/M metagenome (GOLD analysis project Ga0307431, IMG submission 202155) | Salt marsh sediment microbial communities from the Plum Island Ecosystem LTER, Massachusetts, United States - WE1603-170 | ecosystem: Environmental > Aquatic > Marine > Intertidal zone >...
GGACAGTTCGACTACACGGTTTACCTCAAGCCCAGTATCCTTTACGGTGATTTCATACCGACCGAGGAAGAAGAGGAGGAGGTCCCTATGGTTTTCTTCCGGAATATCATTGATATGGTACAACTGGTCTTCAGCTATAACTTTGATTCCAGCCAGTCGGTAACTAATGTCACTAATGAGCTGGTGGTGTCAATAATTGCCGAAAACCCCGGCGTGTGGCAAAAAGAAATTACAGAGTTGGAAGAGACTCATACGGGAACAAAGTTCACAGTGGACTTTCCTTTGAATCTCAATTATCTTGATAAAGTAGCCGATGATATTGAGGAGGATATAGGAATTACCAGCAGCACGAATAACTTCATCATCAGAGCTGTGGTCCATACCACGGCCGAGACTGCTCTGGGCAAGACCATCGAGGACGAATTCAGCTATGAGCTTACAGCCGTACTCACGGCTAGGATATTAGAACTGAAGGGCAACCTTGGGAGTAGTAAAGCGGGTTCCAAGGAAGGAACAAAGTATGAAGGGGAAGGGCGGTTTGACTACGAAGTATATCTTGAGCCAAATAAGCTTTATGAAACCGATGTGCTCAGGTCGGAGGCGCCTCCTGTGGCAGAGCCTCCGGCATCCCTCCAAACCCTGGGCCCAGGGCTGTTGTACTTCCCCAGGATAATTAACAACATCAAAGCAAGTTTTGCTTATCAGTTTCTCTGCGATAGACCGATAAGCGAGCAATCACAAGAGGTGGAGGTCACCGTCATAATAGAGAATCCAGAGAAGTGGAGCAAGAGCCTTGTCGTGGTGCCCGAAACAAACAAAGTAGGCAGCTTTACTATATCCTTCCCCATAGATATACAATATTTCACAACGGTGATTAATGCCATTGAACAGGAGACAGGTATGCGTGGGAGTTCCTACAACATAGTGATTAAAGCTGATGTCCACACCGTTGCCCACACCGATATGGGCACGATAAACGAGGTCTATACTCAGACCTTAAGCGTTAATCTGGGGGGAAATACCCTCACCTTTGGTAAAGAGCTATCCTCGTCTAAATCGGGTTCAATTGGTGGAACTGCGATACCTGGGGCAAGTGGCTCGAGGGCACCCTGGATTATTGGCCTGGTGATAGCCTTGCTGGCTCTGGGCTATTTTGGCTGGTGCCAAACCCAACTTGGATTGGCGCCGGTTAGTGCTGGTGAAGCCGAGGCTGCTCGGGCTAGAAAGAAATATAGGCAGATGATGGTGGATGTTGAGGAGCTGCCCGGGGTAAAACCGACTGAGACGGTTATACCCCTGAGTTCACTGGACGATTTGGTAAGAATCGCTGATGACCTGGTTAAGCCCGTACTCCATCAAACGGAGGCGGGGAGGCACACTTATTGCGTTATTGATAGCGGCGTAAGATACCTGTACGTCATTGAGACTCAAAAATAGGGCTAACTCATGGTGTTGATTAGAAGCTGCGGAGAACTAATGCCGGAAAGGCTGAATAGTTCTAGAGATGGAGAGGTGACCAGCTTGAGAAAGGCAGACTTCACCTACGCTGAAATCAGTCGCAAGATGGGTTTAAGCCGGGAGAGGATAAGGCATAAGTGGCGGCTCACACTAAAGCGAGGAAAAACTCAGCCCGTGATAACCCCGATGCCCTGCTGAATACTAGCGAAGCAACCAAGCTTCTCAATATTCGTGCCAATACAATCAGACACTGGAGTAGTAAGGGGATGTTAGAGACATATTCGGTTGGAGCTCGGAGTGACCGAAGGTTCAGGCGCAACTAAATCTTAGTATCTCCTCCAGCACCTCTGTCCATCTATCCCCCAGGAGCCTGGTGTCTAACTTGATTTGTGTGGCACCTATTTTAACTGCGCCATCAATAGGGCTGTCAGTGGTCAACGGAAACTGGGAGAGATGGCATGGTTACGCTTGCTTCGTCTGCCGAATGGTTGTCGAGCCCCCGCTGCTATGGCAGCGCTATCAGGGATGAGTTTCCGGATTGTTGCCTGGCTTTCTGCCGCTCCTCAACAATTCATTCAACTACAATGTAGCGGTTCTCTCCTGTCCCCAAGCCATGCCTCAAAGCTGCCATGACCTGGGGTAACTGCCAGGGGTCCGCCACGAGCTTGTTACTGGCCTCATAAGCCAGGAGCACTTTAATCGCTTCGACATCAATAGCCACAAGGTCACCGGAAGCAAGCACCACTTCAGGCTTCACCAACTGGCCCTTGGCAGGACCACCTGAAACGAAGGCCTTTCTGCCATCCATGATTATGAGATTCGGTTGCCAGCACAGACTGATTTCCGCAATCTTTTGCTCCAAGTGGCGAGCGTGAAGAGCACGTCGTTCGCCAGGGTGCACAAAGCCTACCGCAAGCTTCAGCGCCCCCGAAAATCGTGCCATATTATGGGTTTTCAGGCAGGGCAGATATACTATCTTGTCAGCTTCATAGGCTGAGCGCGGCATGGAAACAGAGCTAAGATAGTCCCCATTAATCTTGACCCTTACCCAATCATCAGGCTTATCATCGAAAGCAATGATCTCCACCCCCAAATCACGCGCTAACTCGAACATACCCAGTTTTCTGAACACCTTCCTGGTGGGTCTCCATACCCCTCCAGAGCTTTCGCCTATCGTAATTTTTGCTCCCGCTTCCAGGAGGAGTTCGACTACGGCGCGCAGAAACACCAGGTCGGTAGAGGCAGGATATGGGTCTTGGCTGTTAAAATTTGGCTTAAGCAGAACCCTGTCGCCCTTGTCTATAACCGGCCCCAGGGAACCCAGCAGCGCGATGGCCCTATCAATAGCAGCCCTGATGTCTCCACCCGCCTTCACCTTAGCCACCAGAGCCTGGCCATTTCTGAGCCAGGGGTTGGCAGGGCGAGGCCGGGGGGCAACAAACGGAATATCCCTGGGCGCCCTATCACTGAGGAAGTGATAAACCCCGGCAATCTTATCTCCAAAATCCATCATTTGTGTTCCTTCGTGCAAACGGCAACTTTTAAGTCCCGCCATAATCGTAACAAGTTTTTGGTTTTCAAATATTTGTGCATTTCAGTAACCTCTAATTAGACCTCAGTATCTCTTCCAGAACGACTTTCCATCTGTCTCCCAGGAGCCTGGTGTCTAACTTGATCTGCGTGGCACCTATTTTAACTGCGCCGTCAAGATATTTACTCATAACTCCCCTTACCCCTCTTATCTTAAGAGGGGAATCAACGGTTTGGTGCTTTATTGCAATTTGCCTTCCCTGTGTGGAAACGGAGCTTACCTTGGCCCGCGCAGCCAGAACCTTGATTTTCACTATGTAAAGAAGATTTTCCACAGGCTCGGGCAAAGGACCGAATCTATCTTTGAATTCTCGAGCCACGTCCTCTACTTCCTCGATATGCCCCACCCTGGCCAGTCTGTGGTAAAGGCTTAATCGAGTATTTAGATTGGAAACATACTCTTCCGGTATGTGGGCGTCTAAGGGCAGGGCTATGCTGGGCAATTCCTTTGCTTCCCCGGCAATGACACTCTTCTTGATGCCACCCTCACCTATTCCTCTCCCTTCAAGGGAGAGGGTAGGAGAGGATGCTTTTAACTCCTCTACTGCCTCAGCCAGCAACTGGCAATAAAGGTCAAAGCCCAGGGCGGCGATATGCCCGCTTTGCTTGACACCTAAAAGATTGCCCGCTCCCCGAATTTCCAGGTCCTTCATAGCGATACCGAATCCCGAACCCAGTTCGGTAGCCTCGAAGATAGTCCTGAGCCTCTTATGAGCCTGGGGGGTCAGCCGCTTCCCCTCGTCAAAGAAGAAATAAGCGTAAGCCTGGTTGATACCGCGACCCACCCTGCCCCTCAACTGATAAAGCTGAGCCAGGCCGAACCTGTCAGCCCGGTCAATAATCAGCGTATTAACATTAGGCATATCCAGACCTAACTGGATAATAGTGGTGGTCACCAGGATGTCATACTTGCCAGCGATAAAATCCGTCATCACCTTTTCCAATTGCTCTTCAGGCATTCGCCCGTGAGCTATGGCTATTCGAGCTTCGGGCACTAAATCCTGTAATTTGCTGGCAGCCCAGGCAATGCTTTGAACACGGTTATGGACAAAGAAGACCTGACCATTCCTTTCCAGTTCACGCAATACCACCTGCCTGACCAGGGTGCCATCATAAACCCCAACATAGGTCTGGACAGTCAGGCGTTCTTCAGGAGGCGTTTCCACAATGCTCATATCCCTGATTCCGGTTAAAGACATGTGAAGGGTGCGCGGGATGGGAGTAGCACTGAGGGCCAGGGTATCTATTTCCTTCCTCATCTGCTTGAGTTTTTCCTTCTGCACCACGCCAAACTGTTGTTCCTCATCTATTATTACCACTCCCAGGTCTTTGAATTTGACGTCTTTTTGCAACAGGCGATGAGTGCCAATGCATATATCTACAGTGCCATTGGCTAAGCCTTCAAGGACTTCCCTTTCTTTTTCGGGCGGACAAAAGCGGCTCAGCATTTCTACTCTTAAGGGAAAAGTCTGCAACCTCTCGGTAAATGTAATGAAATGCTGCTGAGCCAGCACGGTGGTGGGGACCAGAATAGCTACTTGTTTATTATCCATCACCGCCTTAAAGGCAGCACGCAATGCTATCTCGGTTTTGCCATAGCCCACGTCTCCACAGATGAGCCGGTCCATGGGCTTAGTTTTTTCCATGTCCTCTTTAACCGTCATGATTGCCTCAATCTGGTCTGGTGTTTCCATATAAGGAAATGATGCCTCTAGCTCCTGTTGCCATAGCGAATCTTCACAGAAAGCGAAGCCAGGAGCTACCTCCCGAGCAGCATAAAGGTCAAGCAGCTCGTGAGCAATTTCCGCCACTGATTCTTTAACCCTTCTCTTTGTCCTTTGCCATTCCGGGGTTCTCAAACGGCTCAAGCGTGGTGCCTGGTCGCCAGCACCGATATAGCGGCTGACGCGGTCTATCCGTTCGGTAGGCACATAGAGCCTGTCACCAGCGGCATACTCTAAAACAAGGTATTCTCTCTCCATTCCATCGGAGGACATCCTGGCCAGACCGTGGAATCTGGCGATGCCATGGTCAACGTGGACGACATAATCGCCAGGAGCTAACTGAGGAAGAAACCATTGGTGAGGTATTGGCCTCTTCTTGCCTGCTCGCGGTTGCTTCACAAAGCCGAAGAGCTCGACATCGGTGATAAGGGTCAACCTGTCATCCAGTAGCCAGCCTCCGTCCAGTGAACCCTGGAGCACGGTGATTGAACCGGGCGGAGGTATCTGCTCTATCTGCGATGAGGGCGAAGTATGAATGTCCTCTTTCTGGAGAAGTTCAGCCAAGCGATTTGCCTGATGGCTGACTACGAACACGCGCTGTCTTTGTTCCAGCATCTGCTTGGCTGTTTTGAGGAACCTTTCCAGTTGGCTGCCATAGCTCTGGGCTCTAGTGAAGGGCAAAGCCTGTCCATAGCCCCGGGCGGCATCCCATGTTTCCAGCGCCAAAAAAAGAGCACTTTTCCTTCCTCTATCCCTTTCTTTCATCTGCGACTCTAATTCTTCCCAGGTGAGGTAAGGAGAGGGAAAGCCCTGAGGCAGCTCGCCTCTTTCCATCTTTGTGGCTCTTAATTCTTGAGTTTCCTCGCTTAGCCTGGTGATGGTAAGTTCAATTCCTTCAGGTTCATCGAGAACAAGCAAGGCATCACCGCCAAGGTAATCAAATACGCTTCCATTCACCACCTCAGAGCTATCAGCTATCGGTATAAACTCTTTGGCCGGGGTGACAATCAACGAGGATACGGGGCTAGTTGAGCGCTGGCTTTCCGGGTCGAAGCACCTCATGCTCTCTATCTGGTTGCCAAAGAACTCTATTCGAACTGGCAACTGGCTGCAGGGAGGAAAGACATCAATAATGCCACCCCGTTTGCTCATCTGCCCGGGCACCTCGACAACGTCCTCCACTTCGTAGCCCATGCTTTGCCATCGGCGCAGTAACTCCATGGGCTCAGCAGCCGTGCCCGGCTTTAGAATATGGCAAGCAGCCACAAAATCCCTTTGCGGGATGGTTTTACTCATGATTGCCAGGGCTGAGGTCACTACCAGGGGAGGTTTATCACTCTCTTCATAAAGGGCCAGGGCGGCTAATGCCCTCAACCTCTCCATCATCTGATAGCTGACAGTCAATAGCTGAGAACTGCCGTAAGGCAGGAAGTCGAGCTCAGGGAGCCGATGCAACTCGGCCGAAGGGGAACACCAGGCTCGAAGCTGCTCATGAAGCTTTCTGGCAGTCTCAGGCTGACCAGTCACCACCATGAGGGGCAAATTAAGCTCGTCGTAAAGAGCGGCAATCAAGTAGGGTTTGGCGGCATCAAGTATGGTTGCCTTGTGCTCGCCTTTTGCTGTGGACAGCTCCCCCACCAAGTGCCTGTAGGCAGGCACCTCTTTGAGCAAAGAAAGCAAACAAGAGAGATTCATACGAAAAAACCAATGCCCGCGTTAAACTAATCCTATAACTTCTTCTTGAGCGAATCCACTTTCTCCTTCATGCCCTGGGCCTTGTCTCTCCGATCGTCGATGTGAATCGTGGTCAACACCCTGGCGACCCCTTCCCCAAAGGTCCCTTCGTGCATCTTCTTTACCAACGCCAGAATCCTGTCCAAGTCACCTTCTATAATCGTCCCCATTGCGGTCATCTCATACCTTATGTCCTTTTCTTGCTCCAGGACCTTGCCCGCCCGTGCCACGTACTGGCTGACTGAAGGGGTCTTCGTTCCTAACGGGACAACGCTTACCTCGGCTATTGCCATTCTCTCACCTCCTTACACATCCAGATTTTTTGTAGTTGCCTGATTTATCAGGCCCTCAGTGTCAATATATTATGTCAACTAAACGGAAGTCCTTCCACCCCACTCATCGGAGAACCTCTGTGCTTAGTGCTATTTTAGCAGCAATGATAAAATAACTAGAAATATGAAGGACAAGGAATTAATTGAGAGCCTGGCCAGAAAGGCTGGCGATACCCTGATGAAGCATTTTCGCCAAGACTGGGCTTTGCTCGAGAAGCGAAGCACGGCTAAGGAAGCAGTCACTAAATATGATAAAGAGGTGGACAGGTTAATTGTTGAAGAGATTAAGAGACATTATCCTCACCACAGCCTGCTCACTGAGGAAAGCGGTTTTCTACAGGGCGACCCTGATTGGCTTTGGATTGTAGATTCTTTGGATGGCACCGGTGATTTTGCCAATTTCAACCCTTTCTTTGCCGTGTGCATAGCCCTGATGCACCAAAGCGAACTTCTACTGGGAGCGATTTATGCCCCGGCGATTGATGAGTTTTACTTTGCTGAAAAGGGCCAAGGTGCTTACTTAAACGGAGTAAAGATTCAAGTATCCGATGTATCAGACCTTAGCCGGAGCTACATTTTCTACTGTGAAGGTGGAGAGAGAAACCGGGAAAGAACAGGCGAGCTTCTGTATAAGGTTTACCCGTGGGTTACCGATATACGCAAGCTAGGTTCGGCTGGGCTGGAAACAGCCTGGGTTGCCGCCGGCAAAGGAGAGGCTTACTTCTCCACCAGGATAGAGCCCTGGGATGTTGCCCCCGGTGTCTTATTAGTTCAAGAAGCTGGTGGAAAGGTCAGCGATTTTCAGGGCAATCCCTGGAAGCCCCAGACAAGCGACCTTCTATTCTCCAACAAAAAACTTCACGAGGGGATATTGAGCTTGATTTCTTCTCAGTGATATGAAGATAGTACTATAGTACTATGTCAACAGAGAAAGCAATTATAAAGACACTGGGAGGAAAAGAAATTACCATAACGGAACAAACTCCCCTCCCCTGTTTTCGCTGTGGCATCTGCTGCGCCAGCTACCAGGCTCCACTTACCCCCGAAGACATAGACAACATTGCCTCAGCCCTGGGAATATCACGCTCAAAGTGCATCTCCAGATATGCTCTGAAGGTGCCGATAAAGGAAGGCTACCTGCTCAAGAAGACAAAGAAAGGCTGCATTTTCCTGGCCTGGGATGCGGATGGGAAAGCCCGCTGCACAATATATCCCTCGCGTCCTAAAGCTTGTCGGGAATGGACCCCCAGCCTTGCCAAGCCCGAATGCCGCGAAGGATTAGCTAAACTCAAGTCCAGAGGGCAAATAATGCTGCTGGAGGAACTCTTCCCGTCCCACGATGAGCAAAAAGAGCTTTACCTGTCTCTAGGGAAAGCAGCAATTAACCCCTAACCAATTAGCCATGCTCACCTACAATCTGATGAACTGGCAAAGCTAACTGAGCATTTCTCCAGGCTTTAAGTTGTCTTTGGCTATTTGTGCTATTACAGGGTCTTCTTGCCAGTCATAAGATAAAAATACAGCTATATCGACTGTCTTTTTGCTATTTTTATCCCAACCTAATCCAACCCACTCCTTGCATTTTGTAACATACTTTTTTATAACGGAAAAAGAAAAAACTTGTCTGTATAAATTTTCAAAATTTCCTTCAGCATTCATTGTAATAAAAGAAAAGCCTAGGCTGACTTCCTTCATGGTTGTGGAGAAGCTGTGTAGATCATTATCGTTTCTTGTTTGTTGCTTTATCTTTTCGGCGGTATCAACGAAAACTTCTCTACCTTCATGGTCAAAGTCCAAAAGACGCACAGCGCAATCAGTTTTGTAGGGAGATTTTAGCTCCTCAATAGTCTTTAGATATTCTTTAAACTGCGGAGGCATTTCTTGCTCCGGTTTTTTAGGGTTCTTTCCAAGTTCATGCTTCTCAAAGATATAACGGTCTATATTGGTTGAAAACCCGCTTAAGAGAAGGGCGTTCAACTTTTTGAACTCTTCTGTTCCGAAATACAATCCTTGCGAAAAATAGTAGCCAAGCAAGTCGATCTCATCTGCTAGAATTTTGAATTTTGTTCTTTCTATGGCTAATCTGCGCTTGGCATAGTGAATGAGTATGGCAGGAGATTCAATAAGTTCTGTAACGACTCCTAAATCAAAGAGAGATATGGCCCAGGGATATTGGCTATTTGAAAAAAGATTTAGTGTAGGGTTGATATTTGCCAATCTTGTAATCAAGTGCGGATAGCTGCCCAAAGTGACGCTCAGAAGAAAAATATCAGAGATCTGCTTCGAATCAATTTCCAAATTACCGTGTTTACTCATAATTTTGGCGGGCTGATTTTTTGAAAAATAATCGCGCGCTCGAATTCCTTGGTCAAAAGATTCTTTTACTGCTTTGTTTAAGTCATCTCTTATTAGCTTTGAGTCTTTACCAATCTTGGAATCATAACGTAATCGTTTTGCCTTGCATTGCACGATAAAGACATTCCTATCATGTAAAACGAGAACATCGCATAATTCGTTTCCTCCAGGATATTTCGGGTTTAGTAAGACCTCACTATGTGGAAATATTCTTTTCAGGAATTCAGCGGTTTTTTGTTCTAACCAGGCTCCATACTTTCTTTCTCCCTCCTTCTTCCAATATCCATCATCAGCTATCAAGTCATAATAGAAAGTGTGTAAGAGAACTTCATTAAATAGAGAGGTAATGGGAACAAAATACTTGTTATTATGCAAAATTATTGGCCGTTCATAAAGCGTGTTGTAATCCCAAGGCGCTAAATGAGGATCATTGAATGTATCTGGATGATTTGTACTCCTATAGCCAAATTCTTGGCTCAGTCTCTTTAAATATCGTTCGCATATTTCTCTTGAGGAACCGGAAAAACGAATCAGTCCATTAAGCGTGAATGATAAAATTGCATCGGAATTACCGAAGTAGTAATAGCAACCGATTCTGGTTTCTAAATCTCTTCGTTCTTCTTCTTTCGCTTCTCCACTTTTTATCAAGTCTTCTACATATTCTCGCGCTCGTTCCTTACAGGATTGTTTCTCATCATTTATCCTGCGGTTGTACTCGTCAATTATCGCCCTCGAAATCGATAAAGCATCGGTAATAGTAAATCCGAGGTTCCGGGTAAACCAGTCATCATGCTGAGCATAGATATCATGAGTTACCCTCTGCAATTGATGGGGATATGATTCCCCTCTCACATAAAGAGAGTCGTTCTTAGCGAGGTGGATTACCGAATCAATTTCTCCATCTTTTTCAGTGTTAGGTCTATCACTGATTGAATATAGCGCGATGCTGCTAAAATATTTTGTTAGCAAATCCTCAATGTTTTTGAGATCTTCACCGTTAATCTCTTTTTTTGCGTTTTGGGGATAATCGTGTGTTAGATAATACCCGGCTAAGAACTCTACCCACCTTGCCCACTTATGGATATCCGAGCTTTCATCGTTAAATTGGCCTTCCGGCACTGTTAAAAATGTCAAAGTCAGTTGACTTATTAGCTTTATCGGATCAAGTCGATTTAAGAGTGCAATTAACTCAGCATAATGAGTTTCAATATCAGACCATGTCTTCTGATTCATCTTTCTCAGCTCATCATAGAAATTGTTTGATTCTTCAGACATCTCTACTGTTCTATTATACTTGAATGAGAGGAGTTCTTCGTAGTGTATAAGCTGCCCATATTGCGGCTGTGCGCTCGTCGGTGATAAAGTTGTTTAAAATCAACACCAAGGTGGAACAGAGTCTGGCATTAATTTAGTGAGTAATGAAGGAGGCTAAATGTGAACACGTTTGCGGGAAAAATAGCACTGGTAACCGGCGGGAGTTCCGGCATCGGCCGTGCCACGGCAATCAAATTTGGAGAACGGGGCGCCAGGGTGGTGGTGGCCAACCGCAGAGAAAAGGAGGGGAAAGAAACGGTGGAGATGATAAAAAAGGCCGGCGGCGAAGCCATGTTTGTCCAGACCGATGTGCGGATTGCCTCGCAGGTTGAAAACATGGTGAACCAAACCGTAAAGAAATACGGCCGTCTGGATATCGCCTTCAACAATGCCGGGGTAGGAGGCATAATGGCCCGGCTGATACGGACTACCGAGGAAGTTTTTGATGAAGTAGTGGACACCAACTTTAAAGGCGTCTGGTTGTCCATGAAATACGAAATTCCCATGATGCTGGAACAAGGCGGCGGAGTCATTATAAATAATTCCTCCATCGCTGGAGTGTCCACCGCGGAAAGATTGTCCGTCTACAGTGGAAGCAAACACGCTGTCGTGGCCATTTCCAACGCAGCGGCAAGCGAGTATGGCAAGGATAACATCCGAGTAGTGTCTATCTGCCCCGGCTGGATCAAAACCCGTATGACTGAAGAACTACGTGCCCGAAAAGATGCCGATGCCATGCAAGGCAATATACCTCTGAAGAGATGGGGTGAACCTGAAGAAGTGGCTGAAATGGTAATCTGGCTGGCCTCGGACGCTGCTTCTTTCGTTACCGGCAGCGCCTTCGTTATCAGCGGAGGAATGAATGTTTAGCACCTGCCAAAACTATTCCGTTAATCCCAATATTTTAGCGGCGTTGCCACCCATTATTCCTGCGATTTCCTCGTCTGTGAACTCAATTCCTTGCTCCTTTACCGCGTCGGGAATTTCGGTAAAGGCTTTGACCCACCTCTCTTGATTTATCAGCAACTTCAGAAAGGGGTAGTCACTGCCGAACAGCACTCTCTGCCAGGGCACCGAGTCTAACAATGTCCTTAAAGCTTTGTAGAATTCCAGAGGATGGAGTAGCCGTCGCTGCCATAGAGATAAATCGAGGTAAACATTCGTTGCGTTGTTGCAGACTGCCACTGCTTCCGAGTACCAGCATCCACCGGTATGTGCCAGTATGATATGCAGGTCAGGAAAGTCCATGGCTACCTCCTGCACATAAATGGGCTGGCAATATTTAAAATAAAGCGGTTTCAGCACCTCCCCTGTATGGAGCAGAACAGGAACCCCATACTCCAACGCCTTTTCATAAATGGGATAACACGCCCTATCGTTGGGATAGAAACCGGCAGCTGAATGGAATTTAATCCCCTTCATACCCCATTCCTTGAGAAATCTTCCAACCATTTCGGCAGCTTTATTTCTTCTAGGGTCTATGCCAGCAAAAGCAATTAATCGCTGGGGATATTTCTCCGCCGCATCAGCATAAACCTTGTTTATCTCCTCAATGCTTAGCTTGGGTTCACCAAGATGGCGAGCCAGACCCCAATCAATCGCCAACAGCACACTTTTATCAATCCCGGCAGCATCCATATCTTTGACTATCATGTCACCGGAAATATCCCAAAACTCAGGCACTCGTCTTTGCACCTTTTCCAATGGCCTATTAATCCTCAGCGCCCCAACCTCTGCCCAGCCATCCCAAAAAGGTTTGGCAACACTATCATAATCACAAAGGTGAGTATGAACATCAATGATCATATCGTCCTCCTCAAGGCGTCTTGTGTTTCCCTGATTATACCATCACTCACCCGCCAACCTTAATCGGGAAGACTCCGTCACTCCACCGCTGCCTCAGCTGCCCTAACCGGCGGTTTTTCGATATTCATCCAGGGCTTTCATCATGGCCAGGAAATCTTTCTGTTCTGAGCCTTTCTTTCCCCCCAGCCACTGCTCCAGCGCCTCGATAACGATTTCCCGAATCGATTTACCCTGCTCGACAGAGGCAAATTTTATCGCCTTGAGAAGTTCTTTACTTCCCAAATCTACAGTTATTCTCGTTCCTTTAGCCATGTTCACCTCCTCTACCCGATTTTATAACATAAAAACACAAAAGCATATAACTCTTCCCAATATAGTAGCATAAGTACCTATGGTTGATTTTGGAATATGACAAGAGCTATACTCACCATGCCGAATTCAAGAAGTCAGGGATGTGGGGTAGCGAAGTG
>Ga0307431_1001611_pt1 | contig 12782 bp, 10 predicted proteins | sample SalMarWE160170MG_FD_202155 | JGI IMG/M metagenome (GOLD analysis project Ga0307431, IMG submission 202155) | Salt marsh sediment microbial communities from the Plum Island Ecosystem LTER, Massachusetts, United States - WE1603-170 | ecosystem: Environmental > Aquatic > Marine > Intertidal zone >...
CTGACGTCGAGGATGCATTCGTGAACAGCTTGACAAGATCGACGTGGGTAAACAGGGCCGAGGCAAGATACATGGCAAGGCCCAGAAGGATCACAGCAACCGCCGAACTGCAGCGATACCAAGGAACACGTATCTCGTCGATCTCCGCAGCGCTCGCAGAACGGAACCCAAGGAGTCGATCATGCCATGGTATGTAGCGCGTGGTTAAGATAACCTGTAATAGGAGAGCGGGCATCACATGCAATAGAAGGACGCGCAAAGATCGACGCCCTAATGATACCCACCAGGATCCGTTCTGTTCGTCGACGAGCCGCCGACCCAGGAGCTTCATTCCCGGACTCAATCCAAAGGATTGCCACATCAGGGCCAGCTCGATTACACTGACAACCATGATCCACCACGGCACAGAGAGGAAGTCGCGTGTCTGGTGAACTAGGTCGTTCCAGATGTAGGATCCGAGCCACCATAGAGAAACCAGAATGAGTACATCAGTCACCAGTACGCTCACATCCTTGAGGAACGCGCGGCGTGCCTTTCTCCAGTTTGGGCGCTCGGTCATGAATCCAGCGTAGTACTTTTCTTTCATCTCTTATCCAATCTTCTCACGAACCCTGGCACTGATGTAATCCAGAATCCAAACGATGATCACAATCGCAACGATCACTGCCCCAACTTGATTCCAAGCATCATCCAGACGTCCTACCTCGTTCTTGAAGTAGAAGAGGAGCGTCCCGATGCCACCACCACCGACCAGAGCGATGACCGTGGCCATGCGGATGTTGATGTCCCAACGGTAGAGAGTGAACGCCAGGTAGGACGGTATAATCTGTGGAATGACACCGTAGATCACCACCTGCCACCGGCGGGCACCTGTCGCAGCGATCGCCTCAAGCGGCCCCGGATCGACCGCCTCCACCTGTTCCGAGTAGAGCTTGCCCAGCGCAGCAATGGTATGGAAGAAGAGAGCGAGCGCCCCGGCGAAAGGATTCCCGAATCCCACCCACACGGCAAATAGAACGGCCATTAAGATTGATTCGATCGATCTTAGCGCATTAAATACCGTGCGCATCAGAGTATAGATGAGCCATCCGACAGCGTTGAAGCCCATGATATTGCGCGCACCAAGGAAACTGAGAGGGAAAGCCACGATGGCTCCACTAACCGTAGCAAAGAAAGCCATGAAGATGGTCTCCATCATGTAGTAGGTGATGGAGTAGAGGTGTCCCCGCTCGTTCACGCTCTCGGTCAGGTACGTGAAGCTGGGGGTGACCAGGTCGTGCCATATATGACCCGACTTGCCAACCCGGTCTACCAACATCTGAAGGTTGATCGCGGTGATCTTCCAGCCGAGCCAAAAGGTCAAGCCGAGCAATCCCGCAACACAGAGACCGCGATACGTAAGGTACCACTTTCTCGGCTTCTCCGGGGGAAGATCATCCTTGATCTTGGCGACCTGGAACATACACCCGGCCCTCTCTCCATCATGAAGGAGCATCCCCAGCGGTCGATCGCCGAAGAGGGCGAGCGGTTGAAGAAAAAGCTTCAGGTGTAAGGCAACATACCGGCGCAACCTCTGGCTCATCCTCGGTGGAGCGTACTCTGACCCAAGGAGTTTAAGTCCAAACAGGTTGAGGCCGATCGACTGGCCAAACGCGTGGCTGAGCATGGCCAGCTCAAACGTGGCCAGGATGACCACAGGCCAACCCCAAGCTGGTAATGTGAGCCTGCCGTAGAAATTCACGTATCGGAGGTACCAGTACTTGTTCAGTAGGTACATCACTCCATAAACAACGTACCCCCACGAAGCCCAATCCAGCATGAACGCGGAGAGCCTTGGACGAAGCACTGCAAGACGATCCAGTAAGGAGTACCGTCTAGCGGACTTCGACTTCTTCGGCTTCTTCACCGTAGATCTCCTTGAATTTTGCCTCATCGATCTCAGTTGGCAGTCCTTCGAAGACGATCTCCCCGTCTTTGAGTGCGAGGATTCTGGTACCGTATCTGCGCGCCAGCGAGAGGAAGTGAAGGCTAGCAATTACCGTGACGCCGTCCTCTCTGTTCATCGTTTCCAAGTGCTGCATGACGGAGTGCGATGTTGCTGGGTCCAGAGCCGAGACAGGCTCATCGGCCATCAGAAGATCGGGCTGCTGCATTAGGGCGCGGGCAATACCCACCCGCTGCTGCTGCCCACCGGAAAGTTCGTCGGCACGCTTGTAAGCCTGTTCAGGGATACCGACTCTATCGAGGTCAGCCATCGCCATATCGATGTCCTGCTTGGAGAACTTGTGGATGGCTGATGCAGCGGGACTCACGTAGCCCAGGCGGCCAGAGAGCACGTTGGTGAGCACGGTGGATCGCTTCACCAGGTTGAACTGCTGGAAGATCATCGCCATTCGCCTGCGAATCTGGCGAAGCTGGCGCGACGAGGCGCGTGTCACATCGATTCCGTCGAAGACAATGGTCCCGGCGGTTGGCTCGATCAGCCGATTGATGCACCGCAGCAACGTAGATTTTCCCGAGCCGGACAACCCAAGCAGGACGAGGAACTCCCCGCGTTTCACCGTGAAACTAACGTCGTTTAGAGCGAGGACTTCGCCGCGCTCATAGATCTTTGTTAAGTGCTCTATTCGTATCAGGTCATCCATCATTTAGAGGATCCTTTAAAAAAATGCGGGAGAGGTCTCCCTCCCCCGCATTAGAATCAATCTAGCCTATCAAGGCAAGCCCTAGCGCTCCGGAATCGGAACACCGATGATGGCGCGGTATCCGTCGTAGAAGCTATCGTCTATGTCGGCGACAGCCGTCCACTCGTAGAAGCTCGGGTCGCCCCACAGGGCCTGACCTTCGTCTGTGGCGATGTGCGTCTTGATCGCCTCGACGATTATATCGGCAATATCGACCGGGAAGTCCGGACCGAACGCCAAGCAGTCATTCGGGATCGGGCCGATGTTCATCACAACGCCGATATCCGTGAGAACCGTGTCAAAGTCATAGGTGCTCTTCACCGCGCGGCGAAGATCAAAACAGGTCCCGAGGAACTCCGGACGGAACAGCTGATTGTTCCAGCGATCCCACAACCACATCTCAGGATCGTCGCCGAAGTCCCACTTGTCGCCCGCCCAGTCGGAGGGGGCGCCGGGAGCGGAACCGTAGCCGGTGCAGAAATCTCCCTGGCCCTCGATCAGCGCGACCATCGAGTTGGTGTGCCCGCCGGTCGTAACAATGTTAGAAAACTCGATTCCGTTCTGCTCGAAAACCATGTTCGGGAAGACGTACCCGGACGTGGAGCCGGTGTCGTTGTAGATCCAGACCTTTCCGTTCAGATCTTCAAGCCCCTTGATCCCGCTGTCGCGGCGCGCATAGAGACTGGCATAGTACCACGAGTATCCGTAGCGCTCCGATCCAAGACGCGGGCTGACGTCTCCGCCTGTCCGGTCGTAGATCCGGATGTACTGGTCGGTCGTCGGCATTCCGAACGTGTCACCCTCGGACGCTGCGAACGCCTCGATCATTGCCGTGTAGTCTGCCTGCAGGCTCGAAACAATGTACAAGCCCGTTAACTCAAATATCGCCTGTGCGATCTGTTGTCCGGTCTCTTCGACCGTTGCTCCCTCCGTCGACGGAACGAGAAGCATGTAGATCGGCTCATCTGGACTGGAGCCAGCCTGAGAAAAACCGAAGACCCCGATCGCCAAGACAGCGATCAGTGTCAGAGCCAAAATATTACGCATCCTGCCACCTCCTATAGGTTTGGAAACGCCCTCCGGGGACGCGATAATCGCTCTTCTTTGTCTCCCGTGATACCACACCCCCGCTTTTGTTGCTTACACCTCTATCATAAAGTCTACCGGACAGCAAGTCAACTGTCAGGTCCTGTTCACTCTCGCTTATACGGCTGGCCGAGCGCTTTTGGAAAACGCACCCGCCCGATCACTCCCGAGACTACCAGAAGGGTCACGATGTAGGGGAGCATCTCGACGAACTGCCAGGGGATCGGCTTTGACGGGAGGGTCTTTATCCACGTCGCTAGGCTCTGGAAGAAACCGAAGATGAACCCACCGAAGAGCGCGAGGAGCGGATTCAACCCACTGAAGACCACCGTTGCCAGGGCGATGAACCCTCTCCCAGCAGATATGTCCTTGGTCACCGATCCGATCCAGCAGACGCTCATGTATGCCCCGCCGAGACCGGCAAGGGCGCCACCAAAGGTGGTCGCCAACAGACGGATCAGGTTGATGTTGATCCCGGCGACGTCCGCCGCTTCCGGAGCCTCTCCGACCGCCTTCAGGATCAGTCCGGCCCGCGTCCGTTTGAGGAACCAATACACGATGAACGGCACTATAAGCGCGACAAAGATCATCGGACTGACCGCTCCGATCGGTGTTTGGAGCTTTGCCAGTTCGGACACCTTGGGAACGTCATGGAATCCCGGTGCGCCAAGCTTGATCAGACCAAAGGCGACGATTCCTACCGCAAACAGGTTGATTCCGATCCCGGTGATCATCTGGGTTCCCTTCCAATACGTGTTGATCACCGAGAAGAGGAGCCCAAGGCCGGCACCAACCACCATCCCAACCAACAATCCAAACAGGGGCCCGCCGAACTCCGCTCCTATTGCTCCGGCAAACGCACTCAACAACAGGGCTCCCTCCAGACCTATGTTGAACAGTCCGGCCGTCTCCCCGATGATCTCCCCCACAGCGGTTAGGGTGATGGGAACCATGGCATGAAGCGAGATACGAAGCAGGCTGAGAATATCGTTCCAACTCATGCAGACCCCTCCTCGTTAGAGACGCGGCGCGTCAATCGCCTTAGCAGACCGCACAACTCCGTTCCTTGTTTCTTGATCGCAGGGAAGATGCGAAACAGCTCTGGGATGGACATAGCAAGGACGATCGCCCCCATCACGATGCGGACCATCTCTAGCGGAACCGGATTCGACCCGTAGAACTGCATCACACGTCCGCCGGCCGTCAGCCCGCCAAAGAAGAGGGCAGCGACGATGATCCCGATCGGGTGGTTCCGTCCGACCATGGCGACCGCCATCCCGTCGAAGCCAACGTTCATCAACTGCGGAAGGCCACTGATAACCGCGTATGTTGGGGGGTTTCCCATCACGACCGTCGCGCCAGCGAGCCCCGCAGCCAACCCCCCGAGGATGAAGCTCATGAGCATCGTCCGCTTACCCTTTATCCCACCGTAACGCGCTGCCTTTGGATTCAACCCGGAGGCACGGACCTCGTACCCCATGATGGTATGCCACAAGACAAAGTAGATGACGATGGCAAAGAGGACCGCAGCGAACAGGGAATAGGATAGGTCCGTCCCCCGAACAAGGATCGGGAAGCGAGCATTCATCGGAATACTGATCGTCTTCTCTCCCCGCACCGGGTCGACCAGGATGAACGCGACCATGTAGAATGCGAGAAACCGGGCGATCCAGTTGAACATGATTGTTGAGATGACCTCGTGCACCCCGCGGGTCAACTTGAGGATCGCGGGAACGAGGCTCCATGCCGCTCCAGCAATCATGGCGAAGATGATTCCCACGATGATGTGCAGACCGGATGGGAGGGTGAAGTAGCCGATGGTCACCGCAGCGATGGCACCCATGTAGAGCTGCCCCTCCGCGCCGATATTGAACATCCCAGCGCGAACACAGATGGAAAAGGTGAGTGCCGTCAGGATGAGCGGCGCCCCGCGCGCCGCCGAACTTGCAAGCCCGTAGGAATCCCCGTAAGCCCCGCGGAACATCGCCATATAGGCCTTCCAGGGATCGTACCCCCAAATCCACATCAAGAGGGCCCCGGCGAGCAGGCCGACCACGCCCGCCAACACGGACTCCAGGGCAGGGTTGAGCCCGGTCAATGTGCGGCCCGTCGCTCTCCACAGACGGGATGAGCTCTTCGTCACTTCACTACTCATACTCCCTCCTTGACCGCTGTCACTCCACCCATGAGCAATCCGATCGTCTCTCGATCGAGCTCAGCCGGTGAGGTGATGGTCATGAAGCGCCCTTCGTACATGATGGCGACCCGATCGGAGAGGGCAAGGACCTCGTCGAGGTCGGCCGACACGAGCAGGATAGCGCGGCGGTTGTTACGCATCTCGACGAGGAGATCGCGGATGTACTGAGCGGAGCCGACATCCAAGCCTCGTGTTGGCTGCGCGGCGACGATGATATCAGGGTTCTTGGCGAGTTCCCGTCCAACAATCAGCTTCTGTTGGTTCCCCCCGGAGAGGCTCTTCGCCGGAGCGCCCGGCCCTGTAGCCTGAATGTCAAAGCGTTCCATCAGCTCCCGCACGTGCCGATTGATCTTCCCCCATCGGAGGAATGACATTGGTCCGCGGAATTTCTCCCAGCGGTGCACTCCAAGGATCCCGTTTTCGGCCAGCGTGAACGGGAGAATGAGCCCCAGCTCCCAGCGGTCCTCGGGGATATGTGCCACACCGAGACGGTAGATCTCCCGGGGATCCTTCCCGAGGATGTTCGTCCCGTTGATCGTGGCAACCCCACTCGTGGGGACGCGGAGGCCGGTCAACGACTCGACAAGCTCGGTCTGCCCGTTCCCCTCCACACCGGCCACACCGAAGATCTCACCTGCATGGACGTCGAACGAAAGGTCCTCTACCGCGATCTTGCCGGTGTCACTGCGTGCCGTCAGGTTCTCCACATGCAGAATGCTCGGACCTGATTTCATCTCTTCTACACGCACGCTTTCTCGGTGGGGAAGCCCTGCCTCCGTCAGTTCAACGGCCCCCGCCTCCACATCGATCGCCTTGCCGACCATCAACCGCGCCAGCTGTTCCGTGGTAGCCCCTGCTGTCTTCAGGTCTCCCACTATCTCCCCGTGCCGGAGGACAACTACCCGGTCGGTGATCGAGCCGACCTCCTTCAACTTATGAGTGATGAAGATGATCGATTTCCCGTCCTCCCGCAGACTACGTAACAGGACAAACAACTCGTCCACCTCAAGCGGGGTCAACACCGAGGTCGGCTCATCGAGGATCAACAGATCGACATCACGGGAAAGGACCTTGAGAACCTCCACTCGCTGCTGTTCACCCACGGCGAGTTTCTCCACCGGCACATCGAGCGGAACATGAAGCCCACTCTCCTCCATCAGCTGTTCGAGGCGCTTCTTCGTGTCAGCAAGTTGAACCGTACTAAAGGGGTGTTCATGGCTCAGGGCAACGTTCTCCGCGGCGGTGAAGGTACCGACCAGCGCGAAGTGCTGGTAGACCATACCTATTCCGAAGTCAAGCGCTTCACGTGGACTCCCAAACCGGACCGGTCCACGGGGTGAGATAACCCGTCCCTTTGTCGGTGGGAGGAGGCCTGAGAGTATCTTGGTTAACGTTGTCTTTCCGGCGCCGTTCTCTCCCAGCAGTCCGATGATCTCGCTCGGATGAATTTCAACTGTGGCTTCCTTCAGCGCGACCGTCCCATCGGAGTAGACCTTGGTGATCTTCTCCGCCCGCAGGAAGAATTTCTGCTCCACTTTCTCCTTTGCTCTTGCAGCCGACTCTGTCACGCACGCCCCCAAACTTACTTCCTGATACGGGTGAGAAACGGGGAGAGGAAGTATATCCCCCTCCCCGCAGTTTACAAGCGATCGATCATTTGCTACGGCGCACCAAGGGTGTATTCCGCTCGCACGGCGGCCATCTCGTCACCGGTATCCGCGGTCGGAACAATGATCGTCCAATCGAGGATCCCTGCTTCCAGTTCGGCCACGGCATCCCAGATCCAAGCAGGAATAGTCATCCGGTTCTGCGCCCAGTTGGCGATGATCGTGTAGAAATCATCGGCTTGGACAGCCCCACCATCGATACCAAACTGGATGAAGTCTGCCAGGTCGCCAATCTTGCTTATGGATCCTCCACCCTCGGCGATACCAAGGCTGGTAACACCAGGCTGGAACGTACCCTCTGCAACGGCCTTCACCGCGTCGTAACAACCCACATCGACACGCTTCATTCCGCTAGCGAGGCCATGTAGTCCGTTACCGAGGTAGTCTTGGTTCGCGTCCACACCAAAGAAATATGGAGGACCGAACGTGGTTCCTGCGTTGTCATGGAACTCGGTGACTGCTTCCAGGTCGCCGATCCCCAATGGACCGGCCACGTTGTAGATGGCGACCGCACCCTGCGCGAGCATGGCCTCACTGGCTGCCTTGCCCAACGTGATGTCGCTGAACGTCCCGGTGTAGGTATACAGCAGTCCGACATCTGGGGTAGTCCCCTTTACTTCCGCGTACTTCTTGATTCCCCAGTCGATCCCGAAGCGATAGCCGGCCTCGAAGTGGTACAGGACGGGGATCTCGATTCCGAGAACGACACCAACGTAGTCGTACCCGTACTCCGCCGCGGCCATCGCACCGAGTGCGCCGACCAGTGCCGAAGCCTCATTCTCACGGTAAACAATGTTCATGATATTCGGACCGGTGATCCAACCGACATCGATGATCGCGAAGTTCTGCTCCGGGAATTCCACTGCTGCTGTTCCAAGTGCATCCCCAAGCAGGAACCCGACGCAGATGATGAGATCGAACTCGCCGGTGCGGGCCACGTTGCGTATGTTCGGCAGGTAATCCGCCGCTGTTGCGCACTGGATCTCGACCATATCGTATCCGAAGTCCTTCGCCGCCTGATCCGTCCCCTTGAAACCCATGTCGTTGAACGAGAGGTCCCCTCGTCCACCAACGTCCAACACTACTGCAACTTTCCCCTTTCCCAGGCCAATCATTCCGACTAGGGAAATCCCTAACACTAAGATCACCAATACACCAAGTAGTCTTTTCACAGATACCTCCTTGTTCCTTTTTCCCGCTAACCACTCCAACAATTTCTACTAAGCTATTCTATCAAGTCTCCTCCTTTCCGCCAAGGGTAAATTGTAAGAAGAAGTTAATGGTAAATGGTAAGTAATGAGTGATAAGTGATGAGTGGAAGGACAGTGATGAGTAATGTGTGATGGGTGATGTGTGAAAAGACAGGATTGACATTATGGATTAACGGAAGGAAAACGGTGACAAGTAATAAGTTGGACATTGAAGCAGAAACTGAAGCAGACATTAGGGAAAACATTGGACAGATACACAAGCCTGCTCCTGCAGTTTGTACGATTTGGATGATGACGTGAAGAAAACTTGACATGAGCCAATTATGAATGCTATGGTGGTTCACCATTCGTTTGTGGGTGGGGTTAACCGGAGGTGGGGGATGAAAAGAATTTGCCTGGGGTGTTCTTTGGGCATGCTTGTTTGTATGTTGTTGTTTTCAGTGGTCGGCATTGCCCAAGAGAACGCAATAGCGGTACAAGTTCTGACTAATAATGGTGATTTAATTGAGGGAAAGCTCACAAACCTTGCATCAACAATCCGCTTGAATGTTATTCCGCCAGCAGTGAGTGTTGGCCCGGCACGGGCGCTTGATATCCTGACGTCGACGATCTCTCAGATTACAGTCAATTTTCCCAAAATAGTGATTGAAACTCCTAGCCGAACCTATGTGGGCCCATTCTCTGCCTTCGCTGGCATACCGGAGCTGCTCACTATCGAACAACAAGAGACAATACAGAATCTCAAGATAGCTGGGCTTCGCGCAATAGCGCTACGTGGAGTTTCCATGCATGAACCACCAGCAGGACTCTTGGGAATGGAGCTTTTTCCTAGAACAGAAACAGGCTTAAGCAGTCAATTGGCTAAAGCTAAAGAAGAGGAAAGTAGCTTGGCGCTGGCACAACCAATTCAGCAGATATTTCCACGCGCATGGGGCGAGGAAATCTGCCAAACAAGAACAGAGAAACCCGAAGAAAAGACTCCGTGGCTATTCTTCTTGGCAGTTACTTCCATAGCCTCCTTATTCTTCCTTACTCTCTAACACTGCTTTCGGCTGAGATTTGGTTACAAATATGGGTTGCAGGAACGCTCCAAACAATCTAACATCTCTATGAGAGGAGGGATGACCGAACGGAAAGGAGCCGGTCTCGAAAACCGGTAAGCCCATACGGGCCTCGGGGTTCGAATCCCCGTCCCTCCGCCAGAGATGTAAACATGCGCCCGTAGCTCAGCGGACAGAGCGTCGCACTGCGGATGCGAAGGTCGGAGGTTCAAGTCCTCTCGGGCGTACCAGCTGCCTCAGGCCATCACGACAGGTGAGAAACCGCAGGAACCTGAGGAATTCGAGTGATACAAACCCTATTTCAGGCTGCTCCTTGAGGAATCAAGCTGAAGGCAGGTATTAGGTATCAGGAAGAAAGGAAGCTTTTAGCCGTCAGCAATCAGCTTTCAGCAAAGAACTATCAGCAATCAGCTATCAGTTCCTCTCATTTGACTGCTTCACCGCTTAATTATCCCTCTCCTTTACCCCGTGCAGTAAGTCCAATCACGTTACTAGAGGGTGTCAACAACGAGCATTATTCATTATCCCTCTCCCTTGCCCCATGTAGTAACTCCCATCCTACTACTACACGGGGCGAGATGAGGGGAGAGGCTGGGTGAGGGTGAGATCAAGTAGGGGCGGATCGCGAACTGCGCTCATGAGGCTATGAGATCCGAAGAATGAAGGTCTGACCCCAGTGGTGCGGGCTCCCCCTATTTGATTCCGAGCACAAGTTTGATTCAGGAACAGGATGGCCAAGCTTCTGGCAGGCTATCGACGGGAAGAATGTGGAGACCCAAAGGGATGACAGCCATGGAAAGGTCCGTACCGAGGTCCTCTGTGTCCGGTGCGCCGCTCACCTAGGCCATCTATTCAACGACGGACCTGCGCCGACTGCGTTGCGTTACTGCATCAACTCCGCTGCCCTCAAACTTGTCGACAGAGAAGCAGACACCGAGTAAATACGGCTTCGAGAGAAGTGCCTACCTTGGGTAGACCACACGGCCTACGAACAGGATCGCTTGCGTCTCCTTATCACGAATGAAGAACAGGAACGGCCGATTGACATTGACCTCGTAGTAGGTGGGTTGAAAACCGGGTGCTGCCCCTACCATGATTACTGCTGTTGCCGCGGCGGCCTCCGTTCCTGCCTCGTCAACGGATACAAACGCCTTGTGAATGACTGCGCCAATGAAGAATACGCGTCTTCCATCGATACCCGAGAAATCGGCAACGGAGCTGTTAAATGCATCCGGCATGCCCAAACCTGCCAAAATATCATTGAGTAAGCCCGTCCACTCAACTGTGAACTTTGGTAGAGTCAGAATAACATGCTCTCGTGACAGATCACCGATCACCTGGCTGATGAACGCAGACGAGAGGCTCGCGTTCACCGCCTCGAAAGCACCTAGCTTGGGGAGGATCACAACCATGGACAAGTCATTCCCATTATAATCAAGTTCCACCGCCTGGTACTGATCGCCTTCGGCGTAGCCGAGTAGCTCGGTCTCGTGCATCAGCGGCACCTCCACCTCTGTTCCGTCAAGAAGTGTGAATGGCCCTGACGCTGTGTGCCGCTTATCGAAGGGGAACGCCCAGGGGGCATTGAAGTAAATGGCATTCACCAATGCGAGCAGAGTCTCCTCAGTGATCGCGCCTCCCGGGATGAGATCAACGATCCGATCATGCGTTGCCTCCTCGACCCACAAATTTATCGTGTCTCGTACGGCGTCCGGGTCGGCAGCAAAGTCCGCAGGATGCACTTCTGTCCCATAAGACCCCGCTAGCACGTCCAGGAAATCTGTAAGGAATCTATAGCCTTCCTGCGCCCAGATAGAGTTAACCAAGTTTAGGGTAAACCCTTCTCCCCGGCCCTCGGGAAGGTATTGGCGCCTCTCCAGCACCCAATTAAGCGCGTAGAACGCCGTGTGGAGCTGTTCCTGGCTGAAAGGGAAGTGAATGGTCTCCTCCATCTGTGCCAACGTATCTCCGTGAGCGCCGGCGGAGATCATTGCCAATGCCGTGTAGATGGATAGAGGCGAGAAGAAAAGATTCCCTTCTTCCGGAAGAGCGTCGTACAGGTCAATGGCAAACACCGTGTTCGCTGCTGCGAGTTCCGTAACATTCTTCAGGGCGATACTGTTAGGATTAACCTGTTCACCATTCGGTGAGGCTGTTTGCGGGGGTCCGCTTGTCGTGTCTGCTTGGGTCAAGACCGAGGCGAGAATAACAGCCAACACAACAACCAAGAATATTGGGCGGATCATCAATACCTCCTTGAATACTTGGACTGATTGCCAGTATAGCACAGGTGTATGCCCTTGATGAAGGACAGATACAGGTCAGTCTATAAGTCCAGGGTGATGGCTGCTGGTATCGGCAGCCACTATGGTGGGATAAAGCAGATCGAGGCGGTCGGCCCAAGCTGCGAGATACTTCTGGATTACTCGGTCTACGATGCCCTACGGGGGGAAAGCCGTGGGGCACAGCCCATGCTGTCTTCCTCCTCGTTTAACTGTCTTGCGCCTGGGCTAGGGCGAACCTCCCAGACACTGGCTCGCTTGCCGGTTTCGCTCATATAGGCATCGACAATTCCTTCCACGTATCTTCGCTTCCCGTATGAGGGTACCAGATGAAGCGTGGTCCCGCCGAATCCCCCGCCGACAATACGAGCACCAAGCGCACCGTTTCGAGCACCCCACTCAACGAGGAAATCGAGCTCGGGCGTGCTGACCTCGTACTGATCCCGAAGGGAGGCGTGAGACGCGTATAGGAGCTCCCCCACGGTCGAAGCGTCTCCGTGGACAAGCGCTTCCGCGGTCCGCCGCACGCGTTCGTTCTCCGATACCACATGGGCTGCCCGTCGACACAGCAACTCAGGCATCTGATACTTAGCG
>Ga0307431_1001617_pt1 | contig 12767 bp, 15 predicted proteins | sample SalMarWE160170MG_FD_202155 | JGI IMG/M metagenome (GOLD analysis project Ga0307431, IMG submission 202155) | Salt marsh sediment microbial communities from the Plum Island Ecosystem LTER, Massachusetts, United States - WE1603-170 | ecosystem: Environmental > Aquatic > Marine > Intertidal zone >...
TCCAGCTGCAACGCTGATTAGGGTTAGGATTCCGATAACGACGCCTAATTTGAGACTCGATCTCATTTAGGTAAAACTTCCCATGAACCAATAATTGAGGGACATAAATAATACTATTTTTAGAACAGTTGGGAAATCTAGAGCTGATGGGTGTTCTACCAGAAGCAGGGAATATATTCTCTTACTGAGAATTTGATCCCCATATTTTCTGCTAGTTCTTTGACCTTTGCTAGGTTCACCTCGGGGATCGTTACGGCTGTTGCTTCAGTTTCTAAGCCCTCTTCTTTAGCCTTTTTGATGAACTCCAAGACGTTTTCATAGGCATCTTCGAACACAGGTTTGCAGATTTGATTGTATGTTGCCTTGTCGTAGGCGTTCAAGCTTACGCTCACCTTGTCTACACCTGCCTCCTTTAACTCCTGCACCACATCTCTTCCTTTGTTCAGTAAGTATCCTTGACCATTAGTGTCAACCCTAACAACCTTCCAATAATGCTTCTTTATCCATCGGGTTACTTCCAAAACAAGATTCAGCCTTTCCAAGGGTTCTCCGAATCCGCAGAAGACAACCTCACTCCAACTCTTTCTGTTTATAACCTTTCGCAGTTCTTCAATTACTTCTTCTGAGGTCGGTTCCTTTTCCAGCTTTAGGTTAAATTCTCGAATGCCATTCTTGAATTTTCTGAAACAGAAATAGCAGCTGTTGGAGCACCTGTTGGTTACGTTCAGATATAGGCTGTTGCCAAGCCAGTAGACGATGCTTGGGTTTCTCTTGCGGGCATGCATTTACTTTGGATATCCATTTTCTTCTTCTTGTGTTTTTTCCTCTTCTTCAGAATCGTTTTCTACAATGAAAGTGTCTTCTGGAAAATCATCGGTTTCACTTTCAACTCTTTCAACGTTTAACCATCTTTGCTTTTTTCGTTTACCCCGAATGTCGAATCCCAGCATCAGAAGATATGGTAGCATCAAATAAGCCGCAGCTAATAATGGATTTTGGAATAATGGCTCTATGCCTAGGATCTGATCTAGGGCTCCGTTGCCGAGGCCGGTCGTCACGGCATCTTGAACTACGAATGCCAAAAAAGCTAATGTTAGACATACGCCGAATTGGACGAGGACGCCTCTCTCTTTTCCTAGAATTAACGCAGGGATGACGGATGACAAAAGGAAGATCCATGCGAAGGAATGAATGAATACGATCATGTCTAATTTGGAAGCCAACCAAGCGCCTATTGTAGGCAAGTACATGTTGATGTAAATCGTGACGGTTGTTACTGTTGTTTCGGTGAAAAGCTGGTAGCTGGTCATCAAGGTCCAGGCTACGGATATGTATAGAGGTGTTATTATGGCGGCTTTTCCCAAGCGCTTTCCCTACTACTCTATTAATATGTATTATGTCTTAAGCCTTATGGTATACTGATAAGTTACATCAAATAATGAACACGCTACAAAGCAACAAAAAAATAGAAAAAAATTCGGCACTGGATTATGGACTAACAGCGAACAGCCAAGTTTCTGCCGTGAACCACCAAGAACTCCCTGAGGGAGCTCGTGACCTTTAACGAAGACGCTCTCAGTTATGCGGAATACGTAGAATATGCTAATGTTTGTTGCTTAGCTTCTTTTCAAGGTGATATCGATGGATGAAATCATCCTCGAGTTGCTTTCCCCTTCCCTTGGCGGCATCTCTTCGGTTCCTATGGCGATTTTGGCTACTTTCATTTCTTTCACGAATCTTCGTCTAGCTATTTCGACGGCGTCGACTGCCGTTGTTATGGCTTGTCCTCTCGCCTTCACGCTAACCTCTTTTACTTCAGCTCCGCTGAAAGCGGTTACGATGCCTAACACATAATTCATGGGGGGTTTTCTTCCTACGTATATTACGTTTGAGTCGCTAGATTTCTTGCTCATTTTGCGATTCTCCGTTGTTTGTGCTGTTAGTGATGAATGGACTAGCTTTTAAATCCTCCTGTTAAACGAAAAGATGTAATGATTACGGAATCTTATGTTAAACTTTCAGGTAACCCTTTCTTCTCAGCCAGTCTGCCTGATTTCTCTTGTATCGCCAGATAATGTCGCCCCGCTCGTCGGATTGAAAATCCCAAGGAGAAACCAAAACGATGTCTCCCACCCTTATCCACATTCTCCGCTTCATCTTCCCGCGTATCCTGCAGAGGCGCTCCTTGCCGTCTTGACAAGTCACCATAAGCCTGTCGAAACCAAGCATTGTCTTGGCTATACCAATTATATCGTTACCAGCCGGCAACTTGATGGCATTATAGTCTTCGCGCTTGACCTTCCGCTTTCCCACGATACCACCTCTACATTCCTTTTCCATAAAAGACTACATAACTTAAATACGTTAGTCTTCCTTTCCGACATCTCAAGCAAGCTTAAGAAGTTTCCCTCATTTTTTAGAGGAAACGTGTGTCCAATTTATTGAAAGATTGTGAAAATAATTATCGCCAGTCCGACGGTCCAGCAGTAATAGGCGAACAGGTGGAATTTCTCGTTCATAACTATCTTCTGGAGAAGTTTCAAAGATGCGTAACCCACTATCATGGAAATTATTGCTCCCAGAAACAGCGGAGTCATGTCCACGTTTGCAGTTGCCAATTCTTTTGACTCCATGACTGTTGCTCCTATTACGGTGGGCACGGATAACAAGAATGAATACTTGAAGGCGGTTGCCTTGTCTACTCTCCGCAGTAATCCTGTTGCTAATGTTACGCCGCTTCTGGAGATACCTGGGATTATGGTGATTCCTTGAGCCAAGCCTATCAATAGTGAATCTAGAATGCCAATTTTTCTGTTGCCTATTCTCTTTTCGGAAAAGAAGAGTACACAACCCGTAATTAATAGGGCTAATCCTACGGCAAGGAGGTTGGAGAAGAGCGATTTGAGGAAGTCGTAGAAGACGAAGCCGATAATTGCTATGGGCACGCTGCCAACGACTATGAATAATGCAAGTTTTCCCTCTTCAGTTTCGAAATCACGTCTAACAAATGCTTTGATTATCTCTAAGATGTCTTTCCGGAAAACTGTGAGAACAACCATTAAGGTGCCGACATGCAGCATCACATCAAAGATTAGTGGAGGGTTTACTCCGAGAACTTTTTGTGTGATCACCAGATGACCTGAACTGGATACGGGTAGCCACTCTGTTAACCCCTGAACCACGGCGAGAATAAAGACTTCAATTAATGTCACCAATGCTGCATTCCGCTCTCACAGATTGTTTGCTGGTTAGGTCATGGAGAAGTAACGTGTCTTTCTATATTTAAAATACGTTAGTAACTTTCGTGTCTTCTCAGAATTTCAGAAAAACACTGTTTTCAACAATACGCTGTTATTAGTCTCCTAATATGCTCGGGGATGTGGACAGCAAATCATATTCTTGCTTGGAAAAACAGAAAAAAGCTAGATTTCAACAATGAAGTAATATTAGTCTCCTAATAGACTCGAACACAGAGTTAGGTTCTCTTGTGTCCTTAGAGTTCATGATAAAAAGTAGCTATGTTGAAGAACTGTTTAAAATAATGTCAAAGCTCTAAATCTTTTTTATTATTTATTTCTTGGTTTCAATCGCTTTGAATTTTACTCTTAGGGGGTGTTATATCTCAATTTTTACGGGATTTTATCTACTGTTTTTTTATCCATTATGTTCAGAAACATAATTGGTTCTTTTCGTCCTTCTTGTTTTGGAAGCAATTTAAATCCATATTTGTCATAGAAACCTATTGCTTTTTGTATGGCGTTTAGGACTAAGAACCTACAGCCTATCTTTTCCGAATGTCCTAATGATTGGGCATGACAAAAATCACAGATATATGTGCCAATACCATGCTTTTCCTGTAAATCATTACATACAGCTAACTGACTAATTTGAAGTGCTGGATAATTCTCTTTGCCAATTGGTAGCTTATCCTCTTCATTCATTTTTCGTTTTCGTAAATCTGCCATACTAAGTGTTACAAAACCAATTAACCGCTTTTCATAAAAGAATAAATACGTGACACCTAATCGCTCATTTTGAAAATCCATTGCCTCTTCATAGATGAATTCATCAATTTCTTTTACTCCACAAGAAAAACCACTAATATTGTGATGTTCTGACAGAATCTCGATCTCTATGTTATCTGAGTTCATTCTAAACTTAGAGTTGCATTAATCAAATTAAAAAGAGTGTCTTTTCAAAATAGTTTTTGCTCGTTTTATGCGTTCAACATCTTTAGCAGTTGGCTCTCGCTTCAGCTCTTGTTCAAGTACAGCGAATTGCTCTTCTGTCAACAGAGGGATTGCCTTCGGTTTCATTTGTGTCACGTCCACTTTGTGTATACTCGCATATACACAGGCGTATATATATCGGTCTCTATGCACCGTATAAATCTTATGAAAACATTATTAACATTTTAATTGTCTAGCTTACTTTTTTCCGCTTTTTCAAAAATTAGACTGTTTTTGTGGTAACTATGGGGAGGCGAGAGACCGCATAATAATCAAGGACAGCAACCCCTCACGCCTCTAACCGAAAATTTTTTCCAATGTCTCTCAACCGTCCAGTTCCCATTTGGAACTATGATTTAGGCTTTCACTTTATTTCTTCTTTTTCAACCCCTTCCTCTTACGGTGTTTGGGTGATTATTTTTCCGCACTTAGGACAGTGAATGTGACGTAAAGAAGATTGAGAGTCATAACCCGAAATTGTGGCGTCTTTTTTAGGTAGGACGTAGCCGCAATGGGGACATATGTAAGTGTCTTTGGGCATTCTCTTTTATCCTTCATAGAATTTTACGATGTTTTGTGCTGTCTTCTTTGAGATTCCATGCTTTTTTAACTGTTTGTAAATGTTTTCGGTTTCTTCGGCTGTGATCTTCTCAACTTTACATGGGAGGGGCAACACATCAGCTCCTAGGTGCAGTTTCACCCATCTCCACCAGCCTAGTTCTAACCGCTTCTGCAACAAACTCAGTTACACTTCTATAGCCCAGATCACTTCTGTTTTTGATCAATGCTTTTATTTTATTGTATAAGCCTGACGGCACATTCACAGAATCATAACCCTTAACAGGCATCAGCTTTCACCCCTTTTTCTTTACATATACCATTTTAAGATGGCTGCAATCGCCTTCTCGGTAGAACTTATCTCCGCAAACTATATAACAGTTACTTATTATAGCATATTCTCTCCAATAAAGCCAGATGAAGCCTAATAATATTGGATAAAACCTAAACAAGTAACCGTTAATAGGCTGATGTGATTGAAATGGCTAAAGTTAAACTGACGGTTACGGTTACACCCGAGATTTTCAAATGGATAGATGAACAGGTTAAAAACGGGTTTTTTGCAGACAGAAGCCACGCAGTTCAGTACTCATTGATGAAAGTTAGAGAGCTAATCAAAAAAGGAGAAATCAAGTTTTAAGCTGATCTAAGCAGGAGACAAAATAGTCTGGATAGAACGCAACGACAACATCATAATACGAAAAGTCTAACACTAACCCCAATATTTCAAATCAACTTTTTCGGATTTGTTTTATTTTTGGATTTGTTCCATCAATTCGAATTGTGAGTTAAAAGCATTTAAACGTACAATCTTAATAATTAACTGAGCTAGCAATGGATCCATTCGATTTCTTAGAATATCCTGAATACTTTCCAATATTCATGTTTTGGGCATCAGGGTATGTTTTAATCTATTGTCTTTTTGGCAAGTCTAACGAATGGAAGAATTTTGACGCTACCTTAAAACTTGTCTTTTCTTTGAGAGAAGGACTCAGTTTATTACTGTTGAAGGATTTTGCGCAGCATCTACATTGCAGTTGTTGAGAATTTTCGATGTTGTTTACCTCCTAACAGGTTTCGGTCGGTAATCTAACGTGTAGAGTAATCTTTAATTCCATTTTCTGTAATTGTAAGTGTAGTTACTTTTCCACCTATACCCTTAACCATTTGTTTGAGATATCCCCCTTCTTTTATTCCGGCAATAGCATATAGCTCTGAAATGAATCGGATTTGAACCCTCAAAAACTCCGCTCTAAAACTAAGCGTGGATATAGGCACGACAATGTCCATTTCTTTTTTTAATTCCCGTAAATATTCATTAAAATGTTTCCTAGAAAAGCGTGCAAAAGCTTCTATGTCTCCGTTTGTTGTAGAGTAGATAGCACCACCAGAAAAACTAAGATATTTTTCTGGCGGGCAATCATAATTTGCATTTACGATATATGTGTCAAGTTTTTTGTGTGGTAACGCTTGACTCGGTCCATTATGAATATGCCAAAAACAGGGAGCCTTTTTTCCGTCTTCACCGTCAAATCAGGCTATGTGAATCCCGCCAATGTTATTGGAGCCTATTTTAATATCATCTGCACTAACCCTAGGAATTCTAGTTCGTAATTCTTGTTCCAGAAGATTAGCAAGTTCACTAATGGTATTATAATTATTATGATTTTCAGCAAGATAATGTGTAAGCCACCAATCCATCCAAACCCCATTTGTTGAATCGAGAGGCATTTTAGCCCATCCCCAATAAGATATTCCAGCTTCTAATTTTTTAATCGGTATGAGTTTGGTTAAACCAAAGAAAGCCCTATCGTCAAGTGTTCCTCTTTCATTCACACAGCTTCCCGTTACTGCCGTATCAGCAGCCATTGCAATCCCAAAAGGTGACAACTCGGTGATAATTAGTGTCAATATCTCTCCACCTACACGTATTTCAAATCTTAATAGGTTTCTTCTGTTCTTATTACTTATCCAGAAATTGGTGAAAAATGGGACAAATCCAATTTCATTACTTAATTTGCTTGATTTGTCCTATGAGACTAATGATGTATTCAGCAAATTGAGCTTGTTTTTTACAGTTGTCCAAAGTGATATTTGCCATCATGTTATAGTCAGCATCAACCCTTTTTTCTCTTAATTGGTCTAAACCGTTGCCTATCGGAGACAAACCTTTTTCAAGACAAGTTTCGATAACTCGCTGATGGATTTTATCCTTTTCTTTTATCGAAACTCCTTTTTCTCTAAACTTTTGAAGTATCAACAGAAAAGTCGCATAATAAATTCTTCCAATCGCAGTTCTAGCCCTACAATTCCGTTCATAGTTTCCATCATTTATCAAATGGTTTGCGAATTCTAGAAATTTATTTGGGTCAAACCCTTTTTCCATTTAATCGCCTTATAATTTAATGTGGACAAACAATTTTTTGTTCAAGTCATTCAAATATTCTTTCATCTCACCGTCAGCCTTGTCTGCTAGCTCCCTTAGCTTGTTTCTAATTGTAAGGTCAAAGATTGTCCAAATCTTAGTTCTCTCTTTAAATTCTATTTGAGATGGAAGATTTATTGCAATAACATACTTATTCCAAGAAGTGATTTCGTGGTCTGTTCGAAAAGATACATCAATACTTCCCTCGAGATTACGTGAATCAACGAGTTCTCTAATGCTTGTTTCTATTTTTCTGAATACATCCTCAAAAAGAACGTCAGAGATTATTTTTTCCTGAATTTCTTTTTGGAGTACAATCTGGAATCTCTCTCTAGGAAGGGATAATCTTCGTCCATAAGGGTCATTAGGCTGTTCAATAGGGATAACTGGTTTTTCCTCAGGCTGTATTAGTTGCCAAGCTGAAGATAAATTCATTTCAGGACGGCTAATTATAAAGCCGGCATCTGGAAAACTGTCTGTTGGCTTTGATACAGTTCCCCCGTCCCAATATAGTTCTCGCTTTACTCCTTCAATCTGCTGAATCGTTATTCGCCTCTTTTCCAACGACTCTGTGGATTTTAACCTCTTTTTTGGGAGTCTACCCGACTTTCGAATTGACATGTCAACCCATGAAGGAAAATCAGGGAGAGTCATATATCGTATAGCTCTTGGAAGAATTTCTCTTTCTAGAATTGAAATGACCCCAGCAGAAATATCATCTGCTGAAGCGTGAGGATTATATTTTTTCAACTCAACCAAGATTTCATTGAACGATATTTGAGGATTAGTCATCGCTATCTCACCCTTCTTTTTCTAAAATCTTAGTCATACCCTCAGATAGTTTTTTCTTCAATTCATCCGGCATTTCGATTCCTTTTCCATACTTCACTGTCAGTGGCAGTAATTCCATACGTTGAATAAAGAAACATCTCCAGCCTTTCACAAGGGTCCAAAGTGTCGAGTTCACCGCAGAAAAATCCAATTTAGGAAAACAAGCCTTCTCTATTTGGTCTATTAAAGGGAAAATTTCAGTCTTGACTTTTTCTTCATCAATACAACCATCTGCTTTTAGGTAGATTCTGCGGAAATAATTGTAATAGTTGTCCAAGGCTTTTATTAAAGACATAAGAACAATTTCTGAAAGGTTTCCTGAATGAGTATTAAAGATTCGGTCCATTTCATAATGAACGCCTTTAAACAATAGGTTTTTTGGGTCTAAAAGGACTTTCTTATTGGTTTTAAGATAATCAAATAGCCACGAGAAGCTATTTTTTACAAAATCCTTGTTGTCTGAATAGTTTTTTTCTTCAAACTCATTCATTTCAAATTTTCGAATGATGCTTGTAAATTTCTGGAACTCTTTCCAGAGTTTTTCCTCATCAAAAGAAGATATCGAATTTTTCAGTAATTCCGCAAACTTGAAACCGTGAGACTTGGCTGTTGAATATGATGTCGCCTTCTGTTTTGTTTTGAGAGTTCCAAACGTGCTAGCGACATCTTTCAAGAAAAAACCGGTTAAGAAGAGTTTCGAATCCGTAAAAGTCGCATTTGCCATTATTCGATTGGCAAACATATTAACATTGTCAAAGGAATCGTTCTTAAATGCCTCAAGAGCAGCGGTTAAATCCTCCAATATCACCTTGTCGTAACTCTCCACTAATATCACCATGTTTATTATTGATTTTAGCCTCTTTATCTTTGTTTCGACATTTCAATAATTATGGTTAATTCATTTCATCAAATAAAAGTTAGGATTAGCCTCTTTGCCAATGAATATGTTTTAATGGAGCCTCGGGCGGGATTTGATCCCGCGACCAACAGCTTACAAGGCTGCCGCTCTACCGGGCTGAGCCACCGAGGCACGGTAGTCTTAACGGGTTTCGTTAAGTAAAATCTTTCTTATACTGACTAGCCTATAGATTTTCCGTTTCATAAAAAGTGAAAATTGGAGAAAAACTGGAAATTCCAAGTTTCTTTGCTGATGTTGCGTTGATGTTTGTTGAATTAGGTTTTTGTCTTGAAAATTTTTTTTATTTCTGGTGGTATGTTATCTCCGATTTCTCTGATGGCTTTACGCCTGAATTTGTTGATTTTTTTCTGTTTTTCTTCAAATTCGGTTGTGGTGTATAGTTTTTCTGGATGCAAGTAAATGTCGTCTACCATCCTTATCGCTTTGGGTATCTTGAAGCCAGTGGGTGAGTCTTCCCAGTCTTCAAGTCCACCTCTTAGCAGCGAATCAAGGATAGCCATGGTGTGCTCCAAGGTTATCTCTCTGTACCGTATTCCTTCCCCTACTCCTCCCGTGTTCAAGAGGTAAAAGTTCATGTGAGGTAGACCTTTCACGATTTCATAGAATCGGTTGACGTGAGCTGCCCTGTCGCCACACATGAACGGATCATAAAAGAATTCACTTCTTATCTTCCCTGCCTTTGTTGGGTCGCCTGCCGAAGACTCCATTGCCTGTCCCAAAATCATCAGGGCTACCGTCTGATGCAAGGTCAACTTTGCTATAGCTGGGATCATGGGTCCTCTGGTGATGAGAATCAGGTTATCGACCTTTTTCACGTCAATGTGGGAGCTGGCGTGCATAAAATCTCTTCTCGGTATAACTGCACGCCCATTTGTTGTTCTATCCACCATATAGAAATCCGGGTATCTGTCCCCGTTTATATGCACATTCTCGCACAGCGTCTCCGGTTTCAGTAAACCATAATAAATTTCCTGCTGGTCTCCAGGATTAACTCCCTCAGTTTTCACGAATACTCCCCCGGCTTCGAAGCCGTGAAAAGAACCGTCTGGCATGAGAGCTCCACCGTCATCTTGGATGAGCCAAGATTTTTCTTTTCCTTTTCTCGCCAATATTCTGCAAGTTGTGCTTGTTTTCCCGTTGGCACTCAATGCCAAGAGCAGTGTTCCAGTGTTCCTGTGTTCTCCATGCACTGACTGAAGATAATCCTCTCTGCAGCCCGCGTGCAAGAAGATTCCTCCTCTTCTGGTTTTGGCGTTCCAGTCTTCTGCGGCGAAGACACCTTTCTTGTATTCGCCTATGTAGTTGCTGTTTCTAGCTATTTTGATCATCCTTCCATCGTCTAGCATCGCTAATCTTATTGTGATGTCTTTTTGGGGTAGGGGCTTCGTTTTGTTTGTTTCAAAAGCTTCGTCGGTGAAGAACAGGATTTGATATGTTGGTTCTTTGACTTCTCCTTTTGGGGTTAAGAAGAGTTTTCCTCCTCCATAGGCAGTGTGAGCGAAGTTTTTAGGGACAATTAATCTGACTGTTGTTTTGCTGTCTTTGTTGCCTACGATTCTGTCAATGGAGATTAATGTTTCTTTGGCTAGAGCTTTTTCGCATTGGACCAAAAGTTGACGTTCTTCTTCGCCGAAGGGGGTGTCAACACTGTTCTCTGTAAACATGGCTGCTCTGGAGGTGGGTTCACTTTCAGCCACAAAGTTTCTGTATACGGTCTTCTTTATTCCGGGTTGTTCTTCCACAAGCTGCCTGAGTTCTTCTTCGGATGGGTTGTCTATCCACCTGTTTTCCTCTATGGCTTTCTTTCTGATTCTCTCAGCGGTTCTCACGAACTCTTCTAAATTAAAGTTTGACATTACATTCACCAAGTTTGATTTTTTTGACGTGAACTATCCTATTTAATTAACTTTTAGTTAATTTTATCCTAGCAAAACTCTTTTAAAGCAGAGAGGTTTTTAAATGTTTTGTTAACAAAATGTTAAGCTCGAAAGATGAACTGGAAAAGAAAATAATTCGTCAACTACTTGAGGATGGGAGGCGACCCACTCTTCACATTGCCAGAAATATCGGTGTTACAAGACAAACTGTTGCGAAGAAGCTTGAACAGTTGCGCACTTCGGGGCTTATATGTTCATTTGCTCCGAGATTAAACCATGAAAAGTTCGGTTTAACCATCCAAGCTTACGTTTTCATGCGGGAGGACCCAAGGAGCGAACTCCGAAATAAGAATGAGACGACAATCAAAGGTTTCCAGCAGGTAGCTGAGTTCCATCGGATCTTCGGAAAATATGATAGCCTCATAAAGGTGCTGGTGGAGAACAACGAGAAGTTGACTGAATTCGTTAAGAAGCTTCACAGTTTAGAAGGTGTTAGAGAAACAGAAACCTTCATAGTCCACAGCACAATAAAAGACAAACCCGAAGACCCCCTCAAAAAATCATTAACAACCTGAACCTGTCAGTTTCCAGACTAGCAACAAAGGGCAGTTTAGAACTTTTTTGGTTCCTGAATCACCAAATTATGTCAAAATCTACTATAATGTAACCTAAATATGTTTGACCAATTGTTAGCGTAACAATTTCGTCGTTTTGCGGTTCTATGTAAATTAGTCCCCTGTCTGTAGTGTTGAAACAGACTATTGCATGGGCGCTGTCCGTAAATTCGATATATACGAAACCGCATCTGTAACGCATCTGAAAGGCGTTGCTGTTGAAATCGGCTGTGAAATCGTAACAAACATAATCTGGAGTATACTCGTTTTCGTCTGTTTCATCTGAATTTATAAAAGCAATCGCCTCATCATACGTTGGGTCCATTATGTACCAGCCGCTTTCAGGTCCATCTTCTACGCCTTGAAGATATCCTTCATCATAGCCGAGTTGGTAGCCTTCAGTTTCACCCTCCGCATAACCCAGATTGAAGCTTTGAATCACTTCATTTTCCAATGACGTGACCTCAGATTGGAGATTCGAAACTTGCGTTTCAAGAGCAGTTTTTTCGTTGTTTAGTGAAGTGGTTTCAGATTGGAGACTTGAAACGTTAGCTTGTAGAGTTGAAACTTGATTTTCTAATGTGCTCTTTTCGTTTTCTAATGTAATTGCTTCAGTTTGGAGATTCGAAACTTGCGTTTCAAGAGCAGTTTTTTCGTTGTTTAGTGAAGTGGTTTCAGATTGGAGACTTGAAACGTTAGCTTGTAGAGTTGAAACTTGAGTTTCTAACGTATTCTTTTCGTTTTCTAATGTAGTTGCTTCAGTTTGGAGATTTGAAACTTGCGTTTCAAGAGCAGTTTTTTCGTTGTTTAGTGAAGTGGTTTCAGATTGGAGACTTGAAATGTTAGCTTGTAGAGTTGAAACTTGTGTTTCCAGAGTAAGCTTTTCAGATTGTAGGGTTGAAACTTGAGTTTCTAAAGTAAGCTTTTCGTTTTCAAGTCCAGAGATTTGATTAGTTTTAATTTGCATTTCATTGTCTTTCTGGTTAAGCACCATTACAGCTCCAAATACTCCAACAGATAGAACAACACAAATCAAACCGAGAGCTACGAGTTTCTTCTCAACCATTGCACATTTCCTCCAAATCACTAAATAAATGATTCCTTACGAAACCATATATACTCTTCGTGCCCTGAAAAGTTTTCCATCCTCAAACAACCTCAAAATCTACTATTTACTGAACATAAGACAAGTCTCCACTGCAAGAATGGAGCCTCGGGCGGGATTTGAGCCCGCGACCAACAGCTTACGAGGCTGCCGCTCTACCGGTCTGAGCCACCGAGGCGCTTCCAGTGAATTGAGCGAAACACACATTT
>Ga0307431_1001625_pt1 | contig 12738 bp, 12 predicted proteins | sample SalMarWE160170MG_FD_202155 | JGI IMG/M metagenome (GOLD analysis project Ga0307431, IMG submission 202155) | Salt marsh sediment microbial communities from the Plum Island Ecosystem LTER, Massachusetts, United States - WE1603-170 | ecosystem: Environmental > Aquatic > Marine > Intertidal zone >...
CAAATGTGATAGAAGCCATGATGAAGCAATGGTTTCTAATCCGATGAACATCTTGGAGGCACGTCAAAAGGAAGTGATGAAAATGGAGAAATAAAGATTTCAAAACGGGATATCTTTAAACCCCATTATAGTCAAACACCTAGTTTTTAGGACTTTTGAAGATGTGGTGCAAATTATAGAGCCAAGCTGAGATGTTACCATCTCTTCTGCTCATAGGATTGTACGTACAGTTTTCCTGTATACAGCCTTCTCAATTGCCCCTTTATATGGAATGAGGTTGTTGGTCAGCCTTAGCTATATTCTAAAGCGAAATACATAACGACATATCTGCCTGCCAATTACCAAAAAAATAGTTAGAAATATTTAGTAGATGTACGAAATGTTGGTTGTAGTAACCAAAGATATATCTGCCAAGGATAACAAAATGTTGATTACGATATCTCTTACCAGTTATAACCATTTAGCGGATTTTTGGGTTTAAAATTGATTTGATTTCACATATTAAATTATCTAGCAACAAGTCGATTTTTTGTTGCAACTCAGGTGAAGGATTAGATCCATAGGAGGTGTCCTTCGGTTGAACCCCAAAGATATACACTTCATCTGGGCTTTCTCCAAGTTCCTCTGAAAGCTGCATTATCTTTAGAAAATCCGAATCGTGGGTCGATGTCTTTATCTGGATTTTTTTACTGTAAACATCCTCCGCTTTAAACAGTTTTGATTTGCCAGTATGTTCACAAAATTTTACTGCATCGATTAAAACCACAATGTCAAAACGAGCTAGCAGGTGAAGAAGATTCATTCCACCAGTTCCACCATCAATATATTCTATGCCGGCTGGTAGCTTATCTTTCCTCTCAACAAGTCTTTCCAAAAGAACTATGCCAATACCATCGTCTCGTCGTAAGGGATTCCCTATACCAATAACACCTATTCTTTTCATATTATGCAAATTTTACATCTAGGTAATGAGTACTACAGGAAATACATGGATCATAAGCTCTCACTAGCATCTCCAGATTTAATTCGATCTCCTTTTCCGGTTTATCAATAATTTGTGGTACGAATTCTTCCATGTCTTTCTGGATGTTAGCATGATTCTGATTTGTAGGAATGATACAGTTTGCCTTTTCACATATTCCATTGTTGTTAAGCGTGTATTCATGAACAAGTATTCCTCTTGGAACTTCAACTATTCCAACACCTCGACCTGCCTTTATCTCTGGTTTTACTGGTTTTTCGCCATCAACTCCATCATCCAGCAATTGATCGATCAATGTTATAGAATCCTCAATGTTATGAACAAATTCAACAAGCTGTGCAACAGTGTTCATGAATGGATTGTAAGTTATTGGCTTCAATCCAAACATATTTGCAACTTCTTTTGCAATTGGATGAAGTTGCTTGCTATTGAGATTAAATCGTGCCAATGCTCCAACCATGTAAGATTCACGAGCATGTTTAGCGTATTTAGCAGTGGACTGTGGAACAATATATTCTTCAATAACAGATTTATAATTCCTATAATCTAGATGTTTACCAGTATCAGTAGATGTAATTACTCCATCATATAATGCATATTCTTTATCAGAGGTTAGTCCAATATATTCTGTTTCTCGTGTGAAATCCGGAAGATTACCGGCAACACTTTTTACAACATCTGCAACTTCCTTGGTAGTTTTGATTTCTTCTACCAATCTCTCTCGTAAATTACACAGTTGTCTCTCTGTAGGTGTCGCAGAGAAACCTCCAACAACAAGTCTAATTGGATGCACTGTACGACCGCAAACAAGATCCGACATTTCATTGGACAAACGATGAAGTCTTACAATTTTTAATAATGCATCTGTGTTCTTTGTTCCAACAAGTGGAAATACGCTACCCACACCAAATAAATCAGGAGCAGCAAGATAGCCCACATGAAGAATGTGGCTTTGCATGTTTTCTGCGTTAATTGCAAGTCGTCTAAGCTTTTGTGTCTGCTCAGTAATTTCAATACCGAATGCATCCTCAGTTGCCTTTAGTGAAGCAAGGGAATGACCAATGGAACAAATTCCACAAATCCTAGAAGTAATGGAACGAAGTTCATCATAATTTCGCCCTTGTAACATAGCCTCAAAGAATCGAGGAGCTTCAGAAACCTGCCACTGCAACTTCTCGATTTTACCTTTCTTTACATCAAGAACGATGTTACCATGGCCCTCAACACGAGTAACGTGCTCCACGTTAATAGCAAAGGTATTACTCATCTTTACTCCCCCTTGCCATAGCCATTTCATCTTTGGCGCTAAAAGTCGACATGTTAAACATTGTAGAACGGCGTTTCATCTCCTCATATGTCAAGTTATATCTTTTTAATATATCCATAACACATTCAACTTGTGGTTTTTTTAGAATGCCTCTGCATCCTTCGCAGGCAGTGCCATTTGTAGGGCAGATAGCATTGCATCCTGCTCTGGTAATTGGGCCAAGACAAAATTTCCCAAGTTCAAAAAGACACACGTTTTCATTCTTTTTACATTCAACACAAACTGGATATGTGGGAATCACAGGTTTTTTACCAAGAGCCAAGGCAGTAATAACTCGTTTAAATTCATCACGGCTAATCGGGCAACCATGAATGTAATAATCTACTGGCACTACTTCATCAACTGCCTTTGTCTGAAAAACATTGAAAAACTCATTATCCTTAGTAATTTTGTCGCTCCCATAAACCTCCTCTTTGACATCTTCAACAGATCGTTGATTTCTTAGTTTATTAATTCCGCCAGTGGTTGCACAAGCACCAAGAGCAATTAACGTTTTAGCACGGCTTCGAATATCTCTCAGGCGTTTTTCATCCATAGGACGCATAATTGAACCTTCGATAATTGCAACATCGTATTCATCTGAATGTTCCTTCATAATCTCCCTGAAGGATACTACTTCAACAATTTCTATAAGATCAAGTATTTCTTCTTCGAGATTGGCAATCTGCAACTGGCATCCTTCACAACTTGCAAAATCAAAAAAGGCAACACGTAGTTTCATTCGAATGCCTCCGGAAGATTTTTAATTTGACCATAATTAAACACAGGGCCTTCTTTACATACGTAGACTCCATTGATTTGGCAATGACCACATTTTCCAACACCACATTTCATGCGACGTTCAAGTGAAACTAAAATATTTTCCTCAGAAATACCCATTGTTTCAAGGCTCTTTATAACAAATTTGTACATGATGGGCGGTCCAACAACAATTGCAATTGTATTTTTTGAATCGAACTTATCTAAATCAATTTTTGTGAAAAGCGTTGTAATTAACCCAACATCACCACCCCAATTTTCTTCTTCCTTACATGTATCAACTGTAAGAATGCAATTAACATTATCAATTTTCTCCCATTTTTTAATCTCATCCATAAAAAGAATTTCACAGGGTCCTTTACATCCATACAAAATCGTGACATCTTCGAATTTCCCACGGTTTTTCTTATCGAGAACATGGTTGATTAGGGATCGCGTTGGGACCATGCCTATACCACCAGTAACAAAAAGAAGATGCTTCTTTTCAAGAGTTTTTACATCAAAACCATTGCCAAATGGCCCTCGTATACCCAGTTTATCTCCAGGTTCCATCGTAAAAAGCTTGGAAGTAACATTTCCAACTTTTCGGACCACGATCTCAAATGACGAAGATTCACTTGGCGCGGATGAAACAGAAATTGGAGCTTCCCCAATACCAAAAATTGAAATCTCGACAAATTGACCAGGCTTATGACCAAGAGGTTTGCTATCATCTAGTTCAATTTCAAACAATGTCTCATTTTCCGTAAGTTTCTCCATACGTCTAATTGTGGCAGCTTTTGGAACATGAATAGTACCCTCCTCAATAGCTTTTGTTTCTTGTTTAATGAAAAATCTATCAGTATCATCAGATTTTTCAAAATGAGAAAGATCATTTAGTACGTCACATGGATCTGCAATATCTGGCAGACAAGCAACTCCACAACGTCCACAGCCCACACATGCAACAAAACCATACCGTTCTGGAAGATAATTTCCCTTTCTATAAAATCGATGGCGATATCTTTCTTTAATATCGTCGCGAAATACCTCTCCACTACCAATTTTTGTAAAATCACGCAACAAACAACTATCCCAAGTACGGGTTCTTGTTCCATCTTTGAGGTTTAAAGAAACCTCATCCTCTACATCATAACAAAAGCAGGTGGGACAAACCATTGTACAGGAACCGCATCCCATGCATCTATCAGATCTTGCATCCCATATGCCGTGATTGTAATTTGCAACAAGAACAGACGACCATTTCTCTTTGTCTATCGTAACTTTTTTCTTGTATTGAGAAGCAATATCTTCACGAACGTCCTGTATCTTTTTTATATCGGATTTTGCTGCATTCTTTGTTTTAGCATATTTTTCAAGAAGTTTTTTACCTTTTTCTGAACCTACAGTTATTGCATAATCTTTACCCAGATTTGTAAGCATCAAATCAAAGCCAGAATCAGTAACATTTGTCTTCATGCTGGCAGCAAATGATCTATCTGATACATTCTGGATATCAACTCCAATGATGATTGTATTATCTCTTCTTTTTTCGTAGAAATCATCCTTCTGCGAATCAAGATAAAGTTTATCTGTCTGCTGTAAAGCAATGATATCATAAGGATGCACACCTATAATGATCCTTGGTTTCTCTACATCACTTTCTTTGACATCAAACGGCTTATCGAGATTAAAACCCATCATCTTTTCATATTGCGGGAGAAAATATTTTTTTGGAGGGAGAATTGTCACATCATAGTCTAATCGAAGTTCGTCAGCATTTTCCAGTGGGGCAAAAACGAATTTTTCTCCTTTTGCTTTGACACCTATAACTTCGTGTGTCTCGTCTTTAATTAAATTGTTTGCAAAAGAATCCAAATCTTTTTTCACGATTGTTTTTATAACCTTAGATTTAGTCACAATATATCACCGAATCTGCTCCCCTAGGGAATTAGAAGCAACTTATCTTTGCAGATATGTATCTGACATATATATAATGGTTTTCGCAGCCACTTGGAAAAACCATAGTTTTCCCAAGTTTAACTTGGCAATTGCCCCAATAGTTTTTTTCTCATCAACCATTTGCCTGAGCTAATCGATTGGCAATCATAGCCCTGATTACTTAAACGGATAACCTCCTTCTCACTACGAACTATTTTACTGTCATATTCTTCACGAGAATCCTGATTTGAGATATGCTTTTCTAACGTCTGTATAACGATCTTTTGAATCACTTCAACAGTTGGTAGTTTATCTATCCGCTCTTCTAAATCCTTTATTTTTCCGATGATTCCCTTTACCTGTTTCAGATCAAAATGCTTCTTTTTGCCATTGATGGGATTAATATACTGCTGTCGTTCAGCGTAGATTCGTCTGAGTGTATCTACACGTCGATTCCAATACACACAGTCGATCTCAGAGATCTTATGGCAAGTAAGGAAATTCACGATTTTATCTTCCATCCCATGATTTGTCATCTGCGTAACAAAAAACTTCCGTAGGCAATGGGTTCTCATTCTCCCATATTTTCCATTGCCATTACCCATACCTGCTCTTCTTGCTGCCTCATGAACAGTATCGTTGAATCCCTGATCTGTTATAGATATGAGCTTTTTTCTTTTCTGTTTTCTAGTTCTTCCAACAAACAAAGGACTATCTTCTGTAAGGGTTTCTCCCAGTTTCTCCCTCCAAGCAATATACTGTTTCAACATCTCTACTCCATCACTACCCAAAAATGTAATCCGTTCACCAATAAGTTCTCTATCCTTCTTTGGTATAAATCTGATAGCAAGAGGCACATTTCCAAGGTCTAATTCCCGTTTAATAGTTCCAAGCTTCAAGGAGATGGCATCAGATACACGCATGCCTGTTTGAGCAAGAAAAATAATGCGAAATCCCTCTTCCAAACTCATGACGTCTATCATTTTTTTGAGTTCTTCAAGAGTGGGTACAAGGTCCTTCTTCTGTGTAACACTTTTATTCTTGTAGTTTCGGATATTGATCATTCCACGTTTTCCAAGTACTGAGGTGAAAAAACCACGGATTGCACCATCAGAACTGGCAATGGTTTTTGGGGATAGACCCTTATGCTCTAGATGATGTCTAAAATCCAAAAGAAGATCCCTTATGCCCGTCCTGTTGTTTGGATCGTCATTCTTTAGTTCATGATCTCTCTGCAAAATAAGTTCGTGAGGATCCTTCCCACACCAATTACAAAACCTCTGTATTGCACCAAGATAGACAACTGCTGACTGAGGAGATATGGTTTTCAGCCATGTTTGTACTTCTACAAACTCCTTGAGTTGATTTCTGGAAAAAGATTTATAACCACTTGCTTCTTTATTTCCTCTTGGGGTTGATAGCACGTTTATCGACCTCTAGGCTATCAGAGTGTTCCCGCACTCTGGTGGCCATTATTTCAAATCATTAAATTGTATTTTTACCAAATTATAATAGCAAAATCATAAAGTGTTTTCTCCCTATAAACCCTGTTGCAGGGTCATTGAAACTATTCCTGTTGATCAGGGTGAAAACAGTTCTAAAGATCCGTTTTCATCTTGACATTTTCACACGGTAAGTTAATATATAACTAGTGACAAAAAGTAACACGGCATATGATAAAGGGAGCAGATTCAATGAAAGGAGATGAAAAAAGGACATATGTATTTGATTCTAATTCTGAAAGAAAAGTTGCGACTTTCTTGCATGAACTAAACATATATTGGCAACCTCAGCCACATGTTTTAGTAAAGGATAATTATGACAAAGAGAGAATTGTCCATCCTGATCTATTCCTACCAGATTTTGGCGTATATATCGGAGTCTGTGGCAGAGACAGAAAAGAATATTATGAGGGGAAAAAGAAAATGTATAACAAGAACCACATCCCCATCATTTTTGTTCAAACATATAAAGGAGAAAAAAAGTGGAAACTGTATCTTGTATTCAAACTTAGAGAAATACAAAGACAGAGACAGGAAGTACTATCCAGAGTTGCAGAGCTACAAGGATATAAACAAGAAATATTGGCTGCTTGTTGATCTTCTGTCAAATATGCAAATGTATTGACATTATTCCTGTTGGACAGAGGGAAAAACAGGGTTCCTGTATTTTAGTTAATAAATAATATTGGATTAGATTAAATCAAAAATCACGAAAAGAACTCTCAGGTTGGCCTAGAATATATGGTTCTTTTAAGTGGGCAATTAAATTAGCACCATCTCCAAATAATATTACATCTTTTCCATGCATCCGAATAAACTTATCTAAGAAATATTCATTTCCTTTTATTCTTATTGCACCACCCATGTCCATTTTCTCCTCATATTTGTGAATATCTAAAACCCAGATTTTCTAAGAAAACACGCATACTTTCAAACAACTCGTCATAGGTAACAATATCATAGTCTTTGCTATATCCCCTATCTTGTTCTAATTTTTCCTTCTGTTTACTTGAAAGAATATCATTTCTACCTATAATTATTAATCCTTTAATTTTCTCTTCACTAAGGAACGGAAGTTTCGCACGCAAAAAAAGCATATTGTTACGGGCGTAACTCATATATGATTTAATCTGAGAATCTGCTTCCCTTAACTTACGGGCTTGTCGCGGGGGCTTATCTGAAGTATATAGATCTACATTCGGGCTTTCAATTTCAACAATAACGTATCTGAAATCTGATGTTTCAATTATAAAATCTGGGATTAAGTCACCACCCATATTGAACTTTGGAAAAATCCTTCTTGATTTTATGTCAAGTATTGTCCAATTATTCTTAAAGAAGGTTTGCATATCTGCTTCTGTCGTCTTCTTATTATCAATGCGTTTTTTGTATTCAGCGAGAGTTCCGATTAAAGTTTGGATCGGTATTCTATTGGCAAGAATGGAGGCAAGTTTTTGGTATTCCGCAGTGGCTAATGACTCTGCTTTCACTTTGGAGAAATTTGAAGATTGATTTGAACTGAATAACCATAAACAATCCAATTTATCTAAAATATTTTTACCGCTTTTAAGAAAAGCTAAAGTGCAGTTTATTAACTTCAAATCTCCAGAAATGATCTCTATGAATTTTTTCGGTCGACTCATAATCAAGTTTGATGATCTTGTGAGCTTTTCAATTAAATCTTTATTTTTATCAAAAAATTCCTTTGAAATTAGGTTCACATTTTCAAGAACCTGATTTCGCCCATCTAAAACGAAAAAAACATTTCCATTCGTATATAAAAGTGGTAAAACTTCATCTTCTATCAAATTTTCAGTGTCCTGAAAATTAAAAGACTTTTTATTTGCTACATTAAATCTTATGCCAACGCCTCTACTTTTTGATACTGTCCCTGTTATTTCACATTTCTCACTCAAATACCCTGGCAGTAGGAGAGTCTTTTGCAGCTCGGACAACTTAGAGGTAAGTTGAGAGAACTTGTTAAGATATATCTTAATAAAGAGTTCCAGTTCCACATGCGTTACTATCGGCATTCGTGGATTAATTGTTTTTTTCTTATTTAAAAGTCTTGTTCTAATTTGAATTTTAAACTGAGATTTATGAATAGCCAAAGCAAGAGATGATGACAGATCAGGTAAGGGCGCTATGAGAATTAGTTGAATATTAGGTTCAATTGAATACCCAAAATTTTCAGTGATCAATCAATTTTAACTGCAAGTTTCTAAGGAGAACTCCCCTTATAAATCCTTTTCTATGCATTACTCATATCTATTGGTAAATTGCATAGTTAGATAAGGTTTCTTGGTCTAAAAAGTGACGATGGACCAGATGTGAAATGTATTTGACAGGGATTTCGTAAGCTTTACAACTATATGGACATGTGACAATTGCTTCAACGTAATGACTCTGGGGGAAAAGACTTGTAGATAATGTATGGATAAATCCTATTGCGTGATCATTGAAAGTACTCATGTTGGATCATGTGAATCAGGTAGTTGGCTTAAAGAGCTTAATACATGGTGAATCTACAAGGGGAAATTCAGGCAAAATTACATCGACAAACATATAGATAAAATGACACGGACAAACAAACATGGGCAAACAGACAAAATATATTGGCAGTTATACAAGGGTGGGGGACAAAACCCTATTATGTTAAAATCCTTAATAATTTAAAAATTAAAGCAGAACTTATCGATAATGCTGTAATCATAAGTATCACAAAATATGGTTCTATTAATAAATCATTTATTATTTTTGTTAAAGGTAAAAACGTAACAACTGCTGTCAATAAAGTTGTAATTATCATAACAATAATAAATATTAAATTAAATGGTGTTCTAAATGGATAAGAGGTTTTTGTGCCTACTTTATCAAATATTGCTTGTATCTCTGTCATACTAATTTTCGTTTCTTTTTTAACTTTATTTTGTAGAAAATCCTTTTCGAAGTTTATTTTTTGAAGTCTTTCATATTCCTTTTCATAACCTGATTTAAGCTCTGAATAAACATTCGATTTTAAAAATTTCTTGCGTTTTTCTAAAAATGCAATTTTTTGTTTAACATAATTAATATCATTTTTCTCTTTTGTGGCTGCAATGACAGGAATTTCCTCATTAATGATATCTTTATATCTAGTTATCTCATAAGCACAACCAAAAATGAAAACAGCCCCTAAAATAAGAAAGATCGCTCCAGAATAGTTATTAAAAAATGGGAAATCTTGTGATATTTGTACAATTTTAATAAATACAATTTTATTAAATAAAATTTCATAAATTCTAATTAGTGTAATTCCAAAAAATAACAATCCTAGATAAAAATATAAGAACAATTTTCCTTCCTTAATTTCATAAAACTTTTTATCGAAACCAGTTAATTTTTCTCTTTTTTCCCAAAATTTTTCTAAAGAAATTTTTAATGCAGGTAGATAAGCCTTGTTAAAATTTTCAGTTGTTTGCTCGATATCTATTCTCAGTTTCCTCGATTTTTTCTCTTCTTCTCTCACCTCTTTCAATGATGAATCTGTTAACTCTCTGAGATATTTTGTTGGTCTTAATATAAAATTTAGAATATAGGGTTGTATTGCGCTCATTGCAACAGCAATTAGTCCTGCTATAAACATTAGATAAATTACACTTGCTAAATCACCAAGTTTATCAAATAAATATAGAACCACCAACAGTAGGATATAGGCAGGAGCGAAATTTCCAACAAGCTCCTTAATTCCTAACCATGACCAACTGATTTCTTTATCCAATTGTATCCCTCAAAGAAACATTTATCTTGTTATGTGACTTAAACATTGTCAAAAAATAACAATCATGAAACATCTTAACATCTGATGTGCTAATAAAAAATATCAACAAGGTTTTTTCAACAGAGATAAATAATACCATCCTATCTTCTAGAATAAATTTTTGCTGCAATAATTGGAGCCACTATAACAGTTGCACCATAAAATGATTCAGTTCTTGGAATTTTAAGTCCCCATTGGGCACCAAAAAATATTATAAAAAATAAAAAAATTATTCCAACTATCGTTCCTAAATGTGACGAGTAATTAATCAATAATTTTATAATACCTTTTAAAAATTCACTAAAAAGTATTTTAAGAAATTTAAGAAATGTTGACTCTTTTAATAATACAGACAATGAGGTCATTGAATTCTTTATTGTTTCTCTCAAACTTCGCTCCTCAAGTTTACTAAGTTCTTGTATTATCGGTACTATGTAAGCATCATTTAAACCTGGTTTATTTCTACTATTATAAGCATAACTCCCTAATTGCATCATTTGTTCTGAAAGGCTATACAATTCATCGCTATAATTCTCAGGATTTCTAAGAAATATTTTTAATTTTGTTAAAAGATAATAAAAATCTCGAAATGATTTTCTTAGCCATGCATCTCTTTCAGATTTAAATGTTCTACCAATTTTTTTAGTATAAGTTTTTAACCAACTAAGATTTAAATATGCCTTTGTATACAATTCAGAATCAACTGATAATCTATTTAAATCCAGTCCTAAAGAACCACAATAAAAAGCGAAATAATCCAATTTACTTAATTTGTATTTCTTTGGAATAATGAATTTCCAAGTTACAAGTGGGAATGATAGAAAAAATATCAAAAGTATTGCTAATGTAATGTATGAAGAATAATATGTATAATGATTAATCAATTGATTAATATACATTGCAACTACAAATGCTATAAAAAAAGGTAAAATCATGGCTATTGGTACTATGTTTTCCTTTCTAAGTATTGTACTTCTGACTTTCAAATACCATAATGGGGGCTCAATTAATCTTGGTTTTTGGGTTGTAACAGTCTCTCCTTTTGTTTTTATCACTGATTTATCGTTTAATTTATCTTTTTTAGTCATATGTCAATGCACTTAACCTATAATATGATTAAAAATGGTTTAAAGATTTCGTTATTTTAGAATTGTTTTAACAATTAATTCTTAAAAGACAAAGGCGAATCTCGTATAATGCAAGAAGCGACAAGGGGCGACAAAATCTATTTAGTTGTTTTACACTTTGGGCATATCCAATGTTCTTCAATTTTCTGCCCCGTTGCCGAACCTGAACTAGAAGTGGCTAATATCATTACATGACCACATTTTGGACACAGCTCTTTTTTAATCATTTTCATATTAAAATTGTTAGTTATTTATTAAGATTTCGTTAAATTTTTTCTTATTCTTTTCCATTCCCTATAATTAAATTTATTTTTTATATTATAAATGTCATTATGATAGATATGTCCCTTTGATGAAGTTATTGCTATATCTAGATATAAAAACCATAGTCTGAAATGAACCCACCTCCAATACTCAAAAATTAATTGATGGATATGAATAGTTTTCTTTAAACCAAGTTCTTTACACCATTCGTCTTTCCAGTTTTTAAGAAGTTTTCCCTCACCAAATATTTTCTTTTGTAAATCCAATTTTTTTAATGAATAATATAAATGTCCTAAATTCATTGCAGGTCTTTTACCAATTAAATTCCAAGTTACTCCAGATGCCAATGCCTTCTCAATAGCTGATGTTTGATAATTAACATAGATCGTTCCACGCTTATCGGTATTCCATAAATTTGGAACAAAATTATTTAAAAATAATCTACCTTCAATATTTTCTGGAGATGATAATAAAATTTCATCTGAAGGATATGGGTATATTTTCTCAGTCTTATAGAGCTTATAATTTATCAATTTATCAATTTCATTAAAAATACTGCAAATTGAAGGTAAAGATTTTTTATTTAGAAAATTCTTATAACCAGATGTAATTTTTTTAATGAATAATTTAAAAAACTTAGGAGGTTCTTTTTTGTAAATTTCTTCAAGTTTATAACACATTTCCTTGATAAAATCATCTGTTGGTTTTGCTACAAATCTAAATGAAAGGTTAATATTATGTTTTAATTCATCAAAAAGTGCATTCAAAAGAGCTTTTTTATTTTTTTTATCTCTTAAAATTTCAATTATTATGATTGCTATCAATGTGCCCAATGCAATAATTGTTCCAAAACTTGTAACATAAATAATGAGATTACTTGAATCCATCTTAAAATTGAAATTTATCTTTTATTTATTAAGGTTTTTGATTGATTAGTCTCTACGAATGAGGATTTTTAGTAAAAAAACAGGATGGCCATTACATTTTTTATAGTTGGACAACTATTTTATCTTGCTAGGTGGGATGCAGACATGTCTCTGCAAGAGATGGGTAAAAAG
>Ga0307431_1001626_pt1 | contig 12738 bp, 15 predicted proteins | sample SalMarWE160170MG_FD_202155 | JGI IMG/M metagenome (GOLD analysis project Ga0307431, IMG submission 202155) | Salt marsh sediment microbial communities from the Plum Island Ecosystem LTER, Massachusetts, United States - WE1603-170 | ecosystem: Environmental > Aquatic > Marine > Intertidal zone >...
CGGAGAGGATTTCTTATTATGCTCTGTCATTCTTCGAAAATTCTCACGAAAAACGTGATGAATTACCTCTCTGTTCCGCGCTGGAGGCCGAAGGGCAACCAAACTATGCCGATAATATTCCTATTGGATTCATCCCCTTTTTGGTTAGACTGCAACCCTTAATATTTCAAGGGTGTATGGCAAAAAAGAAAAACTCCTGTTCTCTGCAAAAAATATTCCACCGTTCCTACGATGTATCGCTTCTCGCGAAAAGGGGAAGGCAACCTAAAAGACAGCTTTCTGCTCTTTTGCATTGAATTTATTAGGAGTACCAATAATAAAAATCAGAAATAAATATAGTGTTAATACAAAAATTATCTTGACATTAAAGTTATGCTTTACATATAAATGCAAAAGAAGGATTCATTTTAAAAAATTCATTATGGATACAACTGCCACAATAGTGAGTAAAGCTTCTCTGATATAATTAACTTCTAATCCGATGGCAACCAATACACGAAATTCAAAAAAGAAAAAAAGGGCGCCTAAAAACCCTGCAAAACGATTGGCTATTTTGGAGGCAGCCGTAAGCATCTTTTCAAAAAAGGGCTTTCATGAAGCCACTGTATCCGAAATAGCAAAGAAAGCACGAGTTTCAGAAGCAACTATCTACGAATATTTTTCTACCAAAGAAGAATTGCTTTTCTCCATCCCCGCGCAAAAGATCCTCGAATATCAGACGAGGAATCGAGACATTCTCCATTATATCCAAGGCGCTACAAACAAGCTAAGGTTCATGATCTCCAGTCATTTACAGCTCTATGCATCTGACCTTGATTATGCAAGGGTGGCAATGTTGATCCTCAAGACAAATCGCAATTTCCTCAACACTGAGGCCTACAAGGTCGTACAGGCATCTGCGAGAAATACGATCGAGATACTGGAAGAGGGGATGAAAAGCGGTGAATTTCGGCAAGATATACAGCCCTATCTGGTTCGGGCCATGATATGGGGCACCATAGAGCATCTGGTTATCAGAAATAGCCTCCTAGGGAAACCAGAAAATCTTCTATCCTTTGCTGATGAAATCACCAACACCATCTTTCAGGGAATCCTCGCCCCGCGAAAAGAACCTGCGTTACATGTCCATGTCACCATGGAACAAAAGGAATAGCAAAGCTTCATTAAATCAGCTTCAAATAGAGAAGCGATGAGGGGCTTCATGTTTTGGGGTATGCGGCGTGCTACGGCGGGGGCTGGCGAGGACAACCATACTGGAAAGGGAACGCTAGAGTCAGCAGAAATAGCAACGGCAGCTCTCCGGGCCGAATAGGGATACAAAGATGGCGGATACTGATGTTAAGATTGTAATAACCGTTGCGGTCACCGGTTCAATATGCAGCAGATCAGAGCATCCGTACCTGCCGATTACCCCTGAGGAAATCGCCAACAGTGCATTAGATGCCTATTCAACCTGCGCTTCTGTTGCTCATATCCATGTAAGAGACCCGATTACCGCGGAACCTTCAATGGCTTTCGAGCTTTATCAGGAGGTCTTTGAGCGCATAAGGAGCGCCTCGGATATGGTGATAAATCTGACCACCGGCGCGGGTGCACGAATCATTCCTGACGATTCGAATCCAGTGGGTCTTGATTCTGGAACCACATGGAGCTCGCCCGGAAAAAGGACTGAACATATTGTTAAACTAAAACCGGACTTGTGTTCATTTGATATAGGCTCGATGAATTTTGGTCCCCGTCTCTTTGCTAATAGTGTACCGCACGTTGAAGACATGGCCCGACAGATCAAGGATTCGGGTGTGAAACCCGAGCTGGAGGTCTTTGACCTGGGGCATATAGCGATCGGCTGCCGACTTTTGGAGAAAGGCCTCGTAGATAACCCTCCCATCTTTCAATTATGTCTGGGCATTCAGTGGGGAATACCTGCAACCACCAAGAACATGCTTGTGATGAGGGAAGCTCTTCCCCCTGAGTCAATATAGGGTGGATTTAGCATAGGCCCAACGAGCTTTCCCATGGTTGCCCAATCAGCGCTCCTAGGGGGAAATGTTCGGGTCGGTTTTGAGGATACCTTTTACTTGAACCGTGGGAACCGTGCTAAGAGCAATGCACAGTTAGTGGAAAAAGCGGTGAACATAGTTAGGGCATTGGATAGAGAGCCGGCCTCACCTCAGGAGGCAAGGGAAATCCTTGCCTTGTTATAAGACTGGAAAATGATAACATCTTTTTTCTTTGAAGATTTTCAAGTAGGCCAGAGGTTCGTTACCAAGGCACGTACTGTAACTGAAGCAGATGTCGTGAACTTTGCCGCGCTTACCTGGGACCACAATCAGCTTCATACAGATGCCGAGTATGCAGCGACAACTATGTATGGACAACGGATAGCTCATGGGTTGCTGGGAGTTGCCATCCATACAGGGCTGGCCTCCTCCCTTACTGAGTATAGTGTCCTTGCGTTTCTCGAAATGAGCTGGCAGTTCAAGCTGCCTCTCTTTATAGGCGACACCATCCACGTCGAGCAGGTGGTAAAGGAAATGCGGGAGCACGAACAAAAAGACCGGGGAATACTCACGTTCGAAAAGGAGCTGATCAACCAGCGAGGCGAAGTGGTGCAGGCAGGCACAACAACGGTGCTTTTGGCAAAGAGATGTTATAAGCGGGAAGGATAGAGAGGGTTACGGAACCGGGCACTGTCAATAACGATCGATGCTGAGCGGCTTCTCAGCATAGATACAGGATCTTTCAAACATGAAAACCTAAACGTGACAAGGAGGCGTTAATGGAAATTGAGAAGATATTCGTGGTAGGTGCCGGTGCAATGGGTGCGGGCATTGCACAGGTCTGTGCCCAGGCAGGATACAGAGTGACGATGCGAGATCTCACCGATGAGCTCATAGACAAGGCCTTAAAGACGATTACCTGGTCGGTGGGAAAGCTCGTGGAAAAGGGCAAAGTCCAGGGAACGGCAAGGGATATCGTAGCTAGGATTGAGGGCACGATCGATTTTTCCCCTGCCAATGATGTTGATTTTGTCTTCGAGGCCGTAATCGAGGATCTGGAAACCAAGAAGCAGGTGTTTTCAGAACTGGATACACTCTGTCCGCCCCACACAATCTTCGGCACCAATACCTCGGCAATTCCTGTCACCGATATCGCGGAATCCACCAAAAGGCCTTTCCAAGTGGTTGGAACCCACTTCTTTAATCCCGTCCCCATGATGAGGATTGTGGAAATCGTAAAGGGACTGCTCACCTCAGAGGTGACCATGAGTGCTGCGGAGCGCCTCTGTCAATCCATAGGAAAGGAAACCATCAGGGTAAACCGTGATGTGGCGGGCTTTGCACTCAATAGGATGAACTTCCCCAGCGCTATTGAGGCCATACGTCTTGTGGAATCCGGGGTAGCGAGCGTGGAGGATATTGATAAGGGCATGCGCCTGGGCTTTGGTCGCCCTATGGGTCCCTTTGAGACCGCTGATCTGACCGGCCTGGATGTGGGCTACCATGCCATGACCGCAGTCTATCGCGAAACCCAAGACGAGAGGTTCCACCCGCCCATGCTCCTTCAGCGGAAGGTAAAGATTGGGCACCTCGGAAGAAAAACAGGCATAGGTTGGTACAGGTATGACGACGAGGGAAACAAGCTCGGACCTGCCGACTAAGAGGAAAGGATAAGACACATCGCTGGGGCACTGTTAACCTCCATTAGAAGAGATGACGAAACCAGAGCGTAAAATTGCCATAAGTTTTGAAGCAGTGGAGTATATGGCCTTTTTTCTATAGGGAGCAACTCTCTAGGATAGCTGCTATCCCAAGCCCTCCGCCTCCGCAGATAGTCTCCAATCCATATTGGCAACCGCGCCTCTTCATCTCGTGGAGCAAGGTGACCAACCGCATGGCGCCGGTGGCTGCAATGGGATGGCCGAGGGAAATGCCGGAGCCGTTGACGTTGATCTTTTGATCATAGTCGTCTTTTTCAATCCCCATCATGCGGGCATCGGCGAGTGCCTGTACCGCAAATGCCTCCTGTATCTCGATGAGCTCTACCTGATCGATAGTGATTCCGGATTTGGCGAGGGCCTTGTTCACCGAGGCAGGCACTGCGGGATAGGTAAGGGTCGGGTCACTGCCTGCAACGGCACAGGATCGAAAGAAGGCAAGCGGTTCTATGCCCAGCTCCTCGGCCTTTTGCTCGGACATCAGCACCACCGCTGCTGCACCATCATTTTCAGTGGATGAGTTTCCGGCTGTGCACACCCCATCAGGATACACGGGACGCAATTGAGCGAGCTTCTCCAGCGTCGTATCTTGCCGGGGCGTTTCATCGGTGGTAAAAAGGGCCGGCTGCCCTTTTCGCTGCGGTATCGGTATAGGTACGACTTCTTCACTGAATTTCCCTGTATCAATAGCGACAATGGCCTTCTGATGGCTCCGAAGGGCCCACTCGTCTGCCTCCTGACGAGAGATTCCCTCTTGTTTCGCCGCTGTTTCAGCCCACGTCATCATGGAGTTGAGCTCCCCAAACCGCTCGATAGGTTGCGACATGACCCTCGCTCTCTGGATCCTGTCATAGAGCGGTATACCCCACATGGATAGGGCTCCATGCCCCCGCGGCATGAGCCCCCACTTTCCATCAGATTTTCCCCCTAATCCCCACTTGATCTCCCCCGGGATATAGAGCTCTGCCTGGCTCATGCTATCCATTCCGCCGGCAATAATGATATCCGCGTTGTCGGTCTGGATCTTCATAACCCCAAAGAAAATGGCGTCTAACCCCGAGCAACAACGCCGGTCTATTGTTACCCCAGGGACCTCGTTAGGCCATCCGGCATCAAGCAGTGCCATGCGGGCGGCATTGGCGCACTCCCCGTTTTGGTACGATTGCCCCATAATAACATCATCTACCCACTGGGGTTCGATGTGAGCCCGTTGAGCTGCTTCCTTCAAAACCAGGCTGGCAAGTTTATACACCGGAATATCCCGCAATGTACCGCCGTAGCTCCCGATGGGTGTCCGTACACCGGTCACAATAACGACGTTGTTCATTTTAATCCTCCTTGCTTGCTGCTGCTCATGTCCTTACTCTTTTCAAATATCCCGCGCTTAGTCATATGGAACAATAGTCTGCTTAAGCTCTCTTCCTGCGTTAGGTGCTCCGAAATGGTTAGATACCAAAATGAATAATCCATATCAGAAAAAGTTACCGCTTTTTATTATTTTGATATAATAGTGTCACAATAATATCAATATAAATTCCTATAGCATTAAACCATAATTGTTTGATTTAAAATAGTAAGACTAAAGAAAGAGGAGAATATTGCATTAATGAATTTCCCTAAAGGCGGAAAGAGGAACGAGGTACGATATATATTAACCAGGAAACCCTCTCTTCATGGCAGGGATGACAACTTGTGCCGAGTTTTCCGTAGAGCGCCGATTGGTCCTATTACGCACTGTACTCTTCAACCTTTTTACGTGCCTCGGGGTGCCTTGGATTGTGGAGCAGCATTTCCTTATACGTTTGCCTAGCCAAATCAGGTTTTCCTTTTAGTTCAAGGATTTTGGCCTTGTATGCAAGGGCTGCCTCGTTTCTCGGTTCCAGGTTTAGAGACTGCACGAAGTATTGTAGGGCCATATCCAGATTACGAATGCTCTTCCCATGGATGTGAAACCGGCCCAGCATGTTGTAGATAATAGGTCTATATTCGACTGCCTCCAGTGCCTGTTCTGCGACCTCAACGGCATGCTCCTCGAGGTACTCATATTGGCCTGAGGATATCAGTGAAACGTACTCCCGCAAGAGGGTAATAAATATCCATGGATCGGCCATGGGTTGTGTAACAGCATACTGCATCTTCTCTACCAGCCCCTCTTTGAGAGACTCGGGCATGGTCGACATGATTTCGAAATTAATAAAGGAGACTATCTCATACACTGGAATCTTTTGCCCAAGTCCTTTAAAAAGGAGGCCTCGCGGCTGGCCGAACGCCACCTTGAGCGAACCACTCTCATGACACTTCCTATAGATGCTATCTCCCACCATAATCTGATAGGAGGTGCCGTCGCGTGATGTTGACTCTATCCGCTTAGCCACGTTTATTGCATAGCCCTCAATAGCGGGACAATACTCGCCCATCCTCACCCGCCATTCCCTCACATCTTTTATGACCTTGCCGCAGTTAATACCGACGCCTATACGAGAAACAATGCGTCCCTCCTTCAAGATCCTGTCATTAAAGGTTGATGCCAGCCAACCAAGCTTGATCTTCAAAGCGATAATCAAGGCATTGCGCGCGTCAAACAGGGTTGATCCAGAATAAAGAAAGAGTCGCAATTCATCACCCGCGATGGACCAGTATGAATCAGTGCCATTACCCGCATATCCAAAATGGGCCATATGGTGAGAGACGATTTCGTACATGGTTCCTTGAAAATCGATGATCATATCATCGTATTCATGAAGCGTCAGGTTTTTGGACATCTCCGTAGAATTTACGAGATCAGCAAAGAGGATGGTGGCGACTACGCTCTCTTTCATAGGCTACAACTCAAGGTCATAGGTCCGTTCACGGATGTCATCCTTCATCTTTTCCAATTCCTTGGAAAATTTCTCGATCTCCGCCGATATCTGTTTCAATTCATTCTCGTTATCGGTAAGCATTTTCTTCACAGAAACTCGATCCTCATTAAGGGAGGATTTCAGAGGCTGCATTCTCTCTTCTATTTCTGCTATAATAACTTTTTTATTTTCTATCAACGTTGCAGTGACCCTCTTTATCAACTCATTGAACCTCGGCGTAAAAATTTGTATCTTATCATCGATATCATTCTTGAGGGATGCAAATTTACTATCAAGTCCTTCAGAAACCTCTCCCTGATATTGCTGGATAACGGTAATCTCTTTGTCAATCTCATTCATCGCTTTTTTCGTGCCATTTTGAACCTTAAATAAGCCGATAAAAGAAATAATAACCAATACCAGCAATAGTATGTCCATAGTACTCATGTTTTCCAGCAGCGCAGTCATAAGAAGATTCCTCTCTCCTTGTATGCTACCTTTTCAGCTTAAGATGGAATAACCATTCATCTCATTAAATGATACTTTTTTTATTTTGGCATAGTTTTGAGGAATACGTCAAGGTTAATATAGTAATCCCTGCACTGCTCGGGTAATCTCTTATCCCTGTCAAAAAGGAGGATATAGACTTTTACGCTATGACGGAGATATACTATTGAGTCTGTACTCCGGTAAGATCGAGACTGATTATCAAACCGTCTCGTTCTCACGGGCGAAGAGATTCTCGCACATGCGATGCTACGGGGACTTAGTAGTGAGAACTGCTTTTTTTGGTTTTCTTGGCGGAACTGCGATTATTCACATTACCCCTCTCGCAAGCCAAATCATAGGAGATTTCGAAAAATAGCTTAGCATAAACAATCAATTATATCAAATTATTATATAATTTCAATAAAGCTTTAGATTACTTTTTTACCCAATTCCGCACCTTCAGCGCCTCTTCCTCGGCCTTTGCCATGACCTCTATTATATCAAGGGTACATAGGCTTTTGTTTTCCATCACGACTGAGCCATTGATAATGGTATGTCTCACGTCATGGCCGCTCACCGTATACACGAGATGTGAAAACGGATTGTACATAGGTGTAAGGTGTGGTTTATCCGTATCGATAACAATAATGTCAGCCTTTTTGCCTACCTCCAGTGAGCCGGTTACTGTATCGATCCCGAGTACCTTAGCTCCTTCAATAGTTGCCATCCTGAGCACGGTGAGTGCGTCCATTACCGTAGGATCAAGATTTTTAATTTTATGGCACTTTGCCGCCATATCCATCTCGCCAAAAAGATCGAGGTTGTTATTGGAGGCACAACCATCAGTGCCCAAACCCACGGTCATGCCTGCAGCGAGCATTTCAGGAACCGGCGATATGCCGGAAGCAAGTTTCATGTTACTCTCAGGGTTGTCAACGGCCTTTACCCCGTATTCGGCAATTCGTTCTATATCCCGCTCCTCCAGATACACGCAGTGATCAGCAATCAAATGAGGGCCCAAAATCCCGAGGGAGTGGAGATGTTCGATAGGACCTTTGCCGTATCTCTTTTTTACCTCTGCGATTTCGCTCAGGGTCTCAGCTACGTGGATTATGAGAGGAATATGGTAGTCTAAGGCTAAGGCATTGGACGCAGCAAGCAGATCGGGGCTGCAAGTATAGAGGGAATGAGGCTCCACCGCTATGGACACGAGCGGATCATCTATCCATTTTTTTATAAGCGATTCCGTATATCGCAGTCCATTTTCTATCGGCCCGTAATTGGGTGAGGGAAAATCATAGAGAACTTCTCCCACGAGGCATCGCATGCCAGCCTCCTGCGCTACATGCGCTACCTCATCCTCAAAGAGATACATATCACAAAAGGTAGTGGTGCCGGACATGATCATTTCCGCACAGGCGAGAAGTGTTCCAATCCTCACAAACTCCGCATTCATTCTGCTTTCAACAGGAAAAATGTACCCGTTCAGCCAATCCATCAAGGGAAGATCGTCGGCCAATCCCCTGAAAAGGGTCATAGCTGCATGGGTATGGCTATTAATGAGGCCTGGCAGTATAAGGCAACCCTTTGCATCCATGATCTTCCCAGCATCCATCGAGGCATTGCCGGAGCTGCCGACGAAGCGGATGGTATCTTCTGATATAGTGATAGATCCGTCTGGAATCACGGTATTTTTTTCGTCCATAGTCAGGATCGTACCATTAAGAATCAAGATATCAGCCTTATTCATACCTCTAAATCCTTGATGAGTGTCAGCAGCAAGAGCGTGAGTGTCCTTGATGCTTCCTTGGCGTTTGCAAGGATCTCTTCAATAGAGATAGGAGCCATACAATCGGGGATATTCCTGTTGGTGATCGCGACAATCACCAATACCCTCATTCCTGAATGAACAGCCTCTATAACTTCATATACCGTTGACATCCCTACGGCGTCAGCTCCTATAAGTCGCAAGAATCTCGTCTCAGCAGGAGTCTCTAGGCTAGGGCCGCTAATGCCTGCATACACCCCCTGATGTAAATGTATCCCACTACTTAATGCGGCTTTCATAGCCGCAGCCCTTAGTTCGCTGTTATAGGCGGAACCCATATCAGGAAACCTCACATCAGGGTCCTCAAGATTTCGCCCGATAAGCGGATTATGTCCAGTGAGATTGATGTGATCCGTCACCAACATTAGCTCTCCTGGGTTGAAATGAGGATCTAGGCCGCCTGCTGCGCTAAAGATGAGCAGATATCTCACACCGAGGAGGGCCATAACCCTTACAGGAAACGTCACCATCTCGGCAGTATACCCCTCATAGACATGGAACCTTCCCTGCATTACAAGTATTGATTTGCCGCACAGGCGGCCGGACAGGAGAAGACCCTTGTGACTAGGGACCGTGGATTTCGGGAAATGCGGAATATCCTCATAGGAAGTGGTATGTTCGATGTCCATGACTTGAGCGAGATCAGCAAGACCAGTGCCGGTAATCATCCCGATAACCGGCATACTGCCTATTTTTCTTGAAAGAAAATCAGCACTCTCGTTGATCTTCTCAAGCATCTCAACTCCCTCGTGATTTCATGACATATTTAGTTGAGACGGCCCCTAAAGTCAACATAGTTTCGGCATTTTATTCTTGACCCTTTTTCCGTACCCCTTTAGTATGCTCAAAGTAATTAGGATGTTGCTGTCATGATGGTGAAAACTGATCCAGTAAAGGGTGGACCATGTCCTCAATGATTGATGATCTCTTGAATCCGGCTCATCTCCCTGACGAAACCAAAGGGGTATCCCTTGTTCAGACTCATATTTCGTTCGTGATTATCGCCGATCAATTCGTTTACAAGATAAAGAAACCCGTAGATTTCGGATTTTTGGATTTCACTACATTAGAAAAGAGGCGATATTACTGCAACCAGGAGATCAAGCTCAACAGGAGATTGTCACAAGATCTCTACTTAGACGTATTGCCCATAGTGCACAACGGAGCCCACTACAGGATGGGAGGAGGGGAGGGGAGGATCGTTGAATACGCCGTGAAAATGAAGCGGTTACCTGATGAGATGCTCATGAAATCAGTATTTCTCCGTGGAGGATTACGTGAAGTGCATCTCAGGAGGATCGCGGAAGTTATCGCCAGGTTCCATAGGACCACACGCACTTCGCCTGAAATCGATGCCTTCGGATCCCCGGAGGCATTCAAGGTAAATACAGATGAGAATTTTTCTCAGACTGAGAAGTATATCGGAATGACGATGCGAAAACATGACTTCGATGAGCTCAAGCGATGGACATCATCCTTTTATACCTCTGCGAGAAACGCCTTAATGACACGAGTGAAAGACGAGCGCATAAGGGACTGCCATGGCGATCTTCATATGGAGCATATTTGCCTTAGCGAAAATCTTCCTATATTCGATTGCATTGAGTTTAACGATAGATTTAGATATACTGACACACTTAATGATTTTGCATTTTTACTGATGGATCTGGAATATCATGGTGGAAAAAAGCAATCTAGCATGCTGTGGGACTTCTACCGAGAATTTGCCCACGAGGGCCAGGTAGAATCAATTTTGACCTTCTATAAGGTCTATCGGGCGTATGTAAGGGGTAAGGTAACCAGTTTCCAGATCGATGACGAGCATATTGAAGCCGATAAAAAGGAAGAGGCAATCCATACGGCAAGGAAATATTTTCAGCTCGCGAGATCATATATAGAATGAGGTGTGTATGAGGGAGCCATTTGTGGAGTATATGCAAAGGGAGTTGCTGCCCGAGACGGTACTCATCGCCTGCGGGCTTCCCGCTACCTATAAAACAGAAACCACAGAGGTGATTGCCGAGATAAAGGGCTATAAGATATTAAGAACAGACCTTATTCGGCTCGAGGTATTGCGTGGAGAGGATATCTTTGATGATAAGGTAGCCTCTGATATGGAAAAGAGACAACTCGTCTATGATGAGACCTTCAGGCGTGGCGACGAACTCGCAGGCAAGGGCAATGGCATCATTCTGGATGCCACCTTTATCACCCGCAAGCTCAGGAGGAGGGCGGCTGAAATAGCTGCACGGCGCCACAAGGTATTCGTGATTCAGCAAACTCAATGTCCGCAGGAGGTTTCATTACGGAGAATTTCAGAGAGAACAAAGGAGAACTACGAATCAAATGCATTGACTGAACAGGCTTATCTTAACAACAAAGATCGCTTTGAGCCGGTTGATATGGATGATCTGAAAAACGCATTTCCCATGCTGAATATCATGCACCTGTTGGTTGACACGAGCTCTGATCTCGTCGATGAATGGAGGGTAATCGGGAGATGGATGAGATAGGGAGCAGAGATGCATATTCCTAAATCAGTGGGGATAATCTATAAACACAATTTCGAGCCAGCGAGAGTGGAGTGCAGCCGTCTGAAGGGATGGCTCGAGGACAGAGGCATTGTCGTATATACTGAAGAAATGTCGCCGAAAGGCACCTCTCGTGGATATTCGGAAGACGAAACAAACATTCCCGATACCGTTGACTGGGTTGCCGTGTTGGGAGGAGACGGGACATTGCTTGGAGCCGCACGCAAGGTAGGCCGATATGGACTTCCTATCTTGGGCATCAATCTTGGCGGATTGGGATTCTTAACAGAGATCCCTGCTAAGAGGCTCTATGTAGACATGGAAAGGCTCATTGCAGGAGATATAGATATCGAAACCAGGATCATGCTCCAGGCGAGGGTTATACGGAATGGCGAGGAAGCCTGTTGTTTCTCGGCATTGAATGACGTAGTCATTAACAAAGGAGCACTGGCGAGGATTATTGAGCTCGCGGTATTGATCGATGATCGATTCTTGACTACGTTCAGGGCAGATGGACTCATCATATCAACCCCTACTGGGTCGACAGGCCACAATCTCTCTGCAGGCGGTCCAATACTCTATCCCGATTTAGAGGCCCTCATCGTGACTCCTATTTGTCCTTTTACCCTAACGCATAGGCCGATTATCCTTCCGGGCACATCCATTATCGAGATTAGCATGGGAGGGCCCAGTGAGGAGGTTCTCCTCACCTTTGACGGCCAGGTTGGGTTCGATCTCATGGACCATGACAGGGTGATTGTATCCAAATCCGAGAAAAAACTAAAACTCATTAAGTCTCCGAACCAGGACTATTTTGACATCTTGAGGACAAAGCTGAAGTGGGGTGAGTCATCTTTCAACAACACAAACGCGTAAATTGATCCTGTCTATAGAAAAGAGGGAAATATGTTACTTCCAATGGATTATCGAATCTTATGACGGGATGGCCATTATGCGTACTATCGATCCAAAAGATGGTACGGTTGAAATTTCTATTGCGCCGGGGTGCACTAAGGAAATCCTATCAGTCATCAACTCCCTGAAAGATGACGGGAGCATCCATGTCAAGGCAGGCGACTGATTACTCTGCTATAATGAATGATTTGATGGGTGACGTTTCCGCACCCCTTCTAAAGAGATCGGCAACTTGAATCAGCATAGCACACAATCATCGGCAGGAGAGATGCGAGACAGTGAGCGCTCGGTTCTACATTAAGACTTTCGGCTGTCAGATGAACAAGTATGATTCAGACAGCATCAGCCAGGTCCTCATCAACCGTGGCTACGAGCAAACCCAAAGCATGCAAGATGCCAACGTGATCATGGTCAATA
>Ga0307431_1001628_pt1 | contig 12713 bp, 13 predicted proteins | sample SalMarWE160170MG_FD_202155 | JGI IMG/M metagenome (GOLD analysis project Ga0307431, IMG submission 202155) | Salt marsh sediment microbial communities from the Plum Island Ecosystem LTER, Massachusetts, United States - WE1603-170 | ecosystem: Environmental > Aquatic > Marine > Intertidal zone >...
GCAAACAACTTTACTTGGCTAAACAGAAACTAGCAGCCAATCATAGTTCCTTAGAATATTTGGGTGAAATTGAATCGGCTATTGATCAGATGGAGAAAATTTTTGATTTCGCAAGAACCTACGAGATGTTGGGCGTAGAAGAACTATCCTACATGAATGTAGAGAAAAGCGTTGACGAAGCAGCCATACTGTTTCCAGGCTTAGCTGGTGCGAAGCTTGTGAATGAGTGCCAGGGCTTGACGGTGATGGCTGATTCATTGCTGAGACAACTCTTCTATAATCTTATTGATAACACATTGAAGTACGGAGAAAAGGTCAGCCAAATCAGAGTTTACCACGAAGAAGTGGGGAAAGATCAGCTGAAACTGGTTTATGAGGATGACGGTATTGGTGTACCTAATGATGAGAAAGAAAAGATTTTCAAGGAAGGGTACGGGAAAAGCACAGGCTACGGACTCTACCTAATCAGAAAAATCTGTGAAGCGTACGGCTGGACCATCCAAGAAACAGGCAAGCTAGGGAAAGGAGCCCAATTCACAATGACCATAGCCAAAACTAACAAAAACGGAAAAATAAGTTACATAATCAATTAGATCCGTAACATCATACCTGACTGCAGATAATGGAATTGTGTAAGGTAAAAAAGAGAACTGTCTTCTGCTAAAGTTTTTAGGTGACCAGCTTCACGCTCTCGGCGACGGTGTCAGCTCTCTTCAGGTTGTTAAGTAAAACATTGAATCGATAGGAACTTGTGCCGATTCTAAACAATTGCTTCACGACATAATCTGGACGAATAAAAAATCGTTGATAAGCATCATGGATCATCTGTTCAATCTCTTCGCAGGGCACAGCGTCGGGCGAGACTTCAGGCACCATAACTCCGGTCTCCCAGTGTTTTTCTTCATCCAAGACGCCCTGCATTTTGAGTTCCTCCCAAATATCGGTTCCTGGGAAAGTGGCTAGAATGTTGAATTGGGGAATGTCCACCTGAATTTTCTGCGCAAACTTTAGGGTGTTCTGAATTTCTTTTCTTGTTTCGTTGGGAGCCCCCAAAATAAACGATGCCACTATTACGTCTGTGCCTGCTTTCCTAGCTTTTTTAGTTGCGTCTTCTGCCTGTTTTGGGGTTGTCCGTTTATCGTAATAATCCAAAACCTTCTGAGTGGCGTTTTCGATTCCAAAGTAAATTATTTTACAGTTAGCCCTTACCATCTCTTGCAGCATGTTTTGGGGGCAATTGTCAACTCTGCCTTCGGCAAAAAATTCCACGTCCACTTTCTCTTTCTTTAACCTCTGGCATAGTTTGATCACTCTTTTGGTGTTCAAGGTGAAGTTGTCATCTACGAAAAGAAACTGTTTGTAACCTTGACTGGACAGAAGATGCAGTTCCTCAAGTATGTTCTCCACAGATCTGGATCGCCAGAGGTTTCGCGCTAATCTTCGGCATCCACAGAAACGGCATTGAAAAACGCAGCCTCTGGAGGAGACGAAGCTGCTGAACTTTTTCGGTGCAACAACTAATCCAGCGGTGGTGTTATGGTATTCTACGTCCAGCAGTTCCCTGTCTGGAAAAGGTAGGGAGTCAATGTCCTTGATTAATGGTCTATCAGGAGTTGAAATTATCTGATCGTTCTTTCTAAAGTTGATCCCCAAAACTTTCTTCAGGTCACCATCTTTTTCTAGGCACTTTGCCAGTTCAAGGCTGGTGTGTTCTCCTTCTCCGCGAATAATAAAGTCCACAAAAGGATACTTTTTCAGAATCCGTTCAGCATTGAATGTAGCATAAAAATTGCCGAAAACAGTGACGATATTAGGGTTCTCTTTCTTCACTCTTTCCGCGATAAGCGCCGCTTTGTGGCATGAACTGCTGCATGTGGAAAAACCTAGGATGTCAGGGTTCTCTTTTTTCACCCAGTCAACTGTGCCTTTCAAGGAATAGCCCTGTGCCGCCTCGTCAATAATAGAAACATCTATCCCATTTTCTCTGAGGTAGGTTGCTATGTAAAGCATGCCGAGGGGAGGGGCTGCTCCCACCATCTTCCTAACATCTTCGATAGGCAATTCAGGATTTGGACCCGGATTTATGAACGAGAACTTCATGCTGTACCCTTTTTCCAGTCCGTAACTTTTCTGCAGACGCATTTAAGTCTACTGTCAAACGGTAATTAAACCTCTAGCCCTCAAGTGCTGCGAAAGAGGTTCTCCCAGCCTTTCATGGATAATGCCAGTTTTCTATCATTTCTTTGGATGCACCGCTTTTTTCTCTCCCGTATCGGCAATGGGGCTTTGTTAGATGCCTCTGAGACCTTGGCGACGTAATGTAAAGCCCCACCTCAAGCCCACGTTCTTCATTGACTTCCAGCTTTTTTAGTTGTGAAGAACGAAAGCCACACTTGTCGCACCTGAACCCCTGATTTGTTCCCATAGACTTCATTCTCTTCCCGCATTCAGGGCAGCTTGGGTTAACAAACGATGTTTTAGGAGCCAATTCCAGAATCCTCAGCTTCTCAAGATTGATAGTCAACTGATGTTTTGAAGAAGAGGGGCGAACACCTCCGAAGACTTTCACGATGTCTCCAGCCATCAGTTTTCTTGATGTTTTGCAGAGATTTACTGTAGGTTCATAGGCGGCGCAATCTACTTCTCCTGTCTTATCCTTTATCACAAAGATTACATGGCCGCCTTGGATTACTTGAGGTTCCTTGGATACCACTCCCTGAGCAACCACCGAATTGTAGGACTGTATCTCCTTAACGGCGCTGACGTTTCGCAGGTGAGCGTCAGTTCCTTGGTTTGTGCGGAAAATTATCCACCTTTCAATCGGTTCTTTTCGGATAACCATTTCGTGGGCTTGTTTAACAGCCTCTGGATTCTCGCCTCTGATTCCGTAAAGGATGGGGTCGGGTCCCCTAGGCGTAATCAGGATTCTACCCATTTCAGGGTCTATGTTGCTGAAGGTAAGCAACGAATTTGTATCCATCATTTTCACGGAAGAAGCTTGTACCCTGCGAGGTTCACCGCAATTTTCTGGCATTCTATAAGATATAAGCTCAAAAGTGTGGTCTCCACTCAAGTCCTCTCCGATGGCGGCTAAACCTCCGATGATTCCTCTTCCATTCTTGAATCCCACCGCCTCAGCATCAAACCGCTTAACAAGGCTTAAGGTTTCCTCCATTTTCACTATGCCCTGCTCGGCTTTTTTTGCGAAGTCCTTGATTTCTTGGGGAACATCCTCGAAAAGGAAGACAACCCCGGGGTCGGTTCCGCCGTAACTTAGCTTAGCGTTTGCCTCGATTGCGTCTAAGACGGTCTCATTGATTCTGTCTACGCTGTCTTCGCGGCATTCGATTCTCAAGCAGAGAGCTCCGTTGCCGCGGGTCTTCCATGGAACATTGGGATTAAGCCTGATTAGGTTGGGGTAATCCATGAAGGAGACGCCCATGAGGCTCAATTTTTCGACTAGTAGGGCGGCTATGTGGGTGGTGCAGCCTCCTTTGGGGGAATCGGTGTCGTCGAATCCTATGTGCAGCTTAACCATTAGCTTCCGCTCGTTGCCTGTAATTAGGTTGTTGGGCGGATAAGAATATTCACATAAAAGTTGTTTCTTTCGCATTGAATAAAGGTGGATATAAAAGGGGGGAGGTGGAGGCTACTTTTGTCCCTCGATCACTATCATGGTGAGGGTTGACCGAACCTTGTCCAGTCTTCTCACATTCCATGTAACAATCTCTTTAAGTTTATCCATAGTATCTGCACCGACCTTAGCTACGACGTCGTAAACGCCGTAAACCATGTAAGCTTCCTTCACTGCATCGATCTTCTTCAACTCAGCTAAAACTTCGCTTTCAGATCCTATCTCAGTGTTTATCAACACGAAAGCCATAGGCATAAAACCATCTCTCCACAACCTATTATTACCTTAGTCTCCCTAAAAAATTTGTGCCTATTAACCCAAAAAAAGAAGCCGTTTTGGAACCCCAACATTTGGGTAAGCAATTTAAGCTTTTTTTGGATATTCGCCATGGTCTTTAATGGTCAAGTTATATAAAATCGACAAGTATAAAGAATCGGCTTGTGATGATAGTTTAGGTGATTGCTTCTCTTGCAATGTGAAGTATGTGGTCGCCAAATATTTGGTGCCCCTATCAGGGCGATAATTGAAGGAGCCGAGATGACTGTCTGCTCTGAATGCGCTAAACTAGGTTCTGGTTACTGGGAACCTAAGCTTCAACGCCGTGCAAAAAAAAGCATAAAACGTCAGCAGCCAACAATTTCTTTCTCTAAAAGAAAGCAGCGTCCGACAGTGACTGAAACCTTGGAGCTTGTGGGCGACTTTGGTCAGCGAGTGAGACAGGCTAGAGAAGGGTTGGGACTGAGCCATGAGGATTTGGGTAGAAAGATCAGGGAGAAAGTTTCGGTTTTACGTAAGATCGAAAGCGGCAAAATGGTTCCCGATCTTGTGCTTGCAGAAAAGCTGGAGCATGCGCTGAAAATAACGCTTCGTGTGCCTGCCTCAGAGCCTAACGTTCAGCCTGTTTTGTCATCTAAACCCCGTGGAACAACCTTGGGAGACCTTATTCAGTTTAAGGTGAAGGAAAAGGAGGCATAGAAGTAACGAAAGCTATAATCGTTCAACGGCGGCTTCCCACGGAACCTTCGAGCCTAGATGAACTCAGGAGCCTCGCTAAGGCAGCAGGATACAATGTTGCAGGTTCCCTTGAACAGGTTAGGAAACGGGACTCTCGGTATCAGATTGGGCGGGGAAAAACAAGGGAACTAGCCGATTTGGTGAAAGAAACTGGTGCCGAGAAGATTATTTTCGATAACGACTTGAGTCCTGTTCAAGCCTACAACTTGGCTAAGGTTACGGGAGTAATGGCTATTGACCGTTTTCAACTTATCCTCGAAATTTTTTCCATAAGAGCTTCAACCTACGAGGCGGAGCTTCAGATTAAGCTAGCTAGCCTTCGATACGAGTTGTCAAGAGCAAAAGAAAGGGTTAAACTGGCGAGAATGGAAGAGCAGCCCGGTTTTATGGGATTAGGAAAGTATGAGGTGGATCTTTACTTCGAAGCTGTGAAACGGCAAATCAGTTCTAACGAAAGCAAACTGAAAAAGAAACGCGAGGAACGCCAGTTGCACCGCGTCCGAAGAGATGAACTGGGGTTTTCTTCGATTTCTTTAGCTGGGTACACAAACGCGGGTAAAAGTTCATTGTTTAATGTGCTCACAGAGGAAACTGTTCCTGTTGATGATGCTCTCTTTACAACTCTTTCCACAACAACCCGGGCGGTGCAGTTTTCCAAAAGAAAGGTTTTGCTAACGGACACGGTTGGTTTCATTGACCGTCTGCCCTTAAAATTGGTAAAAGCCTTCCACTCCACGCTTGAGGAAACCGTCCTTTCAGACGTGATTATTCTGGTTGTCGATCTGAGCGAACCAGACAAAGACATTAAAAGAAAGCTTTCTTGCAGCCTCGATACAATACAGCAAATTGGAGCAACTGGAATACCTGTTGTAACCGCACTCAACAAAATTGATTTGCTTGAAAAAGACGAACTGAAGCGCAAAACTGAATATCTGAAGGAGCACGCACCAAACACAGTTCATATCTCAGCGTTGCATGGAACCAACATAGCCTCGTTGAAACAGCAGATTACCCGCTACCTTGAAGGTTTCGTCCAAGCGTCATTTTCCCTGACAATAAATGACGAAACCATGTCCTTAGTTTCGCAGCTCTTTGATCGTGCCCATGTGCAGAACATCGAATATGAAGGCGAGGTCGTGAAGGTTGTTTTCAGGTCGATTCCTTTGTTTGCGGACAGGGTTAAGGGGCGCGTGGAAAAACTGGGTGGAGTGTTTAAGCGTGAAGCCGAAAGCGAAGGATGAAGAGGTAATGTTGCCGAAAGTTGTTGTTTTGAGATGGGGACATAGGCACAGAGATAAAAGGCTTACCTCTCATGTGGCTCTGGCTGCCCGGGCGTTAGGCGCTTCTGGCTTCAGTATGGCGGACATAACGGATGATAAAGTTAAAGAAACCGTTGAAAAGGTCATGGCACGCTGGGGAGGTAATTTCCATTTTGAGATGGGAAGACCTTGGAAACGTGTGGTCAAGGAATGGAGAGCAAAAAACGGGGTCACAGTTCATCTTACTGCGTACGGAGAAAACATCCAAACAAGTGATGTCATGCAAAAAATCAGGATGACGGGAAAAGATGTGCTGGTTATTGTGGGTAGTCAAAAAGTACCCGCTGCTTTCTTCGCCGAATCAGTCTCAGATTTCAATGTTGCTGTGGGGAACCAGCCCCATTCGGAATGCGCCAGCTTGGCTGTTTTTCTTGACCGTTTTTTTGAGGGTCAGGAGCTTTCAAAAGATTTTGTTGATAACGCGAAAATGAAAATAGTTCCTCAGGTTAGAGGCAAAAGAGTCGTTGAGGTTTAGTCTGCAGGCTGTTTTGGTAAGAGATTTAAGCTCTGCTTCCCTTGTATATTGAAAGAGTGGAGTAGAAGGTTTCGATGTTGTCTTTCGTGGATGATAAAACTTTGCAAAGGGTTGCTGAAGCTTTTGGGGGCGAAGAGGCTGTTCAGATTGTCAGTGTCCTTAAAGGAACGGGTGAAACCACAGATGATGAGATTGCAACACAAACAGAGATACGCCTCAACACCGTTCGCAGGATTCTCTACAAGCTCTACGATCATTCTCTAGTAGGCTTAAGAAGGTCTCGCGACAAAACCACTGGATGGTTTATCTTCCACTGGAGACTCCAGCTTGATCAGCTTGCAGGCTTCATTTTGAACCAAAAGCGTCGTGTTCTAGAAAAACTGGAAACTCGGCTCACTTATGAGCAGAACCATGACTTTTACTACTGCTTCACAGAAGGATGTAAGCGGGTTCCCTTTGAAGATGCTATGGAACTTGTTTTTCGATGCCCCACCTGCAACAAACTTTTGATGCATTTTGACAATACTGAACTAAAAGCTGCCTTGGTGGAACGGGTTGAGGAGCTTAGGAAGGAATTAGGTGAATGAGAAACTGCCGTCGTCGCAGATGGCGCTGAGGCTTCTTTCTGAAAGCGGGTGTTCCAACAGGGTTATTGCTCATTGTAAAGCGGTTTCTGCGCTTGCTGTGAAGTTTGCTGAAGCCTGCGAAAATAAGGGGTTAAATGTTGATGTTAATCTTGTTGAGGTTGGTGCTCTTCTTCATGATATTGGGCGCTCAAAAACGCATGGTGTAAATCATGTTATTGTTGGCGTGGAAATCGCGAAGTCCCTGAACTTGCCTGAATCTATCGTGTCCATTATTGAGCGTCATGTTGGCGGAGGCATAACTGCTGATGAAGCAAAAGAGCTTGGTTGGCCAGTGAAGGATTATGTTCCAACAACTCTGGAAGAAAAACTTGTGACCTACGCTGACAAGTTGATTGAAGGGTTGAGGGTGGTGCCTATAGAAAAGACTCTCCTGAATCTTTCGAGGGAACTGGGAGAGAACCATCCTGCTATAGATCGGGTTATAAGGCTCCACGAGGAGCTTTTTCCTTTGATAGGCGATTTGAATGCCGACAGTCACAGTACTTGAGAAGCTTTACGGTTCAGGCTCCCCTGAAACCTTTGAGAAGCTCTATTCTAGTTTGGTCAGCGGTCTTAATGTTCAGTTGCGTTTCGCTGGCACAACAGACCGCGGATGGATACAACTAGAGGTCTCCGGCGAAGATGAAACTGCAGCCTTGAGTTTGCTTGACCGCGAAATCGGGTTGGCGCCCGTTTCTTTGGATAACCTGAAAAAGTTTTCTGTTATGCAGGGTAAGGTTGTTTTTTCAGGTAAAAGCAAAAAAGAGCTTTACGTGGACTTGGGAGTTTCTTCTCCTAAAGTTTCGGATGCTGTTGTTTCGGGGAAGCGGTTGTGCGCTCAGTTGGCTGACGGCAAGGAGATTCCGCTTCAAGAGTTGGTTGAGCTTTTTTGTTTGTATGATAATATGCCGCTTGAGGTCAAGATTGTTCAAGGTGTTGAGGGGGAGAGCAAGACTGTTGAGGCAGGTCTTTCTGAGGCGCAATTTTCTTTGTTCAGCGGATGGGTTGGCTGTAGGTTTGATCGGTTGATTATTTTAGGTTCCCTTTTCTCCGATGTTGAGCGGGCTGTGAAGTTGTCGAGGCACTCTCGGGACGTAATCAGGATCGAGTCTTTGGGTGTTCTTGAGCAGGTTGTTCTCTGCAAGTTGGGAACTGATGCTGTGGGGCTGATTCCGAAGCTTGGGCGTTATCTTAAATCTGCTGTTCTTGTTCCTTTTTCTCCGAAGAAAATTCTTGAAGCACTCGGCAGCCAGTCTCTTGGTTAGTGCGTTAAAATTGGTGAACTTTTAGGGCGTCATTTAGGGTTTTCAGGTCTACGATGGTGTTGATGCAGCCGTCTCTAAGTAGTGCTACGCCTTGGCCTATTACTCCTAATTTTTCGCAGAGGAAGCTTCCGAGTACAAGTTCTTTGAAGCAGGCAACGCCTATGCATGCTTGGGGTTTCAGTTCGAGGAGAAGTTTTTGTGCTATGCTTCCTCCAGGTAGAATGAATGTGCCCTTATAGCCCAATTTTTTGGACATTTGGGTGATCGTTTTTATGCTGCATCTTCCGCATTCTTGGCATTCGTAGCCGTATTTGCCTAGTTCTGCGGGGCAATCTTTGGCGCGTAGGCATTGAGGCAGCATTAGGATTCTTTCGTTGTAGGGTGTGGATGCAAAATTTTTTATCAGAGAACGGTTCTTGGTTTCAACGTAAAGTCGCAGCAGTTCATTTTCTTCTACGCCCATCTTGGTTGCGACTTGTTCCAGTTTCTGAAGCGCGACGCCGCTGAGTTTTGTTTTAGCAAGTTTTTTGACAACGCGCATGACAGAACTGTTATCTTCCTGGTTCATCTGTTTCGGTGTCTCCGGTTGCAAGTTTGCATAGAAACTTCCGATTAACCTTTGAGTGGTTAATAATGTCTAATAAATGTTAAGATTTACTGATGCTGATTAGCCTGACAGGACTTGAAGTTGCAACCGTTTTCTTGGCTATTTTTTGCACTATTTCCTCTTTTTGAACATTTTTCAGAAGTGTTCTGTATGCTCTAGGCAACTGATGGTTGGTTGTGCTTTGTTTTTCTGAAAAAAGGTTGTTTTCAACAATAAACTATTATTAGTCTCCTACTATGATTGCAGAAACGTGTTTTTGTTGAATGGTGGGCCGAGCAGGATTTGAACCTGCGACCTCAGCCGCGTAAGGGCTGCATCCTAACCAACTAGACAACCGGCCCATCTTCCAACAGTATGGATGCAACGGTTTTATAAAAACTTGGTTTAGGTTCGGACAGATACTTTTTTTAGGTTACTCTTTTAACAAAATATTCGATGCGGGGTTCTCCTAGCCTAGTAGAAGACAAAGTTTGAAAAACGAGCAATATCCAACGAAGAAACAGAGAAAAATACAAAAAAATTCGAAAACGTTGTTATCTCAAACCAACAACTCATTTCTCCAGAACCATCAGCTTTAAATTTAGATGTACAGAAAAAGTGGTAGGGATATTTATTGACGAGTGAAACTAAGTTTAAACTACTTGCTGCATTTAAAAAGATGGGACACAAAATAGATTTGTCCGATTTTGATGCTAGACTGATTTTCCAGAAAATGGTATATCTCTTGCAAGAAATGGGGTTAAAATTAGGTAACACATATGGTTGGTATAGACGAGGACCTTATTCTCGCGAAGCTGCAAGCGATGGTTTCCAACTTGAACCAATTCAAGATGATGTAGAAAATCTTCCAGAACTAACCCAAGAAGAATTGAATGCTGCAGAAACCCTTCAAGAACTCATCGCTGAATCAGCAGGAAGGTTTACAAACGATGATAAAGCTTACTGTATGGAGTTACTCGGATCTTTGCATTTTGTTTTGAAACATGGTTATCCACGACCAGCCTCTAAGGAAGAAGCTTTGAGAAGATTTCAGGAATTAAAACCAAAATTTGGGGAAGATGCCGAGATAGCTTTAGAACTGTTAGATCAAAAAAATCTAATTTAGATTTTGAGGGAGTTGGGCATCCCTTTTGCCCTCGAATACCGCAAAACTGGTTTATGACTGTGTGCATGGTTATATCGAATTAACTGCCCAAGAAGTCAAAATCATTGATACTGTTGTCTTTCAAAGGTTACATAATATTAGACAGCTTGGGACTGGCTTCCTTGTATATCCAGGAGCCACTCACACAAGGTTTGCCCACTCACTCGGCACATTACATGTAATGGGAAAATTAGCTCAAAGGTTAAACGAGCTTGGAATCATTGAAGATGACGAAGGAATAGCCAAACTACGTTTAGCTGCACTTCTACATGACGTCGGACATTATCCCTTTTCTCATGTTTTGGAGATACCTACAAAAAAACTAAACCCAAATGGAGAAGGGGATCACGAAAACTTGTCAGCGCATCTAATTCATAATTCATGCTTGAAAGACTCCCTTGACACTTTTACTCCAGATGACATTTCATCAATAATTACCAAAAAAGTTGTGGGTAACCCATTCTACAGTCTAATAATTTCATCTGATCTAGACGTAGATCGGATAGATTACCTTATGAGAGACGCACATGCAACAGGAGTATCTTATGGACTAATTGATCTTCAAAGATTAATGCTAACTATCACTTTTGATGATGACGGTCACCTGGCAGTAGAGGCAAAAGGTCGGCAAGCTCTGGAACATTTCTTGATGGCACGTTACCATATGTATCAAACAGTATATTATCATAAAACAGTAGTTGGTTTCGACCTTATTTTACAACGAATCTATGAGGAATTAATCCGCAGAGGAAAAGCATACAGTTATGAAGAGATTTGTAAACTATCTGATGAAGAATTTTTTAATTTTAACGACAGTTATGTTTGGAATTTACTTCAAGAAAATCAAGAACCCCCCCTGCTTGGAGAGTTAATTTCAAGATTCCGGAAAAGACAACGACTAAAAATGATCAAAGAAATCCACGGTATCGCTATATCTGGAAGACAAGAACCTAACTATTCAACATTAAGTCTTATACAAAAACCTAATAATTTGGAGCGGTTAAGTGAACAATCCTCGGTTCCGAAAGAGTGGATTTTCTATTCGTTGCCCGAACCTCTTGAGATTCTATCTAACGCATATGAGGAAAGGGCAGTGCATGTTCTGGATGAGAACGGAACATCAATCCCTATTGCAAAAGACCCACACTCTGTTGTTTCAATGCTTTACAATAGTTGTTCCCTTTCTGCTAGAGTATACACAAAAGACGAATATGAGGCTCCTTTACTAAAAGGTATTCAGGAATGTTTTAATTTAGATTAGCTCCATTCTATTCCTACACACAAAGCCAAAAATACTTGAAATCACTAAATTTGGTGCTTAGAAAATCTCACTCCCTCGAAAATCGAAGTAGAGATACCTTTGCGGGGTTCTCCTAGCCTGGTAGGGAGCAGGCCTGCTAAGTCTGTGGTCCATGGGGCCGCGCGGGTTCAAATCCCGCACCCCGCGCCACTGTAAATGTGCAGAACCTATTTCCCGTGAGATATGCCGTTTGTTTCGTAATCAGAATCTGTTATGTGTTGGTTTGACGAATAAGATTTAGAGAGATTCTGGGGGAGCCTTCAGGATATCCGTCAACTGTCACACATTTCAGAAGTTATTTAATTTGCGTTTCTGTTTTTCATGGGCACTCAATTATCGTCTTCTGCGGTTGCCTTTTTTCCGGTTACATGTAATGCATGAAGGAAAAAGATTTCTGAAATAATCTGTTCCGCCTTTAGATATGGGGTTGCTATGGTCGACTTCCCATGCGCCTCGTTTTCCATGTTGACCATAGTTAGTAAAAGCGAGCTTTTTTCCACAATGTCGACAATAGCCCTTTGTTTTGTCGTAAATCTTTCTTAGTTGCTTAGACGTGTATCCTGACTTGCTTGGTTTCTTCGTCACGGTTTATTCACCTCTATATAGTTAGAAATTTTTACCTTGTCGTAATTTCTAACTATATCAAACCTTATAGGTTTTGTGGTAAAAATTTCTAACCATAACTCTCATATACAAGTCGAAGAATTTTATTGATGTTATGCCGAAACCTAAGAAACGTAGGCGAACCGTTTTTGGCAAAAAGGCTTTCTATACTAAGTATAAGACTACTACTGAAAGAGGAAAACGCGAATATATGCGGAAGTATATGAAGGCTTATCGGGACTTGACTCGTAAACGGAAATATTCTCCACGTGAAACTCGTAAGCGTTAAAATTGCGCCTATGTAACAAAGCTAAGAAGCAACAGATTATACAAACCGATGTTTTCTAGCACAATTAACCCTTCGTTTGTGCTATAACGCAGAATATGCGAAGCATTTTAGTAAAGGTTTGGAACGCTGCTCCGTCAACAATAACCTACTGCTATTTTGTGTTCTAACTTTCTTGTTACCTTAAAACACAAATTTGTTTCTCGTTTTCTGATGAGGTTATGGTATTTTTGGTTTGATGGCTTTTGTTGTGCAGGCGTCTACGCATTTTAGGCAGTATATGCATTCTGGGTGCGTGAATTTTTCCCAAGGTAACTCCAGTATCGAATCTTTCATTTCCTTCCAACGGCTCTGACGTTTTCCACTCTAATCCACGGCGCAACAAGCTGCCCCAGTTTCCTAACGTTACTGCCAAGAGCCGAAACATTCCTTAAAACATC
>Ga0307431_1001632_pt1 | contig 12705 bp, 15 predicted proteins | sample SalMarWE160170MG_FD_202155 | JGI IMG/M metagenome (GOLD analysis project Ga0307431, IMG submission 202155) | Salt marsh sediment microbial communities from the Plum Island Ecosystem LTER, Massachusetts, United States - WE1603-170 | ecosystem: Environmental > Aquatic > Marine > Intertidal zone >...
CATTCTTCCATTGGTTATATGCCTCCGGAAGAATTTGAGGATAAATTGATGAATGATATTAAAAATTCCTGTAAAATCTATTCTGAGTTAAGATACTAATGTGTCTAAATTTAGGGGTTCAGGTCAGTTCTCCTATATTAGTATTAGTTTCTCCTTCAAGTTCTTTAACTGGATTTTTATTTCCTTGGTATTCTAATGCTTTTTGATTAGCTGCATTAAAAATATCCTCAAAAGATTTAGTGTCTTCCGGAAATCTTTTTTTAACAATTTTACCTAACCTGCTTTTATACCCAGGTTGAAATTCTAAGTTTACATCACGTAATGCCTGTAGATAAATTGATTTTAAAAACTTTAAAAGATCATATGGGTTTGATGTTAATCCAAGCTCACCGCACTTTATATTTGGATAAACTCTGTCATCTTTCATTTCAAAACTAAATTCAAACCTCAATTTATGCTGATTATTCTCATTCAAAACAAGAGCTTCTAAAAATGTAGCTTCCTGGCTTAGGCTCAAATCACTAAACTCAATAATTATTTCAATTGGTTTCGATTTGTCATGAAAATCATCTTCTTTTAACCAAATCACTTTCTCTGGATTCCCGTAGCTTAGGCAAAGCGAAATAGCATCAGTTATCGTAGTTTTGCCTATATTGTTTTCACCAATTATTAAGTTTAATCCTTCTTTAAATTCAATAGATAGTGGTTGATCGCTAGGGACTTTTCTAAAATTTTTAAGTGTAATCATAGAAATCCACATAAGAAATTATCTCCTCCTTTCAACCAATTCGTTTAAGCTAATCTCCAATGCATCTGCAATTTTTTTTAACGTTTTAATAGTAGGATTATCATTTACCCCCGATTCAATTTTTACAAGAGTAGTAAGTGTAACATTAGCTAATTTTGCCAATTTATCTTGTGATAGACCTTTTTTCTTCCTAAATTTCTTTATATTTTCTGAAAGCATTCTTTACTCCTTAATATATATTATAACAATAAATTACTTTCAATTTATTGTTATTCTATCAAAAGATAAAATGAATTCAAACTGAAAGGTAGTTGAATAATTATTTTTTGTTTTAAATTTTCTAATAAAAAAAATAAAGGTAAACCCAGGTTTACCTTTTCCGTTATGGTCTGCATAATTCTAATTCTCTTTATATGTAATATTCTATTGTCTGTAAAAGTAATACATACATGTTACAAAAGCCTACTGGCTTTCCATATTTAACTTCCTAATGGATATATAGAAGAATCTGTCTTTTGTAAATGTAGTATTTTACTTTGCGAGCAATTACTTTTAGAAGTAGCAATTCAATAATTTAAAATAATTATTTCACCTTCCCTATAACCTTAGATAAGCTGCTCCAAACAATACTCAAATCATCATTTATCTCTTTTAAATTACCTCCTAATACAGTGACCTCCCCGGTATTGACCTTGTGGGTTAATTGATTTAAATTATTTCCAATCCTTTTTAAATCTACTACAAGATCTCTTACCCCTGGTATTACTGTTATCTTTTTATCCAGTACACACTTTCTGATATATCCACTCTGACTGTAGTATGTCTTAGACCTTTTATCTCTATATGCTATATATTCTTTATCATCCAGGTAACATGATATATGATGTTTCCTCTTTCTTTCTGGACGCTTAGGATTTGTATTTAACATATCTTCCTTTCTACTTAAAGGGTTTGGGGATTATCCCCAATTTAGAGTATGTGTGGCACATATACATATCTTGCCTATATTTTTTATTTAATATTACTTTTTTACACAGTTTAAAGTGTTTTAAGACAGCATAAAGTACAAAAAATCTTTTTACAACTATGAGTTAAATTGACTATTCCTCTGGCTAATTGTGATGGATATCGGTAGATTGCTTCCAGTGAGTGATTATACTTAGAACCTGTCCGCAGTCAAGGTAGTATTTTCCTTTGCGAACATAAACCGCTAATGCTATTTATCCTTCTCAATCCTTGCAAGGCAAGGACCGGAAAATCTCCACCTTGACTTACGGACAGAACCTCCGTCCTCTTTCCCCTATGCGGAAGCAAAATATTTTTTTAAAAGATGAGGAGAATTAATTAAGTTATATAGAAGTAAATCTATAACGGGATGTGAACATTAATATGCAAGATAATATCTCTTTAAGAAATATAATCGAAGAGGATTTAATTAAAATAATAAAAGGATTATCCTCAGAGGAACTACTCGGTGCCTATAGGAGTTTAAGTGGTCTAAAGGTTGAAAGTAATAGTAATCTAAGGATCAGGGAGAAAAGCAGTTCATTAGAAAAAGATATAATTAAAGAATATAGTATACATCTAAGATCGCAGAATAAGGCAGATTCCACTATTAAAGACTATCTGAATATATCAGTTAAGTTTACCTCATATATAAGAAAAAATAGGATCAGTCTAGAGTCTCTGGCTATGATCGATATTGATAGATATCTATCTCTGGCTAGATCCAGAAATATCTCAAATAATACCTACGCTAAAATTATAAACTGTATCAGGTCATTTTTAAGGTTTCTTTATGGGAGGGAATATGTAAAGAAAGATTTTTCCTCTCTTATAAAGATTCCATCAAAGGTAGCATCAATCAAAGAATATCTCTCAGACATGGATATAGAAAATATTAAAAATTACTTATCTAGAAGAAAAGAAAAATACAAGAATGAGAATTTAAGAGACAGGATTATTTTTAGTTTAGGTATTGACTGCGGACTTAGAAGACAGGAGTTTATAAACTTAAACTGGGAAGATATAAATTTTAAAGAGGGTTCTATTAATATAAAAAATTCAAAGGGCAGAAAAAACAGAGTAGTCTATTTTAACAGTAATTTAAGAGAGCTCCTATATTTATATAGGAAACTGAATGGAAAATATATAAATGCTCTAATCAGGGGAGCACATGGAAAAAGAATAACAAAATGTTCACTGCAAAATATAATATCTGCAATTTTTAAAGAGTCAAAAACTTACAGAAAAAATCTTACCCTTCATAGCCTGAGGCATACATATGCAGAGAGACTAAGAAGAAAAGGAGTAGATCTACCAACAATAAGCAAGCTTTTAGGACACTCGCGGCTCGATACCACTGACATTTACCTGCATGTAAATAAAGATGATTTTAAAATGGCGGTATTATAGTGGAAGAAAATCCCCTGCTTCCTTAAAAATGCAAAACCCCGTACACTTTTTGAGCAACCATCCGGAAGCCCACGCACGAGGAATTACTTGCTATTATCAGTTTAATAGTAATAAATATTGTGTTAATACTAAGAATTACTTTGTCTGAAAATTCTGGCTCCTGAAAGCACGGAATTTCTAATCAAGTATCATTAAGATAGTATCCTAGTGGATCAATCCAATTTTGAGTAGTTCAAAATTCTCATGGATTCATCGTATATCCTCTAGCACTTTTCATGAGTTTTAGATGAATTTCCCTAATTGACTTTTGACTTATAGGAAGTTCCTTATATATTATTATCAAAAAAAAGACAATTAAATTTTGATAAGAAAAAAAATATATAAATTAACTTTGATAAGATTTTCTTAAAACCCTATGTAATATTTCGGAATATCTGATTTTGGTTCAAATAATACAGTTTAGCTCCGTAGTCTGGATTTTCCTCAAACCATTTTAATAATATTATCCACTACAATGCATCCCCATAAGTAGAAAAACTTATGAGCCTTTCTATTTTAAAATATTTCTGATTAGACCAGGATTTCTTTGCAATAAACAGTGCCGACGGACAAAATCCTTCCCCAGAATCCCTTCCTTTTTGTTTACCAATATTCTTATCGGCAGTAGATTAAATTAATGTATCCCACTCTTTTAGGGTCCGACAGATTTAATAAATCTTCGCCATAAATAGCGTGCAAGTTGATCCTTGTTTAATAAATCAATATTTTTAAATTCTGTGTCAACATACCATATATTAGAAAGTTTAAATCCTATTTTATATTCATTAGTTTCAATACTAAAAAAATCATTCATTGAATTGTCGTAATTAATATCAAAATTTCCATCCACGTAGGCAATTGAATCTGAAGAACCAAGTCCGCCTATCCAGATCTTGCATTGATTTTCAAGCTCTCCATTTATATATATTTTGCATAAAAACTTGAATTTATGGATTTCTGTAAAATCAGTTTCTATTTCATTATACTTTTTATCCATTTCTTTCAATGCATTTTGAAAGTACTCTTTTAATTTTTTAAAAGCCTCTTTTAAAAAGATATCCTTATCATGGGTACTAAATTTCTTTTTTATCTTTGGTAGATCAAAATCTAATGATTTTTTATTTTGTTGCTCTGACCTAGAGCCACTTTTCCCTAATCTAATTAATAATTCACTTACAATATTATTGATACTTGAACCCCATGATAAGTATTTTTTATCATTTATTAATGGATATCTCTCCAATATTTCTTTTTTTTCTTTTTCTGATCCAACAAGCAAAGGTAGCACCTTGACCTCTCCTGACGATATTTCCATATTCAAAGCTGCATTAAACTCTTTTTCTGGCCAGGGTTTTGATATAAAGTTAGGACTCAATACAACAATAACATATCTCGAAATCCTCAAACCCTCACTCACTTTACTTGTTAAACTGTCACCCCATTTAATTTCTGCTTCATCAAACCAATATGATATCTTTTGATTATTAAATGCTTCAATGAGAGGGTGTATTATATCAATTTTATCTTCACTTGCATGGCATATAAATACATTTTTTTTCATATTGCTTATGAATTTAATTGTTATAAATTAATCATAAAACTTAACATTATAACTTCCACATTTATCGCATCTAGGCCTTGCCAATCGAATTTTTCTTTTTTCAGCTTCTTCTTTACTACAAAACTTTACCTTTTTTTTATATCCACAATCTTGGCAGACAAGTGTTTTATACTCCATGATTAAACCTCCTCTTATTTATTCTTTTTAAAAGATTTCTTACTGCATACTTATCCAATATTATCGTATCTTTTCCTAATAATTTTAGAAGCATTAATGTCTTTAATAATTTACGAAGTTATAATTATTACCAATAAAGTCTGCTAAATCTTTTTCCGAGAGCCTCGGAAACTTCTAAGAAACTTTTTAAAGAACCATTAAACATACCAACTTTTAGAGGTGGCCACTCCTCTTTCACTTCTTTAGCCTCTTCTACTATTCGATTAAATGGATTATCCAATCCATCACGATTATATTTCCACCCAAATCTCCCTATCGGTCCCCAATCTTTTTTCATAACATAGGCATAAACAAGCGCAGAATAAACTTCAAAATCGTCAAACAATCTCTCATAACTTTTACCAATAAAAAGTAATTCTTCAATAGTGGGTGCCAGAATTTCAAAGAGGTGCTCACTACGTGGAACATGTTTATCTTCCTTATCTGGTATCCATTTAAATGCGTCGTGTATGTCGGTAATGTTTGAAGTTACCGTAACTATTATAGGAAGACGCTTTCTATCCACTGAAGAGTTCTGCACAAGCGTTTTTAATATTACTTTTAATGTGTCATATTTTCTTGCAGATAGTGCTGCAATTCCTGCTGAATACATAAGAATTTGAACTGGATACCAACGAAAGTGAACCCAAAGACTTGTGCCAGATAAACTTTCATTTGTTTCTGTCATACGGCTAAATACTTTTTCCAGTATATTTTTCTGCTCTCCTTCACCCCACCTTGCAAGAAGTATAACAATCTTCTGTAGATCTTTCACAATCTCTTCATACTTCTGCATTCGTTCTAAAAAATTTTCTTTTTGTGTATCGAAACCTTGAATAGGGAAATGTCCTACGTTGGTTGCTTCTAGGAATAATCTTAGATATTTTGTAACAAAATCATCAAGTTTAATCTTATTTTTAGAATCTGACAATAACTCCTTTATTTCTTCGACTACAGTATTTTTAGGTCTGTTCATAAATTACCTTTATCTTTTTCCTTTTTTATTAAATTTATTACTGAATTATAACCAGATACCATTCCTATGAATCTCCCATAACAATGTTTTTATCTAAAATAAATATACTTTGATTTTATTAATATTAAATCTTTATTTTAATATCTAGAGTTATTTGCAAATCACATATTATTTGTTGAAGTTCACTAGAATAGTCAAACAACATATCATAGATGCATTTATCTACATTTTTAAATTCTTTAGCTTTAGCATCTATCTTTTCTGCAACTTCCCATAATTTATCGCAATAATCTTTTAAAGTTTCATTCTTGCTATTTCTGATTTCCCCTATTTTTATTTCTTTCATTTATTCCCTTTTTACTAAATTTTCTGATATGTCATAGAGTTTAATAACTATTGAGTCAATTGAAGTTTGAAGTTCTTGAATTTCATTCCTTAAAGTCATTACCTTTCTCAGAATTTCTTGTTTTTTGTTGTCATAATCTTCTGCGGTTTCAGAGATTAACGGTATCTCCTTAATAGTAATCCACAATTTTCCTTTATGATTCTTAAGATTTGAAGAGATAACTTGAAGAAGTTCCTCTTTACCTTTAAGCATGATTATTTTTCGGTCTTTACCAACAAGTTTGAGTTCTGGACCATTCAGGGTTGATTCAATCTGCTCAACTTTATCTAAGATAAATGTATCTTGCTCAAAATCATGACCGTAAATGATTCTAATATTCGGGTAAGTTCGTAGAGAAAATTGCTTTTCGGACGAAATTGCGTGAACAATAGCCTCAGAATTTATATTTGGTAAAGGAGTATTTTCAGATAAATCGGTTAAGAGGACTGTGGGAAAAAATATATTAAATTTAGAAAGTTTTCTTTTTGCTTCAATAATCTTATCTACGAGTTTGACTAAATCATCATGGATTTTCACATCTTTAAGATCACCGAAATCAATTCGGCGGATGTAAAGATTCTCAAGTGGAGTTGCAAACTGTTCAGTTACAGTGCCTTTACTCTTACCCTTTTTCGATAACCAAAAATCCATGAGCTTTGAATTTAAAATAGCTACTAAATATTTTAAAGAATGTCTGTCTTCCGCATCCATAGGTTTAATGAAATACATATCTGTTGAACCATAAAAGCTTCCATTATGATAAGCAAAAGAAGGTTTTTCTACTCGATAACTACAAACAATTTTCTCACCTTCAAAAATTTTCTGTTCACGTGACCTATGGAGTTCAAACCAATTATATTTTTCATCATATCTGGTTAACCTCAAATCTAAAATGCTTCGAAATTTTTCTAAATGTCTTTTGATGTTAGGATAGTCATCGATTTTGGTAGTTGAAGTAGTATATATAAGATAATTATTTGCTTTTTCTGAAGTAATATATCTGCTGATATCCGAGTTTTTGTAGTATGGCTTAATAATTTCGTAATCTTCTGTTGTTAACAAGAGAGCATCTAGTTCTGCCTTTGTGAGCACAAAAACACCATCTCCAATTTTAAGATCATATTTTTGAATAACCTCATTAGGCAATTCTTTCAGCTTGTTTTTTGTTAACCTCAATGGACTTGGAACCACTCCTTGATCAATACTCCAGTATTCTTTAAGTTTTGTTCTAACAGCTTCAATTTTACAAATTATATTTTCTGAGGATTCTTCAACAAAGAGCCCCCATGCTTCATTAGTCAGTTGTCCTTGTTTTAAGAAACAGAAAAATATCTTTATATACTCATCTTGCCATTCGTTTTTATTAATATGTTTTTCTATGTGTTGAGTTAAAAACTTTAACTTTTCTCTTATAGTATTTCCAGGAATTTGCTGGTGTTTAGCTAAAACTCTGACTATTTTAATTCTATTTTCAGCTCTTTCTTTCTCTCTTTCCCTACCTGCATACTTTTCCAAGATAAAGATTATATTATGTTGACCCTTTGCATATTCAAATATTTTCATATCCTCAAAAAATATCATTTCTTTTATCTTTGCATTTTCAAGGATGTATTTCCGCAATTTTGATGCACCATCCGCTGTAGGCCAATATGCTGTTGTTATAAATCCAAGCTTCCCACCTAGAGTTCTTTCCCCAGGATTATGAAGTTTCGAAAGTCCCAAGATAATGAAGAAATAAAGATAATCCATTTTTCCTTGATAAAACTCTTTCCAATAAGGAAATCTCTGGAGTGTCGCTCTAAAAAGTTCTTTATTTCCCTTTTCTCCTATGTATGGTGGATTAGCACAGCAGTAAGAAAACTTCCCATCATATTCCTTCTTTATCTTCCGAAAAATTGTTTTCTTTTGTTCCTCTATAAGAAAGAGGTTTCGTATATGATCAAATTTATATTCCTCCTCCGGCAAAAGTGAGAGTGGGCTATAAAGAGAAAGAGCGTCAATTGGAATAATACCTAGGGCTGGAGTTCCTTTTCCGAGATAGGCTCTATGAATATCTACCATTTTTTTAATAACTGGAGTTAGCTGAATAAGTAGATTTACCTCAGTAATGTAATACGGAAAAATAGAGATTTCACTTCCCAAAATTCCCTTTAAAATCGCGGTGCGAATATCATTTAGGTCCTGAAAATCATTCCAATTAATATTGGATTCATCTCTAATTCTCCTTGCCGCCTCTACAAGAAATCCACCTGACCCAGTAGCAGGATCGAAAATAAACTTAGGTAGTCTTTTACCTTTAATATGCCAGAAGAAAGCCTTTGGGTTTGTAAAGCCAACTCTATTCCATATAAACTCAATTATCTCTCTTGGTGTGTAATATTGTCCCTTTAGCTTTTTATCTACTTTGTCAATATATTCTTCATAAATTGCACCAAGTATGTCTTGATTGAGTTTTCCTAAATTAAAATTGGATAATTCATAAAGCGCTTCAATGAGAGTATCGTCTGAAGGTTCATACCAAGTATAGTTATTATCTACATTAAAAAGCCATTTATAGCGCTCAGCAGCTGAGCCAAATGCATATTTAAGAACTCTGCGTATTTCTCTATTAAAATTCTTATACCATTTTGCAAGGCCACCATCGTATAGACTTTGGTCTATAAAACCAATATCTTCCCATGCACGTAATAAAAGAAGTCTGGTCATCGTGAAATATCCAACACGATAGAAGAAAATATCCAGAGCTTTACCTAAGAGACTCTTGGGAGATGCCTTTATGATATCATCAAAGGTTTCAATAGATGCTTCTCTTATTTCCCTACTACGTTCAATTTCTGAAGCAATTGATTCTATTTCCTGTGCTATTGCCTTTGCTCTCTCTGTATCTGCTTCCTTTAATAAAATCAAATCTTCTTTTCTATTTGTAAATGTATCCTCATGGATGCATTGCACAATATGTCGAAGGCGTTTTGTTAAAAGGTCAATATTAAGAACTTCTTCGCCAGTCCAAGGCTTTGCCTCAGCAATTCTCTTGAACTTCTCATCTATCGTTAATGGTATGTGCTTGAAACGTTCTACAAATTTGAGGAAATGTTTTGTGTTTTCTTTTTCAAGGATATTAAGTAGGTTTTCCTTATAATCTTTATAAAGTTGCACAAAGCTGAAGTTGAAAGTCTCAATCTCTTGTTCTGATTCAGATATATAAACATCAAGATCCCGCATGTTAACCAATATCCCATATCTCAGCTCTTGCCCATCAATATATCGTTTTATCTGATAATACCACTTTAAAAGATTGTCAGTATCCATCCCTTTACAGTCAAAGACAAAGGGATGAGTACGTGTATCCATAGGGATATAATCTGGTATATCCCTACCATCAGGCACTTTCTCGTAAGCACCAATATTTTCCCCAAGTTTAAAGCCTAGAACCTGTTCTAAAAATTTAGGAAAGATTATAGGAGCTATAAGTTTTCTTTCATCTTTCCAGTTACCTGAAGCATATTCTAAGTAAGTTTTTGCCCTTCCATCAGAATAACGAAGATAATCCACTAAATCGAGGATGGAAATAACTCTCTTGATAATATCCGCATCTTTTTTAATCATATTTACATTGAGTTTTTACGTGCCTTACTTGAATAATCAGTCAAATGTCACCTAATTTAAAATAACCGAACTATTTTGTTTATGCACTCTTGATATATTATGCAAAGTATTTTGTCTATATAATACAAGACATTCAATATTATAATTTATAATACTACTTATTAAAATCCTTAAAAAAATTTTATACCGTTTTCTACATCTATATTGACCAGGGTCATGTAGATTGTAGTTGAGTTTATGTCTAAATGGTCTGAGATTCTTCTTAATGTTTCTATGTCTTTTGTTTGTTTCTAATACTGTGTAGTATAAGCATGCCTTAAAGTATGGGAGCTTATGACTCATCTATTTTTATCTTTTCTTCACCTTAATCTTTTTTAAAGCCCTTCCTGCTTCCCTTCTGACACCACTATTTCCATCCTTTAAAGCCTTAATCAATGGTTCTATAGCCCGGCTGTCTCCTATTTCTCCAAGAGCCTCTGCTGCATTCAATCGGACAAGGCTCTCTCCATCTTTTAAAGCATCAATCAGAGGTACTGCAGCTCTTTCATCCCCTATGTTACCAAGAGCTTCTGCTGATCTCCATCGGACATTATAATCATAATCCTTTAGAGTCTTAATGAGAGGTTCTACAGCTCGGTTATCTCTTATTCTTATAAAAGCACCTGCTGCCATCATTCGAACACCACAGTATTCATCCTTTAAAGCACCAATTAAAGGTACTGCAGCTCTTTCATCCCCTATGTTACCAAGAGCTTCTGCTGCATCTTTTCGAATATCGTAATCTTCATCATTTAAAGAATCAATTAAAGGCTCTACAGCAGGCTTACCTATCTTTATAAGAACTTTTAAAATATCATTTCTAATATCATGATAATAATGATCTACACTTTTTAAAGCATTAATCAAAGGTTGTACAGCCCTTCCATTTCCAATCTTTAAGAGGGCTTCCACAATATACTTTCTGATTTTGCGTCTATTTTCGTATTTTAAAGATTTAATGAGAGGTTTTAGAGCCCTATCATTTCCTATCTCTCCGAGAGACTTCACAATAGTCTCTATTTTATAATAACTATATACATTTCCTAAAGCATTGACTAATCCCTTTATATCTTTGTTATCAATTAGTTCCTCTATCTCCTCGATATTAGGTTCATCTTCATCGAATATTTCCATCTTTGTATTCCTTATACAACTAATTGTCTTAATTATTTACTTTTAAATTTTAAGATGAGATTCTTTCTTTATGTTTTCTTTATTTATCCTATGCAGAAAATTTTAACATTAAAAAGTAATTTATAAAAAATCTTTAAAAACTTTCATACTATTTTCTAAATCTGTATTGGCCAGAGTTAAGTAGATTGTATTTGAGTTTATGTCTGAATGACTCATAAATAATATTTAATATTTGAAAAAGATTAAGTATTTTAATACTATATGGATAACAGAACTCACCGCGCCTCTTAACAATGCGTACCAAGGTGAGACTTTTATTTTGATAATATAATTAATACTGATAAGATTATTAATATTGAAATTTATCTAATTGATTTATTTTAAAATATAATGACTGTAAAAAATAAAACCAAAAACAAGTTATGTCTTTTATTTTTAGACGAATCAGGTCATCATGGTTTAAGAAAAATAAATCAAGAATATCCTATATTCTTACTTGCCTGCTGTGTATTTGAAGAAAATTATTTTAAAAATATATTTACTAAAAAAGTCGAAGAACTAAAAATAAAACATTTTGGCAGTAAAGATATAATACTACATTCAAGGGATATCCGAAAATGGCAAAAAGAATTTAAATGTCTGGGTGATTTAAATAAAAGGTTAGTTTTTTATAAAGACCTGGATAATTTAATAAAGAATTCCGAACTTTTAATCATCGCTTCTGCAATAAATAAAAATAAATTAATTGAGCAGTATGGACCCAGGGCAGACAACCCCTATGACATCTCACTTTCTTTCATCCTGGAAAGAAGTGTTTTTTATACCGATAACATTAAATGCAATCATATTGGCATAATAGCAGAATCAAGAGGTAAAAAAGAAGACGACCAGTTATATAATCAATATCAGCTTATACTGTCCAATGGAACCCATTATGTTACGAGTACAAGATTCAAAGATAAAATCAAGTTTTTTAAATTTATTGGTAAAAATGAAAATAATATCGGAACTCAAATCTCAGATTTAATTGCATACCCAATTGCTACAAAGATAATATATCCAGAAAGAGTTAATTTAGCATTCGAAGTATTAGAAAATAAAATTTATAGACAATTCCCGGGATCTGATTACTTAGGATATGGATTAAAAATATTCCCATAAATGAAACAAGCCCCCTCAGGGACTTGCCGATCGTGATCCACGATCCACTAATAATATACCAACAATAGTATTATATTGTCAATAGCTTTTAAAATAGTTTTTAAAAATAGCTTTTAAATTTTTTTCTTAAAATAATTCTTTTACTAAATAGAAAAAACAAATTGAAAAATTACTTATCCCCTGTATAATTGAAACTGTACAATTTAAACCTATACAGTGTAAAAACTGTAAGGATAACCTAAGAAATATACCCTATTTAGCTTAGCTTAAAGGATTAAAAATAGTTGGAGTTAGCCTATAAGCCGAGTTATAGCCTAAAAAAATTTTAAAAGAACTCTTATAAAGCCTAAAATTTTACAATTCTTTATTTTCTTCTATTTATAATTTCGCTATAATCCCTATAAATAAAAATTATGGTACAGGTC
>Ga0307431_1001634_pt1 | contig 12692 bp, 8 predicted proteins | sample SalMarWE160170MG_FD_202155 | JGI IMG/M metagenome (GOLD analysis project Ga0307431, IMG submission 202155) | Salt marsh sediment microbial communities from the Plum Island Ecosystem LTER, Massachusetts, United States - WE1603-170 | ecosystem: Environmental > Aquatic > Marine > Intertidal zone >...
TTATTAGAGATTTCCAGTATAAACGGAAAGGATAAGAGCAATGTATCCCAAAAGTACCTGGTAGAAATAATTGAGCCCCGGGTAAGTGAGATATTTAGTTTAGTAGGGACTGAAGTTAGAAAATCCGGGTGTTACAATATGATTTCCGGAGGAATAGTTATTACCGGAGGAAGTTCTTTGCTGCCTGGTATCTCAGAGGTTGCAGAACAGGTCTTAAATTTACCCTCTCGATTAGGGAGACCCCATTACGAAGGGGAGTTAGCAGATATGATAAATGATCCGTCTTATTCTGAGGGAATTGGATTGTTAAGTTTTGCTACCGAAAAATATTCTATCGGAAGATCATTTCAATCGACCAAAAGAAAAACGAAAGCAAAAAATATTTTTACCAAAATCATCAGCTGGTTGAAAGATTTTTTCTAATTTTTTTTATTGCCTTTAAATAGGAAAATATTCCATTATTTGCAGGGAGGTTATAAATTGTTTAACCTTAACAATAAAGTAGGAGAATTTATTGATATAAAAGTAATCGGTATAGGCGGCGGCGGCGGGAATGCTGTTAATAGAATGATTGATGCGAAATTACAAGGGGTTAATTATATTTCCGCTAATACAGATGCTCAAGTGTTAGCCTTTTCTAATGCAGAACAAAAAATACAAATAGGCAGTAGAATCACTAAGGGTTTAGGTAGTGGATCGGATCCTGAAATTGGTCGTAAAGCTGCGGAAGAAGACAAAGACAGGATTGCTAAAGCTTTAAAAGGAGCAGATATGGTATTCATCACCGTTGGAATGGGAGGCGGAACAGGAACCGGTGGTGCCCCTATCGTTGCTCGGATATCTAAAGACTTAGGTGCCTTAACAGTGGGAGTAGTAACCAAGCCTTTTTCTTTTGAAGGTCATAAAAGGATGGAGCAGGCTGAGGAAGGAATAAAATTGTTAAAAGAATGTGTAGATACTTTAATTGTAATACCCAACGATAGATTACTTCAGATTGTTGAGGAAAATACTTCTGTATTGGATGCTTTCAAAATTGCTGATGAGGTTCTGCTGCATGGCATTCAGGGAATTACCGAAATTGTAGTCGAGCCAGGTTTAATAAATGTAGATTTTGCGGATGTAAAGATGATTATAAAAAATGCCGGTACAGCCATAATGGGCGTAGGAAGAGCAAGTGGCGAAAACCGAGCTGTAGAAGCAGCTCAAAAAGCTATAAACAGTCCAATTTTAGATACAAAAATCGATGGAGCTAAAGGGTTGTTGTTTAATATCAGCGGGAGTTCAAGTTTAACTTTGCGTGAAGTTAATAGAGCTGCTGAAATAATTTCCAAGGCAGCTAATCCAGAAGCAAATATTATTTTTGGAGCAGTAATTAACAAAGGGTTAAATGATGAAGTAAAGGTAACGGTGATAGCTACCGGATTTGAAACCTTAGAGAAAATAAAAGAAGGATCCAAGCTTGAGGAGATTGATTTCGATAAAGATAAGATAAGTTATAATGATTTAGATATTCCTACTTTTTTAAGGGAGAAAAAGTAGAAGAAATAGCGTATAGCGTAAAGAAAAACAGTATATAGTATCGAGTATATAGCGAGGAAGAAGAGGGAAGTCAGGAGCCAGAATAAGATAGTATTGAGTATCGAGTTAAGAAAGAAGTATATAGTAAAGAAAACGAAAGAGAAAAACAGAAAGATAAAATATCAGGAGCCATTTGTAGGGGCACAATGAATTGTGCCCTTTTTTATTTATAATTCACAGACAGGCGAGACGCCTGTCTTATTTTTTTAATAATATTACTAATTTCATATTGACATTCCCTATATATGGTGTAATACTATAAACGTAATCCTATATTTAGGGGTGCAATATGAAATGCCCTTTTTGCGGTTATTACGATACCGGGGTAATTGAATCCAGGCACATAGAAAATGAATTAGTAGTCAGAAGAAGAAGAATTTGTAAAAAATGCAATAAAAGATTCACTACTTACGAAAGAATCGATTTAATTCCTCTAATGGTAATAAAAAAAGATGGTCGGAGGGAACCTTTTTCTCGGGAAAAGATTACCAGCGGTATTATTAAAGCCTGTGAAAAAAGACCGATTAGTATAGAGACTATAAATAATTTAGTAAATAACATAGAAGAGACCACGAAAAGTGAAGGAGCGAATGAAATTAAGAGTAACCTAATTGGAGAATTGGTTATCTCCAGATTACGAAATTTAGATGAAGTTGCTTACGTAAGATTTGCCTCGGTATACAGGCAATTTAAAGATCTAAGCAGCTTCGTAAAAGAAATAAGGAAAATTAGTAAATAAAATAACGATTTAATTACCCAAGAATTTCCTTTTCCCAAAGAGGGTTCGATTTATAGAACCCACAATGAAAACAGATCAGATAAATCCGACCCTTACTTTTTAAAAGCAATGCTTTTTATGAAAAAAGTTTTGAGCTTTAACTAACAACTATTCGCTAACGACTAATTTAATAACAATAATTTATAATGAGGTTTTAAAATGATACAGACCATTAAAAAGAGAGACGGCCAATTAGCAGAATTTGATAAAAAGAAAATAACCGAAGCTATTTTTGCCGCCATGATAGCAGTGGGAGAAGAAAATAAAGCTATATCAGAAAAAGTAACTAACCAGGTAGTTGAAAAATTAGAGAAAAGATTTGAAGATAAGATTCCTATGGTGGAAGAGGTTCAGGATACAGTAGAAGAGGTTTTAATTAAAGAAGAAATGATAAGAGTTACCAAAGCCTACATTTTATACCGGGATAAAAGAAGAAGAGTTAGAGAAAGTTTAAAAGTTAGAAAAAAAATAAAAAATTACAAAAGTATAACCGATCTTTCGCTGTTAGTTTCCACTCCAACCTCGGAAAATATTTTCCCCTGGGAACATTAATCTAAATAATTTAATTTTAATTCAGAGTATTATTCAGGGAGGCATATATTGAGCTAAAAACTGGCATTTATATTTGGTTATCTTGATATTTATGTTTATCTCAGTCTTGGTATCTTGTTGTGTAACTGATATTGTTTTTCTTCTTTTGTTTGTGGAAAAATCTAATAATAAATAAAAAATATGGAAATTATCGTTGTATATTACGAAAAGAATGTGACAAAAAGCGTAACAAATTGTTCTTTATCACGATAGTGGGAGGATTAAAGATGATAGAAGTAATTAAACGTAATAATACACTACAATATTTCGATCCAAATAAGATAATAAATGCTATTACTCAGGCAATGCGCGAAACTATAAATGGAGTGGACAAAGAATTAACTGTTTCTATTGCTAAAAAAATAAAAAAAAACTTACAGATTTCCAAAGAAAGTGTAACAGTTAATGACATACAGGAAAGAGTAGAAACAGAGCTCATGAATAGTGAAAGAAAAGATGTCGCAAAAGCCTATATCTTGTATAGAGAACAACGTGATAAATTAAGAGAAATACCCAAAAAAAACCACAAGTTGCTATCGGATGACTTTATCAGCAAATACAAACACCTTACCAATCCATTTCCCAGTCAATTAGGTCAATTTGTTTATTATCGAACCTATTCCCGATGGTTACCCTTGGAAAAAAGAAGAGAGTATTGGTGGGAAACGGCGAAGAGAGCAGTGGAATTTAATTGTAATTTAGTGAGGACTACTCAGCGTGAAGCTGAACTTCTTTATGATAATATTTTTCATTTAAGGCAATTTTTAGCCGGCAGAACCCTTTGGACAGGTGGAACGGAAGTTAGTTCAAAATATCCGATGGCAAATTTTAATTGTAGTTTTACGATCTTAGATAATTTTAATGCCTTTAAAGATCTGTTTTATCTATTAATGGTTGGAGCTGGAGCAGGAATAAGAGTCTTAAAATCAGATATAGAAAAATTAGCAAAAGTGAGAACAGATGTAAAAATGATACATGAATCCTATTTTCCATTACCTAAAGATAAGAGAGAAGATTTGACCAGTATTACTTTTGAAAATAATACTGCCCATATTATAGTTGGAGACAGTAAAGAAGGTTGGGTGGAATCATTAGATTATTATTTAAATATACTGCATAAAAAAGAATATAGAGAAGTAAAAACAATTATTTTTAATTATAATTACGTTAGGTTAAAAGGGGAAAAGCTAAAAACTTTTGGTGGTACTGCCTCAGGGTACAAAAGTTTAAGAGAAATGTTTTCTAAAATTGACAAAATTATAAAAATGAATTGTTATAGCAATTTAAAGAAATTACGACCGATTGATTGTATGGATATTGTAAATATTATTGGCCAAAATGTGGTAGTAGGGGGAGTTAGACGAACTAGTGAAGTGATACTATTCAATAAAGATGACCAAGGGATTTTAAATGCTAAGCATAACCTCTATGAACAAATAGATGGTAAATGGATAAAGAACGAAGCTATTGCTTATCGGGAAATGAGTAATAATAGTATTTTTTATACATCTAAACCAACTCGAGAGCAACTTGCTTGGCATGTAAAACAAATGAGATATAGTGGCGAGCCCGGTTTTATGAATGCGGAAGCAGCAGCTAAAAGAAGACCTAATTTGCAAGGAGCTAATCCCTGCATGGAGGTATTATTAGATAGAGATCAAATGTGTAATCTGACTACAGTAAATGTATTAGGCTTTGTACAAGACGGAAGATTAGATGAAAAAAGACTATTTGAAGCTCAACGACTTTCTTTACGTGCAGGATTTCGAATGACTTTTTTAGATTTGGAGTTACATCAATGGGATATAAAGCAAAAAAGAGATAGATTGGTTGGTTGCAGTTTGACCGGATGGCAGGATATGGTAAATGCAACGAAAATGACCAAAGAAAAGGAATCTGAATTACGAAAAACACTAAGAGATATTATTCATCAAGAAGCACAATCCTATGCGAAAAAATTAGGTGTTGAGTCTCCTTTGCTGATGACTACAGTGAAGCCGGAAGGAACGCTTTCCCAATTACCCAGTGTTTCCAGTGGTGTGCATCATTCTCATTCTTCCTATTATATCAGGAGAGTTCGAATTAACGCTAATGACCCTTTACTTAAGGTATGTGAGGAATTAGGATACGATATCAAGCCGGAAAATGGGCAGACTGAGGAAAATTGCCAGACAAAAGTGCTTTCTTTCCCTTGTCGTGCACCGGAAGGAAAAACTAAAAAAGAGATTTCAGCTATAGAACAATTAGAAATTTATCGTTCTTTTCAAAAAGAATATACTGACCATAACACTTCTATTACTGTTCATGTGAAAAATAATGAGTGGGAAGAAGTGGAAGAATGGCTCTGGAATAATTGGGATGATGTGGTGGCGGTAAGTTTTGTTTCTCTGGATGATAGTTTTTATACCCAGATGCCTTATGAAGCAATCTCCAAAAAAGAGTACGAAAAAAGAATAAAAGAAATGATACCTTTTATTCCTTCCCTTATTTCCAAATATGAAAAGGAAGAAACAGAAATCGATGTAGGGGATGAACTATGTTCTAATGGATCATGCCCTATTCGGTAGAAGTCAATCTGGTGATTGATTAAGAGATAGTTGTTTATAAAAAATAATATCTTATCTCGAAGTCAATCAAAATTCCAGAACAAAAGAAAGACATTTTTCCATAGTCAAAAGAAAAATGTTAGAAATTATTTCTTCCTTTCTTTATATTGAATGTTTCTGTCCAGGAGTTCTTAAGATATTTTGCCTCTCTTTCGGTAAGTGCTAATAGTGAATCATTAATGGCTATTTGTTGTACGTTATTTAGGTGAAAAGAGATTTAAAGTCTTCTTATTAATAATATTTAAATAAATTATTATAGCATAAAACACTAACAAAATAAAAGGTTTTGGCTATTTTTGCTATTTATATTTTCAAGGTGCAAGAATAAATAATTTAAATATGTTAATTAGTATTGTTTGATATTATTTGTAAAGTATGGGTACTTTTTGGTCAGTAACCACAAGATATATTTCTAGAAAATGATGATTTTTATCTAAAAAATAAAACCATATTTTAGGAATAAAAAAAGCCTTGTAGTGATAAATTAAAAAAACAAAATCTTTATAGAATAATAATTTTAGCGATGTACCGTTAAAGTTCAGTTTAAAGTGAAATGGGGCATTGGGCATTTAATAAGGTGAAACCATATGAGAAGTATTAAAAATCTTAAGCTCATAATTGTTGTTGGACCTATATGCAGTGGTAAATCAAGTTTTTTAAAAATTGCAGAAAATAAAAATCTTATTACAATTGATTGGGGAAATATATTCTCGGATTTTGTAGAGAATAATTACGAAAGAGAAAGATATTTGGAATCTGTTATTTTATTGATTAATAAAAGAGGAAGAAGATATTTTATTAAAAAAATCATTGAAAAAATCGAAAAGAAATCAAAGAAGATTGAATATCCCGCTGGAATAGTAATTGCAGGGGCAAGACATCCAATTGATCTTTCTTATTTACTTGGTTATTTCACAATATCAAGAGTAGTGTATATTAATTCTGATGTAAGTAAGAGGTTTGAAAGATGTAAAAATAGAGGGCGAAGAGGAGATCCAATAACTATGAGTGAATTCATTCATTCAGATATGAAAGAATATATAACGGGTCTCGCAGAAATAGTATATGATTTTCTTCAAGATTATATTGATAATAATGAAAGTGAGCTTGAGTTTAATAATAAAGTTAATCATTATCTATCGAAATTAATAAAGGAGGATATTTTATGACCTATAACAACGATATTGTAGTCTTTGAGCCAACAGATAATATAAAACTGGTTAAGGTTGAATTGAATGATGTTAAATTGCTTGGGAAAAAAGTACATTGCACATATCCAAATCGTATTCATATAACTCCTATAGATTGTAATAGATTTAATTATGGAAAACCGGGTGGCGGAGGGATTGGTTTTGCAATAAAATCAAAAAATTCAATAGATATTAAGTTGTCATCAGTTATGAAATATTCCGGTCCGAAGGATATTCAACCCATCGTAACAAGATCGTTATATTTGATGTCAACTTTATTGGGATTGGACAATAAATTTTCGATTAAAATAAATTTAGCACCAGAGGTGCTCGGTCATGCTGGATTAGGATCAAATGCTTGTTTAATGACAGCTATTTGCGCTTCAATTAATACTCTATATAACTCGCCTCTGAATATCAGAAATCTGATGGAGATAGTTGGTGTAAATTTTGCTGAATGCTATAAAGGAAAATGTGTTCTTGGATTGGAAACAGGGGTAGGTCCAGCTACTACCCTTTTAGGGGGATTCTGCCTAATATCAATGGATTTTCTTGTAACATGGCACCACAAATTTGATTTTATGCCCAAAATGTTCATTGTGAACACACAGGCAAAGAGACCAGACTTTGAAGGATCTGAAGATGATGTTATGCTTAAAAGATCTCTTTACGAAGATACCAAATCCAGGGGTGTCAAGTCGTACGAGATATTAATGGATCTCTTACCCGCTATTTCAAAGCACGACTTAAAGATTATAGGTGATGTTATTTGGAATATTCAATTTTCCGGAACACACTTAAGCATGATTCAAAGATATAATATGGTTGGCAAAGAAATTTATTCACTTCTATGTAAATCTAAAGCAAATAATCTTGAAATTATTGGACTAAGTTCAGTTGGGCCTAGCGTTTTCATTTGTTCATCAAAACCTGCCCAGGTGGTTCACTTCCTTCAATCCGAAGGGTTATCATTCTTGGAAACAGAAGTTCAATCGGATCCATTAAAGCCTGAAATATTAACATAGGGGGTATTTAAAATGATAAAAAGAAGAAAATGGAGAGTATTTATTGCGTCGACAGATTATGATTTAGAATATGCTCGGGACTCTATTGCTGAAAAAATTAAAGTAGCGGGCTTTGAACCTGTTATATTTAAACAAGGTAGTTTCGTAAAGGACTCAGAACTGCATTCCCACGACTCATGTCTAAGGTCTGTAGAAACATCTGATATATTGTTATTAATTTTGGATAAAAGAAGTGGCGGTCTATATCGGGGTAAAACAGGGAATCCGTCTGTCACAGAAAAAGAATATAAAACAGCAATCAATAATAATATGCCGACTATAGTCTTTGTAAATCAAAAACTTGAACAGGAAAGATTCGATAGGGTCGGGACGATTAAAGAAGCTCATCCAGGAATTTCTGACAAAGAATTACTTATTAGATTAAATAATACAAAAACAAGATATGCAGACTCAGCAAAACTTTTAGTACTTCTACAAAAAATTCACAAAAGAGCTGTTGGGAATTATATTAGTTTTTTTAATGATCCGCTTCAACTTAATGATGAAGTTATTGGCAGATTGAAAGCTCTAACTCCAAATATTCTAAGAAAATTATCATCTATTCAAAGTACAGATGTTGCCAACAGGAGTACTGCATTGGGAAAGGAATATAACATAGGTTACCTCCTTAATTCAGAATGCATGGTTGAACCAAAATTAATTTCTATAGATGGTTTACCAATAGATATAAGCAATTCTAAATCTTTAACAGATGTAAGCGGTAATAAGATATCTCTAATTGTTGGAAAACCTGGTTCTGGAAAAACCATTCTTACTGCAAAGATTTTCATCAAATTATTTAATGATTCATATAAACGTAAATCAATAGATCCTCCAATATATTTTGATTTACGTTTATTAAAAAACAGCAACGATTTTTCAACTATTGGTGTTTTATCTAATGCATTTGAATTGTACTTACAAAAAGAATTATATCCGACATTGGATTTAAATATTTGTAAACCTATTTTTATTTTAGACGGACTTGATGAAATATCAGAAAGGCTGATTGAACATTTAAGTTATATAGACGGTTTTAAAAATCTAAAAGGAGTTCAAGGGTTAATTTCAGTAAGAAAAAGTTACTTAGATGTTTATATCAGAGGAGCAACAATTGAAAATGATATTGGACGTGTTTTCATGCTCCAAGGGTGGGAAACAAATCAAGGTATTGACTTTGTAAAAAAATGGCTAATTGATGTAGATAGTAATGAATTAGCCGATGAATTTGAAAAATACGAGGGAAAAAATAGACTTGATGAGATTTTTTCAAATCCAATAATGGCTTCCATGTATGCCTTTTCAATAAAACAATTAAATCATATACCTGAACAAATATCCGATAGAGCTACTCTATATAAATCTTTTATGCGTGCCCTTGCACTACACGAAGTTAGTAAAAGTGACTCATTATTAAAAGACAAATATTCTGTTGATAAAATACAAAAGTGCTGGCAATGTATAGCTTGGGAAATATTCCAAAATAGGTTAGATTTAAAAGTACTCTATATTAACGTTCTCAAAGAAGAATTATCCAAAAAGGATATAGATAAAAAGGTTATAGAACAATCATTCTCTGGTTTAGTCAACATTGATGACTTTAGCGGAGAAGTAAAATCTTTACTCCATGAAACATTGTTGGAATATCTTTTAGCATCTTATGGAGCAAGAGAAATGCTTACCGGAAAAAATGTTAATGATTTTTTAGATTGTACTCTAAGTAGTGATGTTACATCTTTTGTGAGAGAAATTTGGCAGAAATTAACGACTGAGGATTTGAAAAAAACTCTAAAAAATCTATCTAAAACAATACGACGCTCCTCTAAATACGAAGATGAAATAAATCAAAGGAGAGCTTCAAACGGAATCTATTATTTGAGTAGAATCCCACTAAACGATTACACAATCAAAGCCTTACACGATTTATTATCTAGTTCATTAACAATTTTTTTAAAAAATGGAATTTTATTTGCACTTACTAAACTCGGAGACTCTAAAAGTGAGGATTTGCTTTCAATAGATCTAATGAACAATAAGGAAGCAAATGACTTGAATAGAGGACTACATTTGGAATACTTTGGTGATATAAAACCAAAAAGCTATTTTCCACCAAAAGATCCAGGCAACACAAGTATTGACAAATCAATATTTTATTTATTAGAACATCTTCGAAGAGGCAACTTTAGAGACATTAGGACAGCAAGAATTGATACAATTACTATAATGAGTCTAAGTTCAACAAGAGGAAAACTCACTGTAAGTCTTTTAAATAAAATAAGGCAATATATTAATGAAATAATTAGAAAATATCCTAATGATTTATTTGTTCCTGAACAAGCATTAAAATTATTGGATGAGAACCCTTTAGAAAACTGGATGGCTTTAAAATGAAATGGATATCAAAGGAAATATAAGTAATATGAATAACGTGATCTGCGTTGGCATGTGTTCATATGATGAAATTATTGTGTTAGACAATTATCCCAAGGAAGATAGAAAATACATTGCAAAAAATATGGTCTCTCAATGTGGTGGAATGGCGACAAATGTGGCGATTAATCTCTCTCGAATAGGTTTAAAAGTATCACTTATTTCTAATGTTGGAAATAACGAAATTGGTTCAAACATCCTTAAACAACTTAGAAAAGAAGGCGTGGATATTAAAGGAATGAAAATTTTTGATTTAGATACTCAAAGAACATTCATCCTCGTTAACCGTAGGAATGCCAGTCGTACAGCAATTGCAGGTCCTGCAATAGAAGCAAATGAATTTGACAATCTTCAGAAAAACCTTATCAAAAACGCTAATTTAATCTATCTAGATGGGAGCACTAATCCAGAAATCGTAAAAGACCTGCTAAAAAACGTTAATACAAACCGTTGTGAAACATTTTATAATCTTGAATTTTATAGTCCCATTGGAATCGATATTTTCCAACAATGTACATACGGAATAATGTCTAAACAAGTAATCAATGAAATTATTAAAGATAGCTCATGCAAAGATATACTTAAGAAAATGTGGTATGAAAATAGCAAACTAAAAGGAATAACTTTTGGAACAAAAGGGAGTTTATTTTATGATGGCAATTCTTTTTTCAAGGGACTAGTTTTCATTACTGATGCAATTGACTCGACTGGAGCTGGAGATGCTTTTCAAAGTGGAATTATTTTAGGTATTATAAAAAATTTGGATTTACAGTTCACGATAGATATTGCTTCAGTAATGGCAGGGTTAACTTGTACGAAGATAGGTGCACATAATTATCCTTTTAAACTAGATAAAATAATCACCGCTGCGAAGAGTTTAAGATCATCATTAATAAAGAAGGTGAATGAGAAACATTGAATTCTAGTTTGAAAACGTGGGTTCTATCTTTATTTTCGATGGTTCATAATGTAGATTTGGCTTTAGATCATAAGTAATTGTATTATAAATAAGATGAAACAAATATAATACTAGAGAAAACAGTATCAAATGCCCAACAGAACGGAGATTTAGCCCATGACTCCACGGATACTTCGTGTACTTGCGTCATTCTACCGGGCTCGGTCATATAACAAGCTGCTATCTGGTTTCGTGTTTTTGTCACTCCACCCAAATTCGCACTTCGGGTAAACTTCAGACACTCACCAACCGTTATATGCAATTCCGTACAAACTATTTAAATGTGGTGCCGCGATCAATGGTTCTAAATAAATTGCACAATAATAAAAGGTAGTATAAAAATGAGTGCACAAATTTAGTATTTTTTAGGTACTAGAAATTCTCCTCATATTGTAGTGGGATTATAATGAGAATTCCAGAAAATCAGCCTTTTTTTAATTATCATTGTTTTAAAAAAGGGCAAATTTATAACTTTGATATACTTTTTTCGGTAAAACAATTTTTTCAATGGGTTTATTTGAAGTTAGCCTCTTGGCATCCCGTCCTACCTTAAAGTTTTGTCGGCCATCGGACCGGGAGGAAAATATACCGGAAAAACTTATAGAGAATACGAGAAAGAATCCCGACTATTTTTAAGGGCTCTGATGAAGGTTTGGAGAGAAGGGGATTGCAATGGAAAAGTTTTTGCTTTTCCTAAAATGGACTTACACCTTACACATTGATAGTAAATCTTTCGATGACCCTAAACAGAAAGAATTATTAAAATATACTTGCGAATTAGCCTCCGACAACGGCTCACCTTATTTTATTTTTGATAGGGATGATATAAGTTTAGCTGCTTGCTGCCGATTAAAAACAGAGATAACCGATCAGGAAATGATACTGCATCCGGAAAAGTTAAGATTTGCCGGAATACAAAATGTTACCATTAACCTTCCTCAATGCGCTTATAGGGCTTTTCCAATTAACAAGATTTCCGGATCCTTCCTTGACGCTAAAAATGCAGATAGTATAGACCTATTTTTAGATAAAATTGATCAAGCCTTATGTTTGGCAGTTAGAGCTCATTTACAGAAGAAAAAGTTTTTAGAGATGATGATGGAAAATCCCAGCGGACCTTTATGGCAGATAGGCAAGATAGCCCAAGATGGCAGACCTTATGTAGATTTAGACGAAGGCACATATCTAATAGGATTAATCGGTTTAAACGAAGCAGTCCAGCATATGACCGGTAAACAACTTCATGAAAGCGAGGGTGTTTTTAAGTTAGGGTTAAAAATTGTATCCTTTATGAGTTTAAAATGTAGAGAGTATAGTGAAAGGTTTAATTTAAAATTATCCTTAGAGGAATCTCCCGATGAAAGTGCAGCAGGAAGATTGGCTAAAATCGATTTACAGGAATTTCCAGATAGTGAAAAAGTTATAAAAGGAAATTCTCATGGAGACGAAAGTTATTATACTAATAGTATCCATTTTTCTGCTTCAGCGCCGGTAGAT
>Ga0307431_1001640_pt1 | contig 12643 bp, 11 predicted proteins | sample SalMarWE160170MG_FD_202155 | JGI IMG/M metagenome (GOLD analysis project Ga0307431, IMG submission 202155) | Salt marsh sediment microbial communities from the Plum Island Ecosystem LTER, Massachusetts, United States - WE1603-170 | ecosystem: Environmental > Aquatic > Marine > Intertidal zone >...
ATAGTGGTAAGCGCCAGTGACACCTATGGAGTAAACATAACCGATGAGTATGGCTGCACGAGCTACTGCGAGGTAGAGGTAACAGTATATGACGCACCGACCTGTAGTATCGATGCCGACCCTGGCACCGAGGTGTGTGCTGGCAATAATGTCACCCTGAGTGAGGATGGCGGAGATGCCACAAGCTGGAACTGGACGACGGGAGAGACGACACAATCAATAGTGGTAAGCGCCAGTGACACCTATGGAGTAAACATAACCGACGAGTATGGCTGCACGAGCTACTGCGAGGTAGAAATCACCGTCGAGGTCTGTGAGAATTGTGAAGCTATTGCCGGGAACTTCAGCATCTGCGCGGGCACCACGGTGAATGAGGCACTATTTGCTCCGTATGTAGGTTGCGACGGACCGGAATGCTGTAACATAACGAGCCTGAATTACAGTGAAGTTTCGGCCAATATCGATAACCCTGGCATCTATAGTTACAACGTAACCTGTGGATGTGAAGAAGTTTACGATCCGGATACCGCCACAGGATATGTCACAATCTACGCCAATCCCGAGGTGGACATCACGCCTGACGGCGGGGTACTCGACTGTGCCACCACCTTCATCATATTGACGGCAGATACAAGTGAAAGCCCTTGTAGCGTGAACAGCTATCGGTGGTATAAGGGCGGCTCGCTGCTAAGCGAGACGAGCGATACCCTGACCGTCACCGAGCCTGGAACCTACAAGGTAGAAGTGGAATGTGAAAACAACTGCGAGGCCAGCGACAGCGTGGTCGTGACCCAGGACATTGATGTACCCACGGTAAACGTGCCAAATGTCGTGGTATGTGAAGGGGAGACCGCGACTTTAACTGCGACCGTTTCAGGTTGTACGGCAAAGAGTTACCAATGGTATAAGGGTACCTCTTCGAGCGGTACTCTAATTCCTGGTGCGACATCTAAGACCTATTCGATCCCGAATGCCAGCGCGGCAGATGCTGTGGCCTACACCTGTTTGGTGGAGTGTGAGGGTGGCTGTAAGGGCGAGGACTATGGCAAGTTGACGGTGAATCACAGTCCTACAGCCAATTTCAATGGCTCACCGAGAAGCGGCTGTGCTCCTCTGACTGTGGTCTTTACAGACCAGTCCACGGGAGATCCAACGAACTGGAACTGGACCTTCACCGGAGGCAGTCCTTCGAGTGCTAATACACCAGGGCCTCATGCTGTAACTTACAATAGCTCTGGCACATACACCGTAAGCTTGACGGTGAGCAATGACTGCGGCCCGGGTACTGAGACCAAGCCTGTTTACATTACGGTTGAGGACTGCGGCCCCACAATATCTGTGCAACAGATACCGGAGGGACCCTACTACTGCGCCGGTGAGGATGTGCTCATCAGGGCTCACGTTACTGATAACGTGGGTGTGACCTCGGTTAACCTGACCTACGATGGGATGATCGTTGCTATGAACCTGGTCAGCGGCACTGCCCAGGATGGCTACTGGGAGGCCACGATACCCGGACAGCCGGCAGGGACTACCTTTACAATTGTGGTCACCGCTACCGACGGAGAAAATACCGTCTCCTCAGCACCCCACGATAAGATATGGATTGACTGCGCCGGTCCTTGGCTAAATATCATCAAGACGGATTCACCTGGCACGGTTAACCCTGGTGGGACACTCACATACAATATCATCGTCACCAATACCGGCAACGTTACTGCCACCGGGGTCAGAGTAGTAGATGACTATGACGAGAATGTGCTTAACATCACCGATACTGATAATGGTTTTGACAATGGTGACACCATCACCTGGAATGGATGGTTAACCATCCCCTCCGGCGGCTCTTTATCTTACGCCATCAATGCTACCGTAAGCCCGACGGCAACACGCGGCTCTACATTCTATAATACCGCTAACGTTACCTGTGCCGAGGGTTCATCAGCCTTCGATGACGAGTACACCAACGTTGCCGGCGGTGGCGGCGGCGGTGTTGTCGGTGGCGGCTCCTGTCCTACGTTTAAAAAGCTGACGGTGGACTGGGAAGGGACTATCACCGAGAAGCGCCTTTACAGAAATGACCGGCTAACGCAAGACTTGCTCGGGCCTAGCCCAGATGGCAGTCACAATTTGCTGCTGGAGCGGAGTACTCTCGCACCCCTTGTTGGTGGAAGGACACATTACCTGATAGTAATCAGAGAACTCGATGACATACCTCCTACTTCAGGGAATACCACGGTGATTATGGCTTTTAACGTAACTCCTGAGGGCGCTGTTTTCGACAGGGATATTTTCCTGACACTGGGCTTCGATCAATTGCCCGAAAATGCTCTAAATGCAACCATGGCTTATTATGATGCTGTTAATGGAGTTTGGGTACCACTGATGAGTGAAGCAGGTGGGCCAAACGGTGTGGCAGAACTGACTCTATCTGCGGCGGTAAACCACTTCAGCATATTCGGCGTACTGGTTGAGCTTGAGCCGACACCTATCCTACCGGCCCATTTTGAGGCCAGTGGCTTGAACATCGTGCCCAGTGTGGAAAAGATATGGGAACCTGTCACCTTCGTGACCAAGACTGGAGAAAGCGTTACCATTACCGCCAACGTAGTCAACGACGGTGGACAAGAAGGCACATATACTGTCGAGCTAAAGCTCAATGGGGAAACAGTGGATACCAAGACGGTGACACTGGGTGTCGGACAGAGCCAGGAGGTGAGTTTTACCGTGTCCGGGTTGGACTACGGGCAGTATGAAGTAGAAGTTGCCGGGTTGAACGATGATTTCACAACGTCACGAACTATCACCTGGTGGCTTATCATTGTCCTGATAGTGGCGCTTGGCGTGATTATCTGGGGAGTGGCCTGGGGGAGAAGAAAACGAAGATCAGCAACAGTGGAGGGATAAACCGGGCTTGAGGCTCGGTTTATCCCCCCTCTTCCACCCCGCAATTTTGTTAAGTATAAACGGGGAAGAGACTATAGAAAAAATCGGCTGTGAAAAATTGCTTTAGGTGGTGACAGCGGCAAATCCCCTAATCGTAAGGAAATCACTCGCTAGAGGTTAGATAAACCGGTGAAGGAAGGAGGGTAGCAGATATAAAACGCGAATTAAATCTCGCCGTTCTTGTCACACTGGTGGCCTTGTCAATAATTACTTCCGGATGTATGGCGGCTGGAGCTCAAACCAGGGAGCCTTATACATATTCCTCTGAGATTTACGACGCCTCTCAAGTTTCGCCGGCAACTGAGCAGGAAGTTCTGGATTTCCTCGCTCAAGACACCACAGATAATAACTTGTGGGTATCAGAACGCTATGAGTGCGGGCATTTTGCCGCCGATGTCTGGTGGAATGCCTATAAGCAAGGGCTGGAAGCCTGCATGGTCTGGGTGAAGCGCTGGAAATTGGGTAAGGAACAGGTTCACTGGGTAGTTAAGTTTCACGTTGGAAACGAAACTCAGAACTATTGGCTCTGGGTAGAGTCGTCGAGTGATGAGGTTGTTGAAGAAGACGACTACACAATCCAGGACACCTTTTACGGAGAAGAAGCTTTCAATCTCTGCAAAACTTGGTGGGAGGAGGAAGGCCTCGGCTAGGTCGAGGCTTGTATTGTCTACAAGGTATATATCGCGGCTAGTATAATTTTACCTGGAATTAAGGCGAGGTGCTATACGAAACCAACCAGGATTATACTTAACTCTAAAGCCCCTCTTGACACGACCCGTTGACTGTTGTTAAACTCAAGTACTAGTACTAAAGTACTAAATATTTGGGCCATGGCAAGACTTAAATGGGCGGTTGCTGAGACAGTTTTAACCAGAACTATCCTGCTCTGCCTTGTTTTCATCGGGCTAAACCTTCTGGATGCCTGGCTTACCGGGGTTGCTTTAGGAGCAGGGAGTTACGAGCTTAACCCATTTCTGGGCATGAGATTTGGCAGCAATATGCTGATTAAGGGGCTGATTTCCGCGGCAATAGTCGCGGCCCTGGTTTTGTTTAAGCGAGGCAGATTATTGAAGCCGCTGAGCCTGGGGATGTTGATTATTTGCGCCTGGAATGGCTTTGCTGTTTTGTCCTGGAGCTAGGCCTCGGTAGATAGTAAACTTGCCTATTCCTCTCCTTCCTTGATAATCTCAAACAGCTTTTCCTGACTCTCTATATGGTCGATATATAGAATGCCGTCGAGGTGCTCAGTTTCCTGTTCAAGAGCCTGAGCCAGAAGCCCTTGCGCTTTGAGGCGGAATTCCTTACCGTACCGGTTCTGTGCTTTGACTTTCACTGTTACCGCTCTTTTTATTTCCCCAAAGTAGCCAGGTACGGACAGGCAGCCTTCTTGAACTATTCGCTCACCTTCCTTTTTTACTATTTCAGGGTTAATCATGGTGATAAGTTCGTGTTCAGGCACTTCGATGACTGCTATACGGAGCAACACTCCTACCTGCGGGGCAGCGAGACCGGCTCTGTTTGGGTCAGCGTGTACCGTATCAATCATGTCATCGATTAACTTTTGAATGGAGTCATCGATTTTGTTTACTTTCTTGGCCTTTTGCCGCAACACGGGGTCGGGCAAAGTGCGAATCTGTAAAACTGCCATGCTTCCTCTGAAAATGCGCCTGGACTTTTATCCCATGCTAATTATACCACTGCTTGCGACGAGAATCACCCCGGATATTGGAGATTGAGGAGCCTGTTCCGGGCGTGAGCGAGGAATCTCGTTAAGTTTGCCTCGTCGCTACGCTCCTCGCAATGATAAAGGGGTGGGCCCAATGAACTCTCACCCAACCAAATCGAAGATTTGGTTGGGAACCCGGGGTAAAATAAATCGGGCAACTACATTTCCGAACAGCCCCTATTTTATTAGTTCCCCTACTGTTTTATCGCCTTTCCCTGATGGGTAGTATTGGAGCACCGCTCGGTATTCTGGGTCTGGGCCTATGACACTCATGGTGTTATACACCGCCTCTTTTACAGTCAGCTTCTCGGAGCATAACTGTCCCGTAAGATAGAGTGTGGCTCTATCCACATAATCCAATTCCACGCTGGCATCCCAGGCAAGATAGACTGAGGCGCCTTTATCAACGAATGCCGTAGCCAGGTCCGGCAAATAGAGGCAGGAACAGCCCATCATTATGATAACGGCGTTATCAAATTCACCTTCCATGCTCTGAGTGACAAATTCATCTCCTATGCCGAAAACCCAAGGGTGATATTCATCAATCCTTGCCATTGCCAGCTGGTCACCTAGTTGCTCAGCAACATGCCTCATTTCGCTGTATGGCTCATTAGTGAACAGACAGGTCCTTTCGATTTTCTCCTCTTTGCTGCCTATCAAGCCCGAGTGAGCTCGAAAGATAATTAAGTCATAGCCATAGCTTGGTAGCTGGCGATAAAGATCAACCGTAATATTATTGCCCTGGTAGATGTCAACTTCAAAGCCGTAATCCTCAAGCTCTCCGGTGACCTCTCCCACAAAGTCTTCGTTTGGCTGAAGACTATAAAGCTGGTCGATGATTGCTGCCCCTGGCTTCGCCAGGTTATCCGGGGTGGGCTGGCCTATGGGGTAGATACGGACAAACGCCACGATGCCCGCGATCGCCAAAGCTATGAACAGCCACACAAACCAAGGCAAGCCCCTAAAGAGGGGCTTGCCTTTAGTCTGCTTTTTAGTCTTTGCTTTAGCCAATGTTTCGCAAGGTTGGTTTTAGCTTTGAGCCCTGCGCCGCCTCATAAATATGGTAGCTCCGGCTATAATTGCTGCCGCCAGAGCAATCCAAGGTGCCAGGATGGCCAGTTTATTCACCGTATGAGCTTCGCCGCCTACCGCCGGCACGACGGGCAATCCAGGGCCTCCCTGGTCAACAATCACTCCATCGGGAGCTACTACATTGTCATCACCAACTCCGCCATCAAACAGTGTGATTGTGATTACATTGTCCCCGTCATCGTCTCCCATCGGCAGCTGATACCAGTGGTCGGTAGGATCGCTTGGGGTTGGACCGTACTTCCAGTACTGAGTACCCACGGGGAGAGGTGAAGGAAAGGTCAGGGTGACTATTGCTGTTGTGTGACCCGCTGGCAACGTAATGTCAAAGGAGAAGAAGCCGTGGGGGAATTCGAGGTTCGGCTTGCCCTCTTCCGGCAACTCCGATTCGGACACAGGGGTGAGGTTATCGAGGATACTGGGGTCGGCATCGAAATACGCCGTACCTGTGCCTGTGGCTGTACCGGCCTTGCTCTCAACCGCCTTTATGGCATAGATAGTCAATCCACCTACAGTGCCGAAAGCCACATCATCATCACCATCCCCATCCAGGTCGCCGACTTCAACGTCTGTTATCGCGTCCCCAACGCAATACGGCGACCAGACAAGGTCTCCCTGACCATCTCCATCTCTATCTATGCCGTCAAACGCATAGACGCAATGCGTTGGCTCGCTACTTGCAGCCACAACTTCATTCTTGTAATCCCGGTCAACGTCGCCTATAGCAAGGGATTCTCCATAATACTGGTGGGGCCAATCTATGGAATAACGCCACATCTCCTGCTCGGTAAGATTGTCAATGTCAATCGCGAATAGTGTTGCATTGATAGGCTCTGTGATGGCAGCCACCTCGACATCTGCCGGGTTCCCGTCGAGGTCTCCCAGCTCGATGTCTGAGATGATTTTGCCGTCCTCGGTATAGAAACTGTAGAGCGGGGGACCTCCCTCATCTCCATCAAATGCCAGAACCCAGCCACCCGAGGGGACTGGGTTACCAGAGCCATAATCCGCAGCGACGACTTCGTTGTCACCATCTCCATCAACATCGCCTATCTCTACCGTTCGCCCACCAACGTCGGAATCAGGCCATATCGAGCTGCCCGCGCTGTTATAGACATAGAGACCCTCTCCACCAATGGCTGCCACATCCACCCCGGCTTGTCCATCGAGCTGCCCTACCGCCAGGTCCACTACTGGTGTGGGGGTGCTGGTGATTGGCCACAGCCCCGTTATGTCGTTTCCGGTGCCATCTATGGCGTATATATGGCTGGCGTAGGTGTTGCATGCCACAATATCGTCTATGCCATCCCCATCCACATCCCCTATCTCAATGTCCTTGACTTCGCCCGTCACAGGATAAGACCAGAGGATATTTCCATCTTTGTCGTAGACATTTATCATGTAATCCCCAAAGACATACTTTGTGTATCCTTCTTCAAGGCTTCCACCGCGGGGCATGCCTGTAGCATTCCCTCCCCCAGCTATGACTTCATTCCAACCATCGCCATTTATGTCACCGACAGCGACGGCATATCCCGCAATTGAAGTATCCAGCCATTGCCAATCTCCAGGTCCTTCGCCTGGAATCGCGGTTAGCGTGTCCAACGTGAGTTCAATTGCCACCACATCATCCTTCCCATCTTTGTTCAGGTCTCCCACAGCTATATCTGTGACATCCCCGGTTGTATTATAGGACCAGAGTTCCTCAGGCAATGGTGGAGCTACTGTAGTCGCACCCGCTGGTATCGCCAGCAAGAAAGAAAGCAGCATAGATATTGTCACCGCTACCGACAAGAGTTTTTTGTTCATGTCAGCTTTACCTCCTTTGACAGCTTAGGCTTTATTCGTTGCTCCAGAGCCATGGTAAAAGGATTCCCACGTGGCTATAATAGCTCATAGTAATATGGCGTGTTGTCCCTGTCAATACTCTGTCTCGTTCATGCAATTAGCGACACATTGTCTTCTTGCAATGAAATCCAAATCCTTAAAGACAAAAATAGTGGGTAGTAACAAGAATGCAGAATCCGGTAGCCAGCAGGGGAATCTTCCGAATAAAGTCTCATATTTTGCCAAAACGGCGCTGGCGGCGTTTATATTCAGAAAGCGCTTCCTCAACGTCTTTGGGGCCAAAATCAGGCCATAATACCGGAGTGAAGTAAAGTTCGCTATAGGCAGCCTGCCAGAGGAGAAAGTTGCTCAGGCGGCTCTCACCGCCAGTGCGTATGACCAGGTCGGGGTCGGGGATATCAGGGCTATGTAAATGCCGGGCAAACACAGACTCATCTATATTGTCACCAGGAATACCGGCGCTGGCGATATGTCTAGCTGCCTGGACAATTTCATCACGTCCACCATAATCGAAGGCGAGGCAGAGCGTAAGCCCGGTATTATTTTTGGTGAGTTCCACTGCTGCCTGCACCTTTTCTCTCAGTTTCTGAGACATTCTATCCAGCCTGCCCAGGTGTACCAGTCGGATATTTTCTTGATGAAAAGCCTGAGTTTCCCGGTCAATTTTCTTTGCCAGAAGACTGAGTAAGCCAGCGACCTCTATCCTGGGGCGGTTCCAGTTCTCGGTGGAGAATGCATACAGGGTCAGGTATCTTACTCCATAGTCGGCAAAAATCTTTACCACCGGGTGAATGTTCTTGCTTCCTGCTTCATGTCCGGCAAGCCTGGGTAAGCCACGTTTCTTTGCCCATCGGCCATTGCCATCCATGATGATGGCTATGTGCCGGGGAGGATAATTTGTTTGAATCATAAACTAACCTCGCGGGAAAGGAGATGCCTGATTTTCAGCCAGGGATAGGCGGAGCTGCGTCTCAGGACAGCCAAAATTAACCTGCTGTGCCAATCGAAGGAAAAATTGTTTGAGTTGAGCAAAGCCTCAGCCATGCCGCTGGAGTCCAACACACTGAATATTCCCTCGATTTGGCGGTCGCTCAGTTTGGCATAAGCCCATCTGGCCCAGTAGCCACGGGATAGTTCCTTGCCTATTTTCGCCTTCCACTGCTTTTGATAGCGCGAAAGCTGGTCGGCGGTTAAATTATCACTACTGAGAGCTTCATGAAGCACCTCGGCTGCTATCCGGGCACCAAGATGCCCGAAGTATATTCCTCCACCGGTAGTTGGCTTTACCTGCCCGGCAGCATCTCCGATAACCAGTACTCTATCTCCGTAGCTGCGAGCTAAAGTTCCTATGGGGATAGCCTTTTGCTCGATTTTCACCTCCCTACTTGTTATTCTACCCTGGCAAATAGGGTTGTTGAGAAATTTTTGCAGATGTAGCTTGGCCTGAGATGTTGCTAGGAGACCAGCATATGCTTTATTTTTTGAAGTGGGCACAAGCCAGGCAAATGCCCCCGGTGCTATTTCCTGACCAAAGTATACTTCGAGTTCATCAACATTTTTCGCTTCAATTTCAGCCTGAGCACCGGTGAGGAAAGTCTTGATTTTGCCCAGACCTAGCTTTCGGGGCAGCTTGGGTCTGAATCCGTTAGCCAGAATCAAAGCTCTAGCACTGAATATCTTCCTGGCTCCAGAGCACAAAGTTTCAGCTTGTATGCTATTCTTCCCAGGAGTGATGTCGATGACTGGCGAAGAGAAGAAATATTGTGCCCCCCGGGATTGGGCTTTAGAGGTTATTGCTTTATCAAGTAAAAGCCGATTGACAACGTAAGCCTGAACATTTTCAGTTTGCACTCTTAAGCATCTCCCTGAAGGGGAGAACAACTTGGCCGAGTTTACCTCGGTTAATATCACATCCGTGTCGGTGTCCAAAGACTGGAAACATTCGGTGCTGATTATTCCTGTGCAACAAGCATTAAGTCCTGACGCACTTTTTTCTTCAAAAACAGCGACATCGTGACCTGATAAAGCTAGTTCATAAGCTATGTAGCTTCCGGCCGGCCCCGCCCCTACTATGATGACATCGTAAAATTGACCTGACAATTTCCTGTCGCCCTTTTAGATTCCTACTAGGCAATGCTATATTATATAACAAATTGTCCAGCTATTGTCCTCGTTCAGTACCTTAGTGACACTTCTTTTTTGTCATTGCGAGGAGCGAGATTCCTCGCTTACGCTCGGAACAGGCTCCGCAATCTCAGTGGGACTGTTGAGAATGGAGATTGCCACGCCTTCGGCTCGCAATGACACGGAAGGTTATTACCCAATGTTACAAACATATAAAGTGTCACCCGTCTATTTGAACTAGCGCAGTCATACCTATTTGTCGATTTGACATGTGCCTTGCCGTGTACCGGGGTGTAGCGCATTAATGACAGAAGTAATTATGGTGTTTTACTTGCGGGTTGAAACGGGGAATATGTTTCGTCCTACGGGGATTATTGGAGACTCTGCGGAGCTGCTCTACGCCAGCTAGCATAAGCAAAGCTAACTGGCCTCATTATATGGTCTTTCCCTTTTTACCACCCTGACGTTTGGCTTGAGGCATGGAGGTCGAAATGTATTGAGCCAGCCGTTTCATTACATCAGGCTGGTTCGTTATCTCATTTCTCCTCATTTCCTCTATATCCAATCCGGGATTGAGATACTTAAGTGCCTTGTATTTTACCGTCTCGAGCAGATTGACAAAGGCTTGCCTGTCCTCGTCTGATAGTGGCGACAGGACTTCCCGGATAAAGTTCCAGCCTGCCGTGGTTGCCGGTTTAAGAGCGTTCTCCCCTTTGCTGGTGATAAACACATTTACTACCCTGCGGTCACCCCTGTCTCTTACCCTTCTGAGCAGACCGGCTTTGACCATGCGGTCAACTATCATACTGACGCTGTTCGTGCTACGTTCTAACCAATGGGCTATGTCAGTTATCCTTACAGGCTCCTGGAGGTATTTTATAGTCACAAGCACTGAATACTGCTCCGTAGTAAGCCCGTATTCACCAAATACTTGGTCCTCGCACGTCATGAGCACGTCGCGGGTTCGGTGCGTCAGGAGCCACAATCTCAAAGCCAGGTTTCCGGATTCGGAATTTACTGTCATATTTAACCTTTCCTGATTATTTCATGGAACCTTCGCTCGTTTGGGAAACGAACTATTATAACAGATTCTATTATTTACGACAAATCAACATGACATTACGACATAATAATAACTTTCTTAAATCCGTGCAGTCCTGAATTTGGTACATCATGATTCATTTAAAACTTGCTCAGTGACATTTAAGCAATGAGAAAATTAGGTATTGACTTTTTTTTGGAAGAAATCTTATAATTTATATGGCTTACTGGCTTAAGCTCTATTATTATATCGCTATAGTATATGTGCTTTTATTTATGCATCGGGCCAGCAAAATGAGCCCGACTCGGGTGGCGAAAGGGTTAGTATAGGTAAGAGATGGTTGCTGAGCTGGATGGGCAGGTTCGCGTAGAAGTAAGCGCTCACGAAAGTAGGCATTTTATATCGGGGGCTGTTTTTGGTTGTTGCGGTTATTGCGGGGGCGTCCGAACACAAATGAGGAAACTCACCGAAGCAATCTTTGGAAATTGCCATGCGGAGTTTACCCTGAGCGGACATGAGATTCTTCGCCCCGACAAGTCGGGGCTCAGAATGACAAGAAGCGAAGGGCTCGTGATGACACTTTGAGTTATTAAACGACCTAGTGTGGCGGGGGGAGGTGATGCTTATGGAGGTGGAAATTTTACGCGGGATAGGCTGTGATACTCTAAGTCGAGAGAGCAATAGAGCAATATACACGAGTAGTGAAGGGAGGGAAATATGAAAAGAGCAATCGTTGTCATACTGTCTGCACTGGTGCTGGTGGTGAGCTTGGTATCGTGCGTCAGCTACGAAGGATTTACCTATGCTAGAAGTGGCAACGTGGAAAGTGCCAATGATATAACCTCAATCGAGGTCGCCAAGCCGACGGGAGCTGCCAGTGGTGATTTGCTCATTGGCGTCGTAACCACCGACGGCGATACCTCTGGCGAGTTTACCGGACCCACAGGTTGGACACCAATAGATGTGGGGTGGAGTGGGAATGGTAGCTATGGTGGAGGGTGTACGTTAGGTGCATGGTACCTGATTGCTGGCGATAGTGAGCCGGGTTCATATCAGTGGACCTGGACTACTGAAGAGACGGTATATGCCTTTATTATTCGCATTACCGGGCATGATATGGACAATCCAATCGATGCCTGGAGCTCTGACACTGGCACCGACGGTTTTTCAGCAACCTGTCCTGCTGTTAACACTACCGTCGCTGACACTCTGGTTTTGCGGATTTTTGGTTATGATTCATGTTGTGGATGGAATGCCAACTATCCCAATGAACACATCGATATCACTGTTGAAAGTAGCAGACCCGGCTGTGAATCTGGGGCAGTAGGGCACTGCTCTGGTGGTGCCGCTTATACAGCTCAAGAGACTGCCGGTGACACCGGCACGGCAGATTTCCAGGTTACCCAAGGCGAAGGTTTACGGGCGTGGCGGACACTTACCATAGCGGTTGGACCAACACCGATTCAATATGGCCTCACCATGGCAGCAGATCCTGAGGAAGGTGGCACGGCAACTGATTTAACCGATGGATCACCTTATGCAGAAGGTACAGAAGTCAGCATAAAAGCGGAAGCCAACGAAGGCTACGAGTTTGTGAGCTGGACGGCGACTGCGGGTGGGTTCGATAATGCGAGTGCGGCGGAGACTACCTTCACCATGCCGGCTCAAAATGTGACTGTCACCGCCAACTTTGAGCTTGTGCCCACCATTCTGGTGCTTCTCCCTGAGTCTGGCACTAACTCCGTGGACACGACCCATGACCTTAGGGCCACGGTGAGGGACCAATTCAATAATGTGATGGCAGGCGTGGATGTAACCTGGGGCATAAGCGGCGTGGGCTCCTTCTCCGACACACCAGAGAGCCAAAC
>Ga0307431_1001641_pt1 | contig 12638 bp, 25 predicted proteins | sample SalMarWE160170MG_FD_202155 | JGI IMG/M metagenome (GOLD analysis project Ga0307431, IMG submission 202155) | Salt marsh sediment microbial communities from the Plum Island Ecosystem LTER, Massachusetts, United States - WE1603-170 | ecosystem: Environmental > Aquatic > Marine > Intertidal zone >...
ATACTCTGTCTCAGGGCGGCGAATTGGCTGTACATTCCAGTCCTTCAAGAAGCCGTCGCCTATCTGTGTGATGATAAAGTCATAGTGGGTATAGTCTTTATCGGGTAGGAATGGCTCGAAGTGAGCGGCTAGCTTCTGAGATAGGATACTGAACGTCCTGGCTGTATCCTCGCCATTAACTTCGTCTACCCAGAATACTAGGGACTTTATCCGCTTGGGTTTGCCGGTCTCCTTGTCGGCTATCTTTCGATCTACGTAGTAATCATCGGTAAAGTGCATCCTGGTTGGCACGCCAGGCACCAATTTGACGTAATTCATCAGGAGGTTGGTTGCGGTCCGTAAAATCCTCAATGATGCTGGCTCCATCACTCTCCCAGGTACTCGTCAGGCGTCATGAGCTCCGTCTCGAGATCCTTGGTCATTTCATTCTTGAGTAGCGCCATGGCAACCTCATTCGAGATACTCTTATACACCGGGGGCGCCCCGGGATATGCCCTTGCCTCACTCATGAACCCCGACTCGACATCATGCCACAACTTAATCTCCCCGGGAGATAGCATAACTAGCCTCATGAGCATGGTGACTTCCCTGGGGAACTTTATCCCGATCTGGCCCATCAGCTTGCCCCTCATCGAAAATAGCTCCCGGTAAGGCCCTGCCATCGGTGAAATGCCGTGCATCCTCATCGAGCCCAGGGACTCATCAATCCGATGTATTTGCTGCCAGTAGACGCCGCATCCCATGGTCTTTAGTCTACCCCCAGGATCTCGCGCAGCCTCATCTTTTCCTTCCGCTCCTCGCGGTATTCTGCCGTGAAGTAGTGTTGCCGCTCCTTCACGTAATCATCTATCCAGTCAGCCCAGAACACTATCACCTCGACGTTGGCAGCCTCGGCAGCCGTCCGGATCCAGCCTATCATCCACGGGACGACGAGCCGGCAGATGATCGGTTGCCCGTCGTAGAATGGCAGGTCCGGAGTCCTCTCTACCATACCGCGGTAGTATGAGAGGTCGCCGATTCCGGCCTTGATGTCGCGGATCTTCGCCTCAATGATGTAGTACTTGTCGGGCTGCCACCGCACCGCGTCTACCCGTGGCCTGGTAGGCCTGAATATCGCCGCCGCTTTCCCGAGTCCGTACCGGTCGACGTACTCCTGCGGTATCGGGCCGAGCTCGACGTTGAGCTGCCAACCGCCTTTCGGCCACGTCTTCAGCATGTACTCGGAGATGTACCGCCGCTCACGCTCTTTTCTCGGCATCCTTTTGCTCCTTCAGGCGGTATAAAGCCTCAACTACCGCATGAGCCTTACAGTAGGTCCGGTAGCTGCGACTAAATATGTATCTAAGTATATGTCTAACCATCTGCAACAAGTTGGCCTATTGACAATTAAACCACTTTAGTCCTAGACTGTCAATAAGGGCAGAGACCCAAAGAGGAGTGTTGTGGGTCTCTGCCGCTTCTTTTTGGGTCCGCCTTAATAAACCAAGGAGGTTTTATATGGCGATCAAAGTAAAACCAATCGAAGCGTCCACGACTAAGTGGACCGCGAACGCCAGCCGGGCTGCTGAGACCTTTGCCACCGAGGCAGAGGCATCGGCCGAGGACTGGGCAAGGAACACTGCCGCAGCCATGGCCACCTATGGAGCGGCAATCAGTGCCGCAGGTATCAAGGAGCGCTTCCGCCGAGGGGTAACTCGAGCCGGTGCAGCCAAGTTTGCCCGGAAGATCCGCGACGTCGCCCGGGACCGCTTTGCCCCTGGAGTAGCCGCTGCCGATGTCGACTATAAGACCGGAGTGGAGCCATACATGTCCACCATTGCCGCCCTGACGCTCTCTACTCGTAAGCCCCGCGGGGATCCTGCGAACTACAAGAGGGTAGAGGAAATCGGCAAGGCCCTCAACGCCAAGAGATTGGCGCTACTCGGCGTCGGTAGTAGTAGCTGAGTTTAACCACAGGGAGGTAGAAATAGATGTATATTCAACGAAGATATCTACGCGAAAACAGGACATTCCCTGACCTGGCTGGTCTGGTAACTGTTGACCTACCGAACAAGGGCTTGCTCTCAGGCATCGAGATGAGAATATGGGGGACCGCTGGAGTAGACGTAGACAAGTCTGATACCTGGCTACATGACATGGTTACAAAGATCGAGCTGATCGTTAACGGCTCACAGGTAGTAAAGAGCCTTGACGGCAGACAACTGCAGGCCTTGATGCACTACCAGAAAACGCCGTTATTCTCACATGACTTCAAGAACGTAACAGGCGCAGCCGTTGAGGAGTACTGGTACATCAACCTGGGGCGGTTTTACCATGACCTTGACTACATGCTGGACCTGGGGAGGGTAAACGACCCTGAGTTGAGGATTACCTATAACTTCGAGATGGCAAGTCAGAACGGCTGGGATAACGGAGAGGCCTTGACCGTGAAGCCATCATACAGCATGGTCTGCCACCTGCTCAGAGACTCTGACATCATCCCGAAGGGCTACATAAAGTCATCCGAGGTCTACCGCTTCACCAGCGCTGCCAACCACCAGGAGAACATGCCCATCGCCAGAGGGCCAATGTATTCTAACCTTTACCTGCAGTCATGGTATAAATCAGAAGGGCTGACAACCAACCTGGACCACATCGAGGTCAATATCAACTCAGATGATGTCATACCGGTAAGGCTATACCACACCGAGCTACTGGCTGAGAACGTGCGGCTGTATGGAAAGGCGGAGTACGCAGGGCAATGTTATCTCCAAAATGACTTGGCGTTCCCATGGCCGATGGAAGTTGGTCATATTATTGGTGGAGGGGCAACTTTGGTAGACGCTCAATTCGTCCATAGTGATCTCTGGGGGCTGTTACAGACCGGGCTGGTTGCACTGACCTCTACCGGCGGAACACAAGCCGCAGCTATGGACATGAGATGGGTTGTAGTCGGAGCGTTCCCGTTCGCCATGGCAGCGATACCGTTCATCGACCCGTTTGAACCGCGCACGTGGGTTGACTCCTCAAAGTTGGGTGACTTCTGGGTAAGAGTCGAGGAGCTTGCCGGAGCCGGCACTCACGCCATCATCAAGCTGCTGGCTGACGAGGTGGTAACCGAGTACACACCAGTGTAGTCCTGAGTAACGAGATACTGAAATGGGAGCTAAAAAGTACCCTATCAGGTTGCTGTATCGTGCCCCCGTTGCTGCAGCCGGCACTGGCTATGTACGGTCCGAGATCCTGCACCGAAACCAGCTAATAGCATGCCAGTCCATCGGATTTCGTAACAGGACCGGCAAGCGCGGCAATGTCGAGATATACATCAAGCAGCAGGCCTTCCGCTCGTTTATCTGTGATCAGACAACCCCGGACGCAAACAGGTGGTACTGGTACCCTTACACCCAGTTCTTCAAGATGGGGGAGCAGATCGAGGCGGAGCAGGCGTCATGCCTAAAGGACGATATTCTTGACCTGGTCATAGTCGGCTACACCATATGGGAGAGTGAGGGGCAGATACCATGAGCCCACAGATGGGGGAGTATACCAAGCAAGACGATAACGCCGTCATGGCCGCGCATACCGCAGTCCTTGACGCCCACACCAGGGACTTCTACCAGCAAATGGTAGTAGGTAGATACTACCTCCCTGGCTTTAAAATAACTGCAACTCTAGTCGTAACCGCTAACCGCCTCTACACCATACCGTTTCTTATAGCCCGGACCGCCACATGGGACAGGCTCGGCCTGCACATTACCGTCCCCGGCGCAGGTGGCACAAAAGCCAGACTCGGCATCTACAACTTTGGTGCTGATGGCCTTCCAACCACATTAGTCGTCGATGGCGGCCAGGTCGCTGTTGACGCCGCTGCCGTAGTGGCTGCCACCATCTCACAGCAGCTTACCAAAGGGTGGTACTATGCAGCCTTTGTTTCCGACGGCACTCCGATCGTTAAGTCAGGCATGGCTAGCTCCTGCATACCTCTAGGAATCTTTGAAAACAACTTGGGTTACAATTACTTAGGGTATTTCACCGCATTTGCCTACGCTGCCCTGCCAGCCGACTTTCCTGCCGCGCCAACTATAGTGCGCTCAGTAGACACCCACCCTTTCGTGCCGTTGCGGTTAGAGTCTATGGATTAGAGGAGCACATAGAATGCCAGAGACGCGCTATATAAGGGAATACACAGACGGCGAGCTAACCGCCGAGATACCGTACGAGGTATCAGACGAGGAGCTTTACCAAGAGCAGCTCGATTATGAGTTCAACGCCGCCCATGAGGTGGCCATCAAGGCGTTAAACAACTGGGGCAAGCTGACCAATGCACAGAAGGACGTCCTGCTAAAGAACCTCGTCAAGTGGGCACTATGGAAGGACGGATGGTTGAAGTCCGGTGTTTTATAGCTTTGACCTGGCAATACCGGCAAACAGACTTGAGTCAGCGCCGATAGAGCTTGAGGTCAACCTTACCTGGGGAGTGATAACCGAGGTGGAGATACGCTTTCCACCGCGCTGCGCCGGCATGGCAAAGGCAAAGATACTCGAGCGCCGTCATCAACTGTGGCCGACCAACCTCGATGAGTGGTTCTACGGCAACGACGAGACCATCAAGTGGGACGAGTACCACGAGCTGTTTGAGATGCCGTCCATCTTCACCCTGTTAGGCTACAACGACGACGACACGTACAAGCACACGCCGATCATCAGGTTCGAGATACTGCACCCCATCGCCGCCATGGCGAAGTACGGCAGGGTGCCAATCGGCCCGACGATAAGGCATATCACCTGGGAGGAGATGTAACATGCCGCACGGCGGACCGGACTGGAGTACCGGCGGACAGATAAGCACGGTACACACCATCGAGGACCTGGGAGAGCTGGCGGCACGGCTGGGATCAATCGTTACCCACGACCGACGCGGTAATATCATCTGGCTGGACGACTTTGAGGACGGCCTGAACCAGTGGCACCGAGGGGGAGATGCAGGGTATGAGGTCAACTGGAATAGCCAGTACTCACGGAATGGTGGGTTTTCTTGCCAGCTAAAAACACCAGCCACCGACGGCACCCAGGCATGGATAACCAAATATACAGCATACCCGGTATTATCGCTACTTGGGGTAGAGCTCAGTTTTTCCTACGAGCAGAATTGGCAATACCTATTCCTTGACCTAAGGGTTCAACTCCCCACAGAAATCGTAGCGGCGGCAATACGCTACAACCACAGCACCAATATATTTGAACGGCAGACTGGGCCTTTGGCGTGGGCAGTCATACCTGACACGGATTTTACACCACAAGGGATACCAGACGCATTTGACACGATAAAGCTAGTCGTAGACTTTGTAAACAAGAAGCTCGTAAGGCTAATAATTAACAGCCAAGAAGTTGACCTAAGCACGCTGGATTGTTACATAATCGCAGTCGGTGGAACACCTGTGTTAAACAGCACAATTAAACTGGAAACAGATACAAATGCCGTCGCGATAGCCCACATTGACGATGCAATCATCACGCAGAACGAGCCATAGGAGGATTTTATGGGCGCAGGAGCTAAGATTTGGGGCTGGTACAAGGCAGGCAAAATATGGGTGCCGATACAGGTCGATGCCAACGGCAAACTGGTCGTAACAACCTAGAACATTGAACATTGAACATTGAACCTAGAACGTAGAACCTAGAACGTAGAACATGAACGGCGCAGGTAAGAAAGTCTGGGGATATTACCCGACCACCGACACGTGGATCCCCCTCCAGGTGGACGAGAACGGCAAGGTAGTCGTCGACATGTCGGGAATCAGCCTCGGCGACCTGGGCGATACCTGGCTCCCGGCTCCGGGCGACCAGTATTTCCTCTACTGGGATGACGCGGCCGGCAAGTGGGACTGCCGGATCCTGGTGGATGCTGATATACCCGCATCGATAGCCAGGGATGCCGAGGTCGATGACAAGATAGCAGCTCACCATGATAGCATTATCAAGGATGCCGATGGCGATACCAGCTGGGATGTCGAGGAAGCAGCCGATGAGGACAAGGTCCACGGCAAGGTTGCCGGTGCTGAGTTTTTCCTGGGTGATAATGATGGTGTTATTTCCACAGCCCTTCAAACATCCGCAAAGGGATACAGAGTCGCGGGTCTAATCATACCTAACGATACATGGACAAAAATACCTCTTGATGCCGAAGATTGGGATACACAGAATAACATGGACATCACTGTAAACAACAGGTTTGATGTTACTAAGGATGGGATATACTTACTTGAAGGGCAAATACGGATAGACGGTGTAGCTGCAAACGCTTATGTAATTGTGAGGTTATGGAAGAACGGAGCAGCCAGTGTAGGGGATGGCAGAATTCTCACTCCCTTTAATGGTGCGTCTGTGATTGTAAACGCTCTTGCTCCAACACAGTTAGTCTCAGGTGATTTTGTTGAGCTTCAAGCCTACCAAAACACTGGTGGTGGACTTACCTTGTTCGTAGGTGGTGCTAATAATCAACTTAACCATTTAATAGTCCATAAGATAGCATGACATAGCATGAGGTCAAATGAGCACACTGTTTAGCACACCGGCGGAACGACACATCTTCCTCATTGGCTTCTTTGAGGTCCTCTGCCCCTGGCCGCCGCGGCAGCCTCTACCTAATAGATACACCTTCCCGTTCTCGAAGGAATCCCATTACTACCTGGGAGGCAGAGCTGCAGGATTCATCGCCCTATTGCTAATTTTGCTGGGAGTAACTATACTTTTCAAGGAGGTGCTGATATGAGCTGGACACCGGACAAGGTAACTGCTTTAATCCTGGTGGTCGGGTGCCTTGGCTTGATCGCGTTCAATATCGACTCCGAGGTCAAGTCCATCCTGACGGTGGCGGCCGGCTGGCTATTCGGGACGGGATACGCAGAGATACGCACTAAACGACGTAATAAATAAATGGGTTGGGAATGGATTCTAATTGCAAGTTGCCTTAGCTTTATAACAGGTTTCTACCTGGCTGCTTATTGGTCAAGGAATGACTGAAAGGGGGTATTGGTAAATGGGAGAGCCAAAGATGTACCACGACGTGGACGTGGCGGAGAGGACAGATATTCTTCCAACGGGCAAGGTGATGAAGGTGTACCACGTCTCAGCGTACACCAGAGGCGACACGTACTTCAGTATAAGGGTCGCTGAGAAGGACTTCTCGAAGGAGAAGGTGGACAAGCTGCTGACCGCGAAGGCGGAGCTCATCGAGGGCGTGAAGTCGCTCTGAGCGGCATAAATGTCATTGCGAGCGGAGCGAAGCAATCTCCTCTCCCTTGACGGGAGAGGATTAAGGTGAGGGTGGAAACATGTGGCTAGCAAACCTGTTTTATGACCTCGAAGACATATTTTATGACATAGAGTACAAGTTCTGGTACGTCGGGTACTGGCTGGAGAAAAACACCGGCTGGACTGGCCTAGCAAACCTGTTTTACGACATCGCCGACTTCTTTGACGCCGCCTGGCGCAAGTGTCGCGACATCGGCCGTGAGATCGAGGACTGGTGGGACACGATAAGCCAGACGGCAAGTGACCTCAGTTCCCTCTGGAGCTACGCCTATGGCTGGCTGACCGACAAGGCGACGTCGGCCTATAACACCGCCTCTACGGCGATTTCTAAGGCAAACCAGGCGATCAATGACGCCGCCAACGCCTCTCAAAAGGCGATCGACGAGGCGTTGGCCGCCCTTGCTGCGGCAAAGGCGTATGCCGAGACGCTCATCCCGGACATCGCCGGCTGGGTAACAAGCCACGCACTTGACATCTACGACGCCATCAAGGGCTACCTCACCGACATCGCCGCCTGGGTAACAAGCCATGGACTCGACATCTACGACGCCATCAAGGGGTATATCGAGGACGTCGGGACGTGGTTCACAGAGCACACCGTCGATGTATGGGACGCCCTCAAGGGCTACGCTGCTGACGCTGTCGCGGCATACACGGCCTGGATGGTCGCACCGGTCAAACTCATAGAGGAGTGGTTTGATGACATACAGGACTTCTTTAACGCCCCGTGGGACTGGCTCGAGGCAAAGTTTACCGACTGGTTCTTAGGGAAGGAATGACATGAAGACGCCGGCAGAACGGCTCACAGAATGGATCGACGGCCTATCGGAACGGTGGAAGGACCGGTTGCGCGGCTGGATGGTGTCATGGGCCGTCAGGAGCATCACCGACGCCCTCGAGGACATGACTCCGGAGCAAAAATCATCCGTCGATGCCATCGTTGATCACCTCAGAGATGACCCGAACATGCCCGACTTCCTCAAGCCGTTCCTCGAGCAATCCAAAAAGAAGGGCCACCCTGCCCTCATCATCATCGGCATAATTTTTGGAGTCATCTTTATCTATGGGATGATTGCCGGGACCTTCCGCCCCGCGGGCAATTTGAGTGAGTACGAACAAGAACGTGTCACCAAGAGCTTCCGACTCGACCCGATCTCCATCATCACCGCCTGGAGACGAGATCCCGAGACCTATGAGAAGTACTTCGCCGACCTGAGAGACCAGGGCTGGAGTGACGAACGCATCGACGCCCTCAAGTTTTTCACCCTATTTTACCCGTCGCCCGGCGACCTGGTCCGCTGGCAAGCTAGGGAGGTATTTGAGCCTGCCATGATCGAGAAGTACGGGTTAAAGGCCGAGCTCGGCGAGCTGAGGCGGGAGGACTTCTACAAGGCCGGGATGTCCGACGAGCAGATCGACAACTACTGGATGGCGCACTGGGAGCATCCCGAGCTCAGGACCATCGTCGAGATGCTCCGCCGCACCGACTTCTCTGAGGACGACATGAGGGCATGGTTCCGGCTGGTCGAGATACCGCCGTTCTGGCGCGACAAGCTGATCGAGATCTCGTACGAGGTGCCGACCAGGGTCGACGTCAGGCGATGGTGGGACATGAGGACCATCGACGAGGCACGGCTCCGTGAGGTCTACACCCATCAGGGCTACCACGGCAAGGACCTCGACGACTACGTCCTGTGGACGAAGGTATATGTCGCCTTCCCTGACCTCATCGCCCGGTGGAAAAACGGCTTCATCACACTTGACGAGGTCCGCGCCGAGCTCACCGGATACGGCATGCCAGCGGAACGACTCGAGGAGCTGATCGAGACGAAGATGGAGGCGACCGAGGGCGAGCGGACGACGACCGAGCGCAACCTGACCAAGACCGAGATATACAAGGGGGTAAAGAAGGAGCTCATCACCTGGGGAGAGGGACTTGAGCTTTTGATGGACCTCGGTTATGATGAGGACGAGGCCACTTATATCCTGGAGGTGAATGTCGGCGCCCTGGCCGGTAGCCCTGAGACGTTTGAGGAGTTTAAGCGCCTCACCACAGGCTGGAGGAAGGCAGCAGGAGTGAAATCCACACCTGAACTCGAGGCACTGAGACAGGCCGCCGCCGAGGTGGTCAAGCTCACCAGGGACCTCGCGGTCCTCAAGGAGCGCGTCAAAGAGGAGGAGAGAGGCTTGGTCGCCGGCAAAATTCTACCACCGGGTGCCACAGCTAAAGTCGACGAGCTCCGCGTCGCCCTGCACCACGCCGAGGCTACACTGGCGGCCGCTAAGAGCCACTACGACGCCCTGATCGCCGAGTGGCGGCATAAGGCTTGATATGTCATTGCGAGAGGAGCGAAGCAATCCCCAGGGTCCTGACGGCGATTACCTGGATGAAGATGAGGACGAGGAGGACTAGTAATGAAAAAGCTACTTCGATATATTAAGCGACTATTCCAACGAACATACTCATTTAGAACCTACGAAGGCTATCCTGGAAGTGATAGATGTTGGCAGCATAGACGGTGGCGTTGGCTCTGGAGTAGACATTCGAATATCATAGTTAATCCCCATAAAATTTCGCCATGACGCGACGTTTTCGGGTCGGCGCAGGGTTTAACTCACACCGGGGGCTTTTCGCCCCGTTTTTGACGGCCTGTTTTACCCAACCGCACCTCCCTCGGCCACCAGGGCAAGCCGGGCAAGTCGCCTCGCCTCAATTCTTTGCTCGTTAGCCTGTATCAATTGATAAACCCTTTTATCATTGTAGGCTGTATCAATTGATAAGCCCTCCATGGTCTTTTGCCGGTCCCGCTCCTTTTCCCTCTTTATGGTCCGCAGCGTCAGGAGCAAGTACCGGATATTTACAAATCGCGCCCATTTCTGCGCCCGTCTCAGGGCCTCGAGCCACCACTTCCGATGTGGATAGAGGGGGTAGTATTTGTATGACAGGGAGAGGATCGTCGGCCATGTCAACGCCTCCCGGACTGTCTCGAGCACGTTCCTCTCGCCGGATGAGAGACTGTTGGTCGCCGGCTGCATCCGGTCCTTGGGGACCCGGTAGTTGCGTCTCCACTGGGTGAGCAGCTCCTCCTCGGCACTTGACAAGATTTGAGGGCCTTGGTACACTTTTCCGTGTAGCATAGCTATACCTCTTGCGCCCGGGGCTTGACTCCCTTGCTAGGTGAGTATCACCCGGGTGCTGTGGCAAATCACTTCATTTTAACTCTTTTCGCCAAGATCTTGTTAATAACCCCCACCACAATATGTAGAATCATGGAAATTTGTTGATCATCTCCGGTACACGTAGGCGTTTCCCTTGTTAACCACTTGACACCGTTTTACCCCCTGTGGTAAAATCTACCTATGAAGCAAGGAATAAGTATAGACAAAGCCATTGAAAACCTCACCCAACTCCACTCCATCTATAACGATCCAGGATCTCCAGGCTATCGCAATGCCATCCGGCTAGGCATTAAAGCCCTGGAGCGATTTCGTAATCTCCGTAATGCCGGGAAATTTGTAGGTATGCCTATGCTTAAAGGTGAGACAAAGGACTGAGGCATGACCAAATTCCAGATAGGCGACCTGGTAAGAGTCAGCCCCAAGTTCTGGCAATACCGCCACCACGAAACCGAGATCGGCACTGTCGTCGACATCAAACCAAACCCCGTCGCTCCCTACCTGGTAGACTTCAACGGCAAGAACGAGCTCTTTGCCGAGGACGAGTTGGAGAAGATATGACCATCGACGAAGCTATCACCGAACTAAAACGTATGTATATTCCAAATAACCTCCCGGAATTGCAGAAGGCAAACAAAGCCCGCAACCTAGGCATTGAAGCCCTGGTGGTTTTAAGAACGTATCGGGGAGCAAACTTCCCCTGGGCTACACCAGACCTACCAGGAGAGACAAAGGAATGAAGCACCACCGACCATGAAACTTGAGAGCGTAAAGCCAGCCACACCCAGGGAGCGGATGATCCGCCGGCAAGTCCACGCCAAAGCGATCCTCAAAGGCCTCACCATGCGCCAGGCGGTATATCAGGCCCTCGAGCTCTGGCTAAAGGAGGACCATGGCGAACACAGGACGTAGATATCTGATTTGTGACAAGTGTCACGGTAGGGGCCACATCACCAAATGGAAGCCTGGCGTGGGCCTTGACCCCGAGCTCCGCCAGCTCAAATGCAAAGTGTGTGACAATAAGTGGTACCAGAGAATACCCCTCGACGAGCAAGGAGAATATGAGAAATGAGCAACGGACACGAAAGCAACCACGAAATAAACCTCTACGATGTCATGATCATCTTCATACTCAAGGCGCCCGACATGAAGAAGGCCATTGCCGCCCTCGAGGTCCTCTTTGGCCCGATACTTGTCTCCTGGGCGACTGCCTACAAAAAGCAGTTCAAGTCGTACCAGGACTGGCGGATCCACCTCATCGCATCCCTCGACGCCGCCCAGGAGAAGGTCGACGTTGCCGGGAGCAAGCCATGAATAACGATTACCCGATTTTTTTTGAACTGGAGTCATGAATAATAACAGGGGGTGAACAATGGAGATATTGTTGATGGTAGCGGCATTTATATTTGGGTTCGGGATTGTGGTAGGGATAGGGCAGTATTTCTCTTAAGGAGGGTAATAGATAATGGCAAGAGCAAGTGGAATCCTTGACATGCCCGTTAAAGAGCGCGAAGTCCAGGTTGGAGACGAGATCTTGGCTTGGGTATTGGGGCGTACTAGGAGAGTTAGAATTACAAAGGTGACTAAGATGTACGTCTGGTTCGAGTACACTACGGCGTCCTCGGGGCAAGCCCACAACACCAAGCGTATCCGCGACATTGCCTTGCTACACAGCAAGTACTACTAACACCAGGAGACGGAACGATGAAACAGGAGATTAGAGTTTGGGGGCTTACCAGGAGGGAGGCCATAATCCACAGGGGACCCTACTACCTCTGGGGTGACGTATTTATCCTTTCGCCAATGAAGTTTCCTCACAAGACGGATATACGGAGAGACAGGCCAACCGAGCGAGCACGTATTCCCTTTCAGTTGGCTTATCAAGTAGCGTTATTGTGTAAGAGCACAAAATAGGAGGTAAAAGGAACTGGAGGAGGTAAGGCAAACCGCTGGCTCTAAGGAGGTAAGATAATGAAACAATTTCAACTCAAGAACTGCAAGGACTGTTACTTTGCCGAAGCTAAAAAGGTCGGAACTGGTGAGCCTTGCTGTACCTACCCTGGTAAGCTCATTGTAAACCCTGAAACTGGGGTTTGTGAAAGCAAGCGCAAGAGTGAACCAAGAACTTAAAGGCCCCCGCTGGCTCTAAGGAGGGATGAGAATAATGA
>Ga0307431_1001644_pt1 | contig 12619 bp, 10 predicted proteins | sample SalMarWE160170MG_FD_202155 | JGI IMG/M metagenome (GOLD analysis project Ga0307431, IMG submission 202155) | Salt marsh sediment microbial communities from the Plum Island Ecosystem LTER, Massachusetts, United States - WE1603-170 | ecosystem: Environmental > Aquatic > Marine > Intertidal zone >...
CACCTCATCTACACCATCAATCTCCTCAAGTTGAACCTGTATCTCCTCATCTTTAGAGCTTGGTATATTTTTACCGACATAGTCGGCCCGGATGGGAAGCTCTCGATGGCCGCGGTCGATAAGTACAGCTAATTGAATAGAGCTTGGACGTCCCATGTCCATCAGTGCATCCATAGCGGCACGAATGCTCCGTCCAGTATAGAGAACATCATCAACCAAGATTACTCGCCTATCGGTGATACTGGTGGGGATATCAGTGCGGCTCTGGTTCGCTGGCTTTAATTCCGAAGGTGAAATGTCATCGCGATAAAGGCCAATGTCCAGAGTACCCACGGGGATCGGGGTTCCTTCGAAGCCTTCGATTAGTTCAGCTATGCGCTTGGCTAAAGGCACTCCCCGAGTTCGCATGCCTACGAGCACAACATCTTCCGCACCCTTATTCTTTTCTACAATCTCGTGAGCAATGCGAGCTAACACCCGCCCTACCTCCCTTGAGGTCAGGAGAACCTTTTCAGGCATTAAAAAACCTCCTGCCTGCAAACTGGCAAGAGGTCTCAATTGGTGCTTCTATTGAGGTGTGCTTAAGCATACTTCCCCTTACCAGCCTCACTGGACTGATTTAAAGGTCTAACTAATTATTATGCCACAATTGTAAAAATAATGCAACTTTTGCCCGGATCCAATAACTGTCAACTGTCGGGCGGCGAGAATCTTGAAGGATTGTCTTAAGGCCTCTTTAGTCATTTGAAAAGGGGAATTTGGCACAGTATCGTGGGGGAAAGGGGTAGCGTGAGCTACCCCTTTCCCCTAATACCTAATGAGGTTTAGGTTTACTGTCTAGATATTTTGGTCGGCACTGGAGTAACCAGTGCGGGAGTCTTGGAGCCACTCTCCAGATGGGAGCCAGAAAAATGCTGAGCACGGCGTAAGAAAGAGGGTACGTCGAGAGCATCGCTGCTGCCTCTTATCAGGAGACGAAGCTCGTCGGCAGTGTATATTCCCCTGCCTTGTTGCTTAGCGAAGCCAGTAGCGATAACGGTAATTCGAACCTCGCTATCCATCTTGGGATCAAACACCACGCCAAAGACTATGTTGGCGTTGGGGTCCACTGCCTGGCTGATTATTTGGGCAGCCTCATTACACTCAAACAGAGTGAGACTTGGGCCACCAGTAATATTGAACAGCACCCCCGTAGCTCCGTCTACGGATACGTCGAGCAACGGACTAGCCAGAGCAGCCTTAGCCGCTTCAGCAGCGCGACTTTGCCCGCTGGCTTTACCCACAGACATCCAAGCCGGGCCAGCGTCTCTCATTACCGATTTAATATCGGCGAAGTCCAGGTTGATCAGTCCCGGGACGGTAACTACTTCGGAGATAGCCTGAACTCCCAACAGAAGAGCATCATCTGCTAGCCTGAAGGCGTTGTCCACACTTGTCTTAGCATCGCAGAGCTGAAGAAGGCGGTCATTAGGTATGATGATAAGTGTATCAACCTTGTCCGAGAGGTCAACCAGCCCTTCCTCGGCTACTTGAGTTCTATGCATTCCCTCAAAGGTGAAGGGCTTGGTCACAACTGCAATGGTGAGAGCGCCACTCTGCTTAGCCACCTCAGCCACTACAGGAATGCCACCTGTGCCTGTGCCACCGCCCATGCCAGCAGTGACAAACACCATATCAGCACCCTGAATGAGGTCTTCGATTATGCTGCAACTTTCCTCGGCTGCTTTGGTTCCAATCTTGTTGTCGCCACCGGCGCCCAAACCCTTGGTCAATTTCTCACCCAGTTGAATTCTGGTGGGAGCCTCGGCCAGAGCCAGCGCCTGGCCGTCGGTATTCATGGCTATGAAGTCAACGCCCTTTATCTCCTCACGGACCATGCGAGTAATAGCATTGCAACCGCCGCCGCCAATGCCAATGGCTTTGATTCTTGCTGGAGCTGGAGTATAAATTTGTTTTGCCATTCTAACCTCCTTTCACAAGTTAGGCACGAAACAGCTTTCTAACGAGATTCATAAAGCTGCTCCAAGTGCCAGTCCTTTTTTCTTTGTAAGTTGATCCTTCTTTGCCTCGTACCTGCCATAGGATCAGTCCCAGGGTGGTAGCATAAGCCGGATCATTCAGGATATCGGAAATGCCATAGATGCCCGTACTCAAAGGTCGGCCTTTGCGCACCGGAATTCGCAACATTGACTCTCCTAACTCGTCAAGCCCGGACAGATTGGATGTGCCACCGGTGAGCACTAAGCCACAAGGAGCCAGGGTGCGATAATCGCTGGTGGGCATCTCCAGCAATATGAGTTGTAGCAACTCCTCCATACGAGCCCGGATAATATTGCACAGGTCTTTATAAGAGGCGCTATGACCATTCTCGAGACCCACTTGGGCTGTTTGGTCCATATCTAAAGTAGGTGTGACATTGCCATATCTCCTCTTCATCTTTTCCGCAATATTAAAAGGCAGGCCCAAGCCTATGGAGATGTCGCTTGTTACCTGGTAACCGGCGACTGGAAGGATACCGGTGTGATAGATGCTGCCATTCTTAAATACCGCTATATCCGTGGTCCCGCCCCCGATGTCAGCCATGATAACACCTGATTCTCTTTCCTCAGGAGTCAATGCTGCTTCTCCACTAGCCAGAGGCTCGAGGATGAGGTCTTCAACATCAACGCCGACACTGCGGACGCATTTGGCCAGGTTTTGTATCGAAGTTACTGAAGCAGTGACGATATGGGTTTCTACATCTAACCTGGACCCATGCATGCCTACTGGCTGTCTCACCCCTTCCTGTCCATCCAGGGCGTAAGAGCGAGGGATGGCGTGGAGCACCTTCTTTCCCTCAGCGACGGTGATGTTACGAGCCGCAGATAGCACCCGTTTAAGGTCCTGAGTACGCACTAATCGATCATCTCGGGGAATAGCTACTACTCCCCGGTTATTCAGGCTGCTTATATGCCTGCCGGTAACCCCAATATAGGCAGAATCTATGCGTATGCCGCTAATTCTTTGAGCTTCCTTCACTGATGCGGCAATGGACTGTCTGGCTTCATCCATATTGACTACGATGCCTTTATGTAGGCCGTGACTGGGAACGACTCCCACTCCTAAGACTTCAATGTCGTCTTCCGCTTTGATATTAGCCACGATGGTGGCTACTTTAGTTGTGCCCACGTCAATAGCTGAAATGATTTTCTTTGCCATGTTCACCTCCTTTTTTGCTGAGGATGCTGCCTAGTTGAGTCGCTCGGCTATCCTTAATTTGGCGCTACGGCTGCGTGGGTTGGATTCTATCTCCAACGAGGTAGGTTTGATAACCTTCCGTGAAATGAGCTTCAAGGTGGGCACGTGCCCACAGCGACATACTACTGTTCCCGGGGGGCATAGGCAGCTGCTGGCTGCGTCTCGCATGAATTGCTTAACTATACGGTCTTCCAGAGAATGATAACTGATGACTGTTAATCTCCCCCCCGGTCGAAGGAGGTTAATAGTTTGTTTGAGAGCCAGCTCCAGATTCTGTAGTTCACTGTTGACCGCGATGCGAATCGCCATAAAGGTTCTTGTTGCAGGGTGAATTTTGGCACGCTTGCCACTTGAAGCTTGCTTTACCAAGCTGGCAAGCTCCACGGTGGTGGCGATAGGGCGATTTTGAACGATATACCGCGCTATCCGCCGGCTATGACGCTCTTCACCGTATTTTTCTATGAGCTTAGCCAACTCTTGCTCAGAGAAGCTGTTAACGATATCCGATGCGGTTAACCCTTGCCCGGGATCGAACCTCATATTTAGGGGAGCATCGAGGTGGAAGCTGAAGCCGCGTTCGGCTGTATCCAGTTGTAGAGAAGAAACACCAAGGTCGAAAAGAATACCATCAACTGGATGAAAATGGTATCTTTTGCAGATATCCTCAAGATTAACAAAGTTGTCATTAACCAAAGTAACTGCTTCGCCATAGTCGCTAAGTTTATCTTGACTTGCTTCGATGGCTTCGGGGTCAGCATCAATGCCTAAAAGTCTTCCTGAGGGTGAAATTTTTTCCAGTATCGCTGCCGCGTGCCCCCCCAGACCAACAGTGCAATCAACGAAGTAACCTCCTCGCTGAGCCTGTAGCCCTGCTATAACTTCATCAAGCAGAACAGGCACGTGGACGGGTAAGGACATGGCGACGATCATTCACTATGCTCCAAAGCTCTCAATTATCTCCGACGCTTGTTCTTCGGCCGATGTTTTCGCAGCCTCCCATTCACCTTCACACCAGAGTTCAACACAGTTATTGGCACCGACAACAATCGCTGTGTCACCAATCCCGGCGTACTCGCGCAGGGGAAATGGCAATGCTATCCTGCCTTGCCCATCGAAGGAGGTGCTGAAGGCAGAGCCGAAGATAGCGCGATTCAACTTCCTTAAGTTGGCTGGAGTTACTGCCTTGGCAGCCAGGCTGTCGGACAACCTTTTCCACTCAGCTACAGGGTAAACAGCAATGCATTTCTCTCCCATCCCCTTGGCTAATATCACGCCCTCCCTCATCTGTCGCCTGAATTTTGGCGGCAGAGGCACTCTTCCCTTTTCGTCAACCTTATATGGATACTCACCAAAAAACATCTTGCCCTCCTTGGTTCTCCCCCAAAGCCCCCCAATCTTGCCTCGTTTACCTTACCTGTTATTCCCTTACTTACCCTCTTTCCCCACTTTTCCCCACAATTCTATTATAAACCTTATCCACATTTTGTCAATACCTTTTGGCGCTTTTTTGAATTTTTGAACAAATTTTGTCTTGGGGATTGAGAAACAGAGTGGTGCTGAATATAGCCCAGGTGGTACACTGCTCCCTGAGAGCCAAAGTCACTGGGAAGCACGAGACTTTCTTTTGTCGCCGCCTGCGTGGTAAGATATGCACTTCGAAGGTTTTTATTGGGGGAATCCATGCGTATTGATATTTTGTGTCTCTTCCCTGAAATGTTTGCCTCTCCACTCAACCAGAGCATCGTCAAGCGTGCTCGGGAGCAGGGATTGGTGAACATAGTGATTCATGATATTCGCGACTATACCCATGACCGACATCATACTGTGGATGATTATCCCTACGGCGGTGGACCTGGTATGGTGCTCAAGCCCGAGCCTGTCTTTGAGGCAGCAGAGACGATAAAACAGCAGCTTGGTGTAAGTGAGATGCCTATCATATTACTCACTCCTCAGGGCAGGCTTTTTTCTCAATCTGTTGCTCAGGAGTTAGCCCTCCACCCTCATCTTATGTTAATCTGTGGTCATTACGAGGGTTTAGACGAGAGAGTGTGTGAACACTTAGCTACTGATGAAATCAGTATCGGGGATTATGTACTTAGTGGAGGGGAATTAGCTGCCCTGGTTATGGTGGATGCTATCGTTAGACTTATACCGGGAGTGCTCGGCTCACAGGATTCCGCCAGCAGTGATTCTCATAGCAACGGGCTTTTAGAATATCCCCAATATACCAGACCTGAGGTATATCGAGGTTGGTCAGTACCCTCGGTTTTGCTTTCAGGGAATCACGGCGAAATTGCTCAATGGCGACGCCGTCAGGCTATACTGCGAACGGCGAAACGACGCCCTGACCTCTTGGAGAAGGGCAATCTCTGCGATGAGGAAAGAAAATGGATGTTAGAGAATTTGTTAAACCAAAAATGAACCCCGGCATTCCTCCAATTTCCCCTGGCGATATGGTCAAGGTTGGTTTGAAGGCTATGGAAGGGGATAAAGAGCGACTGCAACACTTCCAAGGGATGGTGATTAAAATGAGGAAGGGCGTTGATGGTGGAAGCTTTACGGTGAGGAGGGTATCTTACGGCATTGGAGTGGAACGTACTTTCCCTTTCCAATCTCCTTCTGTTCAAAATGTAGAGGTGCTCAGGCATGGAAAGGTACGCCGAGCCAAGCTCTATTATATGCGCAGGCTCAGTGCTAAGCGGGCTCGACTTAAAGAAAGGCGGGAGAAGACAATAGAGCAAGCCATGCCTCAACAAGAAGAGGAAGAAGAAGAACAGACCTCTGAATGAACTACGCCGAGGTGGCAGTCAATTCACCGGGGAGCCGGTCAACTTTTTGCTATGCCATACCGCCAGGGCTCAATATTAGTGCCGGGCAAGCAGTATGGGTGCCCTTTGGCTCCAGGGTCATTCAGGGGATTGTGCTCCGATTATCAGACGAGCCATCGGTTGAAGAAACTAAGGAAATAGCTGGCATTGTTACTGATTTTCCTTTGCTTTCCCCGATACAAATAAAACTTGCCCAGTGGATAAGCGAACATTATTTTGCCCCCCTTTTCGATGCCCTGGCTTTAATGCTACCTCCGGGATTTGAAAGACGGGCTATTACTTGCTTTCAGCTAACAGATTCCCAAGTAGATTTGCCCTTAACACCCGAGCAAAGGCAAATATTGCACCTTATAAGAAGGAAGGGCAAGATAAGCTTGGCTGAGCTGGAAAAAGCAATTGGCAAAAGAAAATCCATGCAAATCACCGACCAGTTGTTAGACCGTCAGCTAATTACAAAAACTCTGGAATTGGAAAAGGCAAGGGTAAAGCCCAAAACGCTTCCTTATATTAAGCTAATAGCTGACAGAGAAGATATTGAAGCAGAGAAAGCTCGCCTGGATAAGTCTAGAGCCTATAAACAGGCAGAACTCTTAGAATTTCTGACCGGGCAGACTCACCCTATTTCAATTAGCGAACTGAGGAAACGTCTCAATTGCTCTCTTGCCACTATCAAAGCTCTGGAGAGTCGTCATTTGATCTCAGTGGAAAGGCTCAGGGTAAGACGTGACCCATTATCTCACCTCGGCCTCACAACTTCTCCAGCTCCAGTTCTCACTTCATCCCAACAAACTGCCTGGGAATCGATCCAAGATGTCATTGTGAAGAAAGCGAGGCAGTCCGGTAGTCCATCGGTTTTTCTCCTTTTTGGCGTTACTGGCAGCGGTAAGACTGAGATTTACCTGCAGGCCTTAGCTCAGGTTATTGCCGCCGGTAAGCGAGGCATTTGCCTTATCCCGGAAATCGCTTTGACCCAACAAACTGTGGAGAGATTTGCTAATCGCTTCCCCGGGCGTGTGGCAGTATTGCATAGTGGACTTTCCCTGGGAGAGCAGTTCGACGAATGGCAATGGATAATGGAGGGAAACTGCGACGTCGTCATCGGACCGAGGAGCGCCTTATTTGCGCCCATGGCCAGCCTCGGTCTTATCATTATCGATGAGGAGCATGAATGGACATATAAACAAGAAGATAAATCGCCTCGCTATCATGCCCGCGACGTGGCCATCAAATTGGCTCAACTCAGTGATGCTGTTGTCATCCTGGGCAGTGCTACCCCTGATATCGGCAGTTTCCATAAGGCACAGCAAGGCGAGTATCATCTTATAGAACTCAAGGAAAGAATTACTCCTCGTGGTTATTCTCCTCTCCCCGAAGTAGGCATAGTGGATTTAAGGGAAGAACTTAAAGCCGGAAATACAAGCTTGTTCAGTCGTTCATTATTAGCTGCCATGAAAGAAACCCTGGCGCATGGCGAGCAGATAGTTCTTTTCCTTAACCGTCGGGGCACAGCTACCTTTGTTCGATGTCGTAACTGTGGCTTTATTTTTCGCTGCCCCCGCTGCTCCATAGCCCTTACTTACCATTCAGTGGAGAAAAGGCTAATTTGCCATCGCTGCCGTTATTCTGTTCCGGTACCTCAGAGCTGTCCCCGGTGTTCTCGGCGCAATCTCAGGTTTCTGGGCATTGGCACACAAAGGGTAGAAGAAGAGATAAGGCATTTCTTACCCGAAGCAAGATTGCTTCGCTGGGACAGAGATGTGATTACCAGGAGATATGCTCATGAGGAGTTGCTAAAGAATTTTCGTGACCACAAGGCGGATGTGCTTATTGGCACTCAAATGATAGCCAAAGGACTAGACCTGCCTCAGGTGACCCTGGCCGGGGTAATAAGTGCCGATACTGGCCTTAATTTTCCTGATTTTCGAAGTAGCGAGCGAACTTTTCAACTCCTGTGTCAGGTAGCCGGCAGGGCGGGGCGTGGGGTTAAGGCGGGGAAGGTCATCATCCAGACCTACTCCCCCGATAACTACATTATTGAAGCTGCTGCCAGGCATGATTATCTTGGTTTCTATTATAAAGAAATAGATTATCGCCGCCGATACAATTATCCACCTTTTAGCCAATTAGTCCGCCTGGTTTATAGCCACACCAACGAAGAGCTATGTCGCCGTGAGGCAGAGAGGATGTATCGTCTAATTCTTGATGGAAAGGCCAGAGAGGGCATAGTTGATTTCAATATAATTGGTCCTGTGCCTGCTTTTGCCTTCAGGGCCAGGGGCAGGTATCGCTGGCAACTCTTCCTTCGCGGCCCTGACTCAATTCGGATGTTATCCCAGTTCACTTTGCCGCGGGGCTGGACTATAGATGTCGACCCCGTAGGGATGGTTTGATTTTGCGCAGCCGGCCGCAGGGCCTGGCTACAGGGAATTTGCAGTTCTGGTCTGGTCGCTGGTTGTATTAGACGACAGACTGCCAGCTCTGGAAGGGATAGGTCACAGTGTCAACGATATTCCAGATGTAGGTGGGGTTGGTCTCGCCAGGGTCAACGACGGTAATATCCCATCCCGCCTCTGTGAAGGTGGTAATGTCCATCATTCCCTCGGTGGTCTTGCCGGTCCCTCCATCCGAAGTATCTTGTCCGCTGGTTTGGGTGTCCCAGAAGGAGTCGCTCACAACGCCATACAAATTCTGTCCCACTAGACCGCCAACATGCTCATCTCCAGTCACGCTGCCGGTGGAATAAGAGTTGCTCACAGTGCCAGTATTTTCTCCCACCATGCCGCCAACATTCACATAGCCAGTCACACTGCCGGTGGAATAGGAGGTGCTCGCAGTGCCATTATTCTTTCCCGCCAGACCGCCAACACTCGAATCGCCGGTCACGCTGCCGGTGGAATAGGAGGTGCTCATAGTGCCCCTATTCCATCCCACCAGACCACCAACATCATCATAACCAGTCACATTGCCGTTTACCACGCCGGCATTCTCGATGACCCCTCCTTCGTCAACAACACCGAAAAGCCCCACATCAGATTCGTCAGGGCGGTAGATAAACAGGTCACGTATCTCGTATCCTTGCCCATCGAAGGTCCCAGTAAATAGATCATCCTCGGTTCCAATCGGCTGCCAGCCTTTTCCCTTATTGGCTGTCGGGCTCGCCAGCTCCTCATAACCGGCAGTAGTGGAATCGAGGTCGTTCATTAGAATGTGGTTGCCTCTCAAGTTGTCCCTGATGGCATCCAAATCATTCCAAGTCTGTATTTCCAGGTTTTGAAAAGGAAGAGTACAGCCTGCCGTCCCGGCAATTAAGGCTACCGTAATCAAAAGGATGCTAAGTCTTTTCACGTAACAGTTTAGTTTTTCCAACATCTCTAGCTTATAGTATTATCGTATCACATTCTCTGGACTGTCAAGGGTACTGCAGGGTCAATTCTATTTTCTAGCTCGGCGCGCAGGAGAAGGGGTGGGAGAAAAATAGAGTTGACGCCTTTTTATTGCCAACTCAGGAAGGGATAGGTCTGTTCGTCAACGATATTCCAGATGTGGTCTGTGTTGCGGTCGTTGGCATCATCAACGGCGATTATATCCCAACCCACGCCATCGAAAGTGCCGAAGTCCATCATCTCTGTGGTGGTCTTGCCGTCCCCTCCATCTGAATTAGCTCGTCCGCTGGTTTGGGTGTCCCAGAAGGAGTTGCTCACAGTGCCGATATTGTATCCCATCAGACCGCCAACACTCCAACTGCCAGTCACTCTGCCGGTGGAATAAGAGTTGCTTACAGGGCCCTCATTCTGTCCCACCAGACCGCCAACATAACTATTGCCAGTCACTCTACCGGTGGAATAGGAATTGTTTACAGGGCCCTCATTCCGTCCCACCAGACCGCCAACATAACTATTGCCAGTCACTCTACCGGTGGAATGGGAGTCGCTTATAATGTCCTCATTCTGCCCCGCCAGACCGCCAACATAACTATTGCCAGTCACTCTGCCGCTGGAATAGGAGTTATTCACTGCGCCCTCATTCTGTCCCACCAGACCGCCAACATAACTATTGCCAGTCACTCTACCGGTGGAATGGGAGTCGCTTATAATGTCCTCATTCTGCCCCGCCAGACCGCCAACACTCCAACCGCCAGTCACTCTACCGGTGGAATAGGAGTTGCTTACAGGGCCCTCATTCTGTCCCACCAGACCGCCAACATAACTATTGCCAGTCACTCTGCCGGTGGAATAGGAGTTGCTTACAGGGCCCTCATTCTGCCCCACCAGACCGCCAACACTCCAACAGCCGGTCACTCTACCGGTGGAATAGGAGTTGCTGACATTGCCACTATTCTGCCCCGCCAGACCGCCAACACTCCAACCGCCGGTCACTCTACCGGTGGAATAGGAGTTGCTGACATTGCCACTATTCTGCCCCGCCAGACCGCCAACACTCCAACCGCCGGTCACTCTGCCGGTGGAATAGGAGTTGCTGACAGGGCCCTCATTCTGTCCCACCAGACCGCCAACACCACTATAGCCAGTCACAGTGACGTTCATCAGGCTGACATTCTCGATGACTCCTCCCCCACCGACAACACCGAAAAGCCCCACATTAGATTGGGCAGGACGGTAGATAAACAGGTCGCATATCTCATGTCCCTGCCCGTCGAAGCTCCCGGCGAATTTGTCATTTTCAGCAGTAGTTCCGATCGGCTGCCAGCCCCTTCTACCATTGGCTGTTTTGCTCGCCAGCTCCGTATAACCGGCAGTAGTGGAATCGAGGTCGTTCATCAGAATGTAACTGCCGCCTAAGTTGTCTCTGATGGCATCCAAATCATACCAATCCCATATTGGTAGGGCGAAGTTAGCGGTGATAGAATAGTCGCCGTCCATGGTGATGGTGGTCGTGGCAGCGTTGACATCAGAAATGTTGCTCACATTGCCGGTCCAGTTGAGAAATTGGTAACCTTCATCGGCTTCTGCTGTCAGGTTAACCGTAGCTCCTTCATCGTAGGCAAAAATTCCGTTACCAGGAGTAGTTACCGAGCCTCCAGCGGTGCTGGAGATAGTAAGGGTGAATTGCTCTAGAGGTATCTGCTCAAAGTTGGCGGTGATGGAGTAGTCGCCGTCCATGGTGATGGTGGTCGTGGCAGCGTTGACATCAGAAATGTTGCTCACATTGCCGGTCCAGTTGAGAAATTGGTAACCTTCATCGGCTTCTGCTGTCAGGTTAACCGTAGCTCCTTCATCGTAGGCAAAAATTCCGTTACCAGGAGTAGTTACCGAGCCTCCAGCGGTGCTGGAGATAGTAAGGACGAATTGTCCCGGCGGTATCAGCTCAAAGTTGGCAGTGATGGAGTAGTCTCCCATTATGGTGATGGTGGTTGTGGAGGCGTTGATATTGGCAATGGTGTCCACATCGCCAGACCAGTTGACAAAATAGTAGTCCTCCTCAGCCACAGCCACCAGGTCAACCACCGTGCCGCAGGTAAAAGTATCCTCACCAGGAGAGGTTACCTCGCCACCATCTGTGCTGTCTGCTGTAAGGTCGTAGCTCAGCAGGGCAAAATTGGCGGTCAAACTCTTAGCTTCATCCATGGTGACGGTGGTTATGGGAGAGTAGGGGTCGGCGACGTCGGCGCCGGTCCAATTGACGAACTCGTAACACTCATCCGCCACGGCCTCCAGCATGACCACCGTCCCATCGGCATAGGTCCCCTCACCAGAGATGATTACCTTGCCGCCTTCAGTACCGGACATGGTGAGGTCGTGTTGAATAGGAGCACTACTACAACTACCATCACAGCTTGCCAGCCCCATAATTAAGACTCCCACAATCAATAGCGGGCCAAATCTTTTTATGTATTGGTGTATCCTCGAATTCCTATTCATACGTAGCCTCCTTTACAGCAGTTTAATTTCCCTAAAATCGTCGTCCTTCAACAGAGCTTCAGTGAAAAAAATAGCCCACCTCATATATCTATATATGCTGGGCTGAGTATTGTAGAAATCGCTGCAACTATCTAACACACACACTTGACCACCCACTTCGTATTAACCTTATGATACTTATCGTGATATTGGATTATATCATATAATTATTAAATTTCCATTAAGGTTAAAGAAATTGTCAATGTTTTTTGTAAAAAGGGGTCAACTCTACTATTTTTCTCCACTCGACAGGCATCACCTCTCTTAAAAATACAAAACCGACCTTTTGAAGGTCGGTTCCATTGTTAGCTACCCGCGGGCAGGTGACTAGCTAAGGATGCCGCCTCATCGCTTCCCGTAATCTCTTTTCCCAACCACTCGGTCACTTTTGCTCCTTAACCCTTCAATCAACACGTAGGACAATTAACAGCTTAGGTTTCACAAAATTCTGGTTTATATTATATAAGATTTATATAAGATTATATCACATTTTAGGCACTGTCAAGCGTTTTCTGGGATTTTTCGGATGGGTAAAAAAGTCGGTGAATTGAGCGATAGGGACTGAGCGCCGCCTCTTATACCAGCTCATAATAGCAAGCTGATGAGCCAGAGAACCCCTCAGGTTTTTGAGAAAGA
>Ga0307431_1001645_pt1 | contig 12615 bp, 16 predicted proteins | sample SalMarWE160170MG_FD_202155 | JGI IMG/M metagenome (GOLD analysis project Ga0307431, IMG submission 202155) | Salt marsh sediment microbial communities from the Plum Island Ecosystem LTER, Massachusetts, United States - WE1603-170 | ecosystem: Environmental > Aquatic > Marine > Intertidal zone >...
GCTCCATCACCTTGTTTGATGTGTTCTCGGTTGACAATAATTCCATGAATGAGTTGTATGTTTCAGCTGTGATATCCGGATAGTCCATGTATGTGTAAGGAGGCCAAGTCTCTCTTGAGCTGTAGGCATTCTCTCTTTCTGTTTCCGGTATAGACCCTTTCATTTTGAATTTCCCCAGATTCCCGTTTAATATAATATTTGCGAATAATATAAACTTGCGTTTTTCATTGCCATTGCTAGATTGTTCTAGTTATTTGGTGATTGTTGAAGCCCATATTCAGTGCCAGAAGAGAAAACTAATCTTTGTATATTTTTTATCCTACATTTCTAGACTGTGGTTCGCTTGCTAAATGCATTAAATGTCTAGAGTGCTATATTATATGCCCCTACGATGCAATCAGTATCGATTTTTGGGTAAACCAGATGTCATCCAATCAGGTAATAGCGTTTACAATCGTATCCGGAGACGTTCTTAGAATTGGTTTAACAGGGATGTGAAGATGGTTCACAGACCTTTTTTTGGAGAAACATTATGCTGTTTTCAGGAAAAAGCTAGTTTTCAACAATGAAGTATTATTAGTCTCCTGATATGAATGATTTCTGTTGGTTGCTTAGGTTTTTGGGTAGCCGCTTTTTGCAGACCATTATCACCAAGGTTGCGGTAATGAGCAGCGGCAGAACAGCCCAAGATGGAAACTCTGGAATAACGCCGTGTTTGTCTGTTTTAGCCAACCAAAAATCATAGCTTCCAGCACCAAAAGAGCGTGTGTAACCAGCTAGGGCGAATCATCCATCACTTGTCTGAACCATAGCCTCCGCGTAATCACTAGATGTTCCTCCATAAGTTCGGCTCCACATCTCCGAAGATGCACTAACAGAACCGATTAAAGGCAAAGTAATTAAAACAATAAGTACTGTGCTTGAAAGAAACAGCTTTTTAGACAGCATCTATTCTCCCCTAAATATAGTTTAACAGTTTCAGTTAAGAAGATTTTTGTAAAGGTTTCTTGACTAAACAAATGATACATTTAGTCAAATTTTCTTGACTGACAGCTACCAAGCTTCTAACAGTTTACTAAAGAAGCCGCCCTAACGCTCGTCAAACCAATAAGAAAAAACACCAGTAACCGATCACAAGCCCTGATCCAAGCAGTTACTTCTTTGCCACAGTGAAAGATTTTTCTGCCACTGAAACACAAGCCAAAAGGTCATCAACAGTAGCTATTAACGTCGCCAGCCTAGTTTGGCACTCTACCTTTGTATGAACTTCGGAGCCGTTCCTCACAGTTTTGACATACAATCCCAACGGAACCTCCACATTGTCTGGAGAAACAGCCTTTGCCACTGCTTCTGCTTCCCGTTCATTCTCGTAGGATAGGCGAATCTCAGCCTCCAATCTGCTCCCCCGTTAACTGCTTCTTAACAAGCTCATTAACAAGCTTGATGAACGCTTCCACATTCTTGATTGGTATCTGGGCTCCAGCCGCAACGTCGTGTCCTCCGCCTCTTCCAGAATATTTCTCAGCAGCAACCTGCATAATGTCTCCGAGGTTTAAGCCCCTCTGTATTAATGGCGTTGACCCTCTGGATGACACTTTAACTTGGTCTTCCCCGGAGATGGTAGCGTAGGCGATGATGGGTTTTCCCAGTTTAGTGAGAGTTGTTGAAAGGATAGTGCAGACTGGACTGAGAACCTTCTCGTCAATGAAGCCATCTCCGCGAACCACGTAGATGCTTTCCAGCTCTTCCAATCGTCCCGGTTCCCCGGTAACCCAACGAAGATATTTGGTGATGGTACGCCGATACTCCTGTATCACCGCTGTTGCCTCTTCCAGACATTTCTTCCGGTCACCCATACAGATAGCCGCGCCCAATCCAGCCTTATCCATGCGTCCAGTAGCATTAAGCAGAACAGAAAATTCCCGAGCGCTCCTGAGAGGAGTCCAAGGCTCCTCATGAATCAACGTGTAAACCTCCCCAACCAAATCAAATGCAATGTCTCCAGCTAAACCCTTCGACACCAAATGATCAGCGATGGCTGAGAGCAGCTTCTTCTTCTCCTCTGATGAAAGGTCCCTTAAAGCGCGCCACTTTTCATTCCGTTTAGGCTTGATTCCCAGATTTATGAGGAAGGCAAGACCCTTGTCCTCTTCGCCGCTAATCTCTGGAATAAACGGATTTGTTGTGCGAGCAAGAGCCTGATGGATGGGGCGCGTCTCCCTTCCGAAGAACAGAAGATCAGTTTCCACTTTGAGACAACCCGACTTAACCGCGTCCTCCACTATGGTTTTGTTGGCGCTTCTCAACTTCCGTTCCTTGTTTTTGTCTTGCATGTCTCCTAAGGCTCCCACAACAGCGAGATAGGCTAAGTCAATGTTATTTTTGTCCATTGCCTTGGCTGCGAAGTATGCGACTCCTGCGCCGCTGATGTCGCGGGTTCCGTCTATCCCGTGAGTGTGAGGATTGACTTGAACGAAGCCGGGAGGAATTTCTGCGATGGGTTGATGGTGATCGAGAATGATTACGTCTCGGTTGGCTAGCCTTTCGCCCAGCAGATCAAGGTAGCCGCTTCCCATGTCAGTAAAAATTGTTAACGCCGCATTTTCTTCAGCTATCTGGTCAGCCACCTTCTCGTCCATCCACCTTTCGAGGCGTAAACGAAACTTTCCTCCTGCCCTCAACAGGGCTTTTCCCATGATACCCGCAGCTGATAAACCGTCAGCGTCTATGTGAGAGTGTAAATGGATGGTGTTGCCTTTTTTGATATGATCTAGAATAAGGTTAGCCGCCTCAGATGCGTCTTTTGTGAGGTCGGCAATCTGTTTCTTCTTAACGGACAAAGTGAACCCCGAAACTAGAAGAGGGCGATTGCTTTTGGCGTGTATTTCCAGTCAGAAGGAAGCACACCTTCGCGTTTGTAGTATCTGGAGAGCTTGTAAATTTTTGCTTCCACGATCTGGAGAGCCCTTTTGTTATGCAAATCTGCCTTGTTTTTGTCGAAGTGAACATGAAGGCGTGTAGCCTTTCGTAAAAGATTTTCTAAATCTTCGGGAAGAGACGAAAACATTTTCCTTTCTTTAAGTATCTGAGTAACGGATTTTCCGGTGATAGGCTTCGCCAAGGGGATACCATGCTGGTCACGAAGAATTATTCCGATCTTGCTGGGGGGGTGCCCCTCTTTAGCCAGCTTCATGATTAGAGCTTCCACTTCTTCAGCTGTGTATCTGCACCATTCTGGTGGTCTCTTGGTTACCGGTCTTGTTTGATGTGACATCCCCTTTTCTTTTTTCGGCATGTTTTCTCTTCTCCGAAAGCTCCCTAAAGGCGGAGGGAATGCGGGTATTTAAAATCTTCGTTTGCTGCCGGAGGAGTACCATTCAGCGAACTTTCTTAGAGCCTCAGCCCGATGGGAATACAGGTTTTTTTGTGTGGTTGTCATCTCCGCGAAGGTTCTGCCGTCGCCTTTTGATGGTTCAAATATGGGATCGTAACCGAAACCTGAAGTTCCCAGCTCCTGCAAAGAAATCTTTCCCTCTACTTTACCGCTGAAGCAGGTTGGCTGTTCTTCTGGACTGCTGAAGGCAATCACGGATTGGAAGTAGGCGTCTCGGTTTTCGATGTGTTTCATCAGTTTGAGGATGCCTTTGTTTCCAACTGTTCTGTAGACGTAGGCGGAGTATGGTCCGGGAAAACCGTTTAGGGCTTCAACGAAGAGACCAGAATCTCCTACGAAGATGGGGAGCCCACAGTTTTTCACTGCATCTAGGGCACTGAATTTGGCGATGTTTTCGAGATTGTCATCTTGAATCTCAACTGCTCCTACTTTGAGTTTGGCGGTTGCAATCTTGTATTCGGAGAGGACTCGACGGGCTTCCTGAAACTTGTGAATGTTGCTTGTTACGAAGTAGGCTACTTTGCCTCTCGGAAAGCTGGCTGAAACTTTGGTGTTCGCCTTCATGTTGTTGTCATCCCTTACGATTCAACAGAGCGAATGCACATTTTACTTTGTCACCATTAATGCTTTACGGGTCAAACCTGACTTATTCCTGTCCGAGCTCCGGGTATTTTTCTCTGATTTTTTCGTCAGCTACTTTAGCGATCATTGCGTTGGAGATAAGCACATGTTTGACTCCCTTGAGATTCGCCAGTTCCGCAGGTTTCTGGTCTTCAGTCACAAGCAACAGGTTATTGTTTAATGCGTACTCCACAACAGCCCTGTCCTTTGCTCCTCGCAAACCTGCCTCTTGGGCGGTTAATACGTCCCAGCCTAAAATCTCAAAATACTCCTTCAAGCCAGCAAACATCTCATCAAGCAGAATCTTCAACAAACCACCTCAACAAACATTAACGCAAAGGTATCAGCCTATATTTACAGACCTGCGATTTATACCTAACCACACAACAACCTAACAGCATATTTTTCTACAAGCAAAAAGAAGCTCAGCAAAGTTTTTGTCAAGAAATCTTAACTAATGCATTTATTTGATAGGTCAAGAAACCTTGACAAAAATATTTTTATGGTTTATTAACAATAGAATAATTGTTAGTGCCTCGCATGAAGAAATTTCTAGCAACCTTTCTTCTGCTTTTCATTCTCTGTTTAGTGCTTATGGGTTCACAATTCGTTAATCTGGTGTCAGCAAATCCTGTTCCATCTCCTCCACAGGACCTGTTGCACATCTACATTAGAAGCGATGAAAGCGTTGAGCCCGCAACCGCACCTATCCAACGCTGGAGAAGTCTACACTTTCACAAGCCACATTGTCAATTATTCTATCGTGGTCCAACGTGACAATATCGTGATTGATGGAGAGGGCTACAGTTTGCAGAATGGAGGATGGGGAGATGAGGGCATAGTCCTCAATTTCGTAAACAACGTGACAATTAGAAATATGGAGATTGAAGGATTCCATTATGGGGTTGTCATCGGTGACTCCTCTCACAACACTGTTATTGGAAACTACCTAGGAAACAACTCGTATGCTATCAGTCTAGAATTCAGTTCTTTTAACAACATCACCAAAAACTTGGTAACGGCTACATACAGTTACGGCATCAATTTCTGGGAGTCTAACAATAATACCGTTACTCAAAACATCGTAGCCAACAACACAAATGGTATATAGGCATTTGGCGCTCTTCAAACAACACAATTGTTGAAAACAACATAGTGAACACCCAGCTTGGCATGGGATTCTATGCCGCTACAAACAATTTGTATTATCATAACAACTTCATAAACAACACACAGAAGTTAGAAATCAATAATCACGGCTCTCCTTCTCTTTACACCAACTTCGGGGATAACGGCGCCGCAGGGAACTATTGGAGTAACTACAACGGAACAGACAATGATGGTGATGGTATAGGAGACATACCACACGAAATCCCTGATCAAAACGGAATCATTAACGACCAAGACCGCTACCCCCTAATGAATCCATTCGATACTTCCAATCCAATCCCAGAGTTTCCCTCATGGATCATTCTGCCACTATTCTTGATGACTATTTTGTTTGCGGTAACCCTCAAAAAGCGCATCCACTATCTTTCGGCGACGTAGCGTCCTCTCTTCTCTATCTCCCGAATCTTTGCGGTAACCTTTTTTGACTCTTCCTTTCCCACAGCTTCACCGTAACCATTCATTACCGCTTTGAAGCATTCTTTTGCGTGCTTGTAGTGGGTGCTCTGGAGAGCCCGTTTCATGAGGTGAAGGTCAACACCCTTAGGCTCCAGCTCCACTGACCTTTCGCTTAACCCAAAATCAACGAAAACAACCTTGCCGTACGGCGTCAGAATCATATTTGATGTTGTGAGGTCGCCGTGGATAATTCCGTGCTTGTGGAGGCGCCCAATCATTCTGCCTATAAGACTGCTCAATCTTAGCCTTTCTTCCGAGGAAACATGGTCTAAGATTTCTTTGACTTGTTTTCCTTCCACAAACTCCATGACGATGTTTGCTTCTGCCACGTCAACCATGAAAATTGTTGGAGTAGGAACCCCCGCTTCCTTGGCTTTGTGGATAAGGTTAGGCTCATGCACTGTCCGCTGAGAACGAATCATCAGATCCAGTTCTGGAATGCGATACTTTTTGGGTAACCGCCGCTTCATTATGACTTTACGGTTATGCCACGTCTCCAAGAATAAGCTAGCTTCGGCACCCTTCTTTATTAACATGGTTCATCCTTCTACCCAAGGCGCATAAACGTCTTCCAGCCGCCACTTCACATTAACATAACTCTTCTCTATAGACGTAGAAATGCCGCTCTTGTATGCAAGAATTCCTGTCCAAGCGATCATAGCCCCGTTGTCTGCGGCAAGCCCCCGGGGAACAACACAGAAACGAGCATCATGCTCCTCCGCAATCACCTCAAGCATTGACTGCAACTTCCGGTTAGCAGCCACACCTCCAGTTAACAGAACTTCAGGCTTCTCCGTGTGAGCCAAAGCCCGTTCAGTCACCTCAGTCAACATGGAAAAAGCAACCTCCTGAAGACTGAAACAAACATCCTCCAAGGATCCCTTCTTTGACTGAAACGCCTGCACAGCCGCAGTGAGAAGCCCACTGAAAGACAGGTCCATACCCTTCACGGTGTAAGGAAGAGAAACAAAATTCTTGCCCTCCTGTGCCAACTCCTCAACAACAGCACCGAAAGGCACACCATGCCTCTGCCTCAAACCCACAGCTCGGGCAAAAACGTCAAGGCAATTTCCCATGGCAATATCTAAGGTCTCTCCGAAAATCCGGTATCTGCCGGCTTCAAAGGCTGAAACGATAGTGTTTCCTCCCGAAACATATAATGTAACAGGGTCAGTGGCTCCAGTTGCCAGCTTGCCGATTTCAATATGACCCACACAATGGTTGACTCCCACCAAGGGAACATCAAGATAAGAGGCTAAGGCGCGGGCTGCGGTTGCGCCTGTGCGTAGACATGGACCTAATCCGGGTCCCTGAGAAAACGCTACTAAGCTAATGTCTTGGGGCTTTATTGCTGCTTTCTCGAAGGCTTCTGCAAGGACTTTTTCTGCGACTTCGGCGTGATGTCTAGCCGCTTCTCGCGGATGGATTCCTCCCTCCTTTGGCATGTAAGCATCGTTAGCGTTGGAGAGAACCTTGCCTTCAAAAGAGACAATTGCAACGCCGAAATCATCTGCTGTGGATTCGATGCCTAGACAGTAAGAGCGGACTGAATTATTAACTGGCAATTTTTTTGGCTCCTCGTAACAACCTCTACCATTGGATACGTGTATAATGACAGAGTTTTTGGCTTTCAGGAAAGTTATGCGGTTTCGGGGTGTTAAAACGTTTCGCAGTTCAGTCAGCAAGAGCCGAAAGACTCTTTTCCAGTAATATACGTAAATGGGAAAAAAGCATACATCTTTTTATGTCTTAAAGTGCCTATATATTATGAAGACTTGAAGGACAGATATTAGATGCCGAGACGCAACGAACTAGAACACAAAGCCTTAGAGGTAATTGCCAACAATGGAAAAGACGGCGTGCTTCAATCCGAATTGTGGCGAAAACTGGACGCCACCAGCAGAGAAGGGAGCAGAATCGCCCTAAAACTGGAGACCAAGGGGCTGATTCTTCGCGAGAAGGAACTCTTTGAAGGAAGATGGACGTACCGCCTTTTTCCGAAGAGAAAACCTGCATCTCTCAATTCCATTATTGATTCCCCCTGTTTAATGTGTCCGAACGATGCAAGATGCGGAGCTTGGAGCCCAATTTCTCCCAACGAATGCCCGAGACTGACCGCGTGGATTCTGGGCATCGACCAACCGGAAACAGGATCTTCTGGTGAAATCTAGTTTTGCCTAATGCATGGGTCAAAGAACGAAAAAGAGAATATTATTACCGGAAAGCAAAAGAGGAAAAATTTCGTTCACGAGCATCCTATAAGCTTCTTCAAGCAGTGAAGAAACACAACTTCATCAAGCCTGGCTATGTGGTAGTGGATTTAGGGGCTTATCCCGGCGGGTGGACTCAGGCTGCCAGAAAACTTGTAGATGATTCAGGTTTTGTATTGGCAGTTGACATGAAACCGATAGAACCTGTTGACGCGCCCAACGTTCGCACCATCATCGGCGATGTTGCTGAACCACAAACAATCCAAGATATCCTAGAGTTTTTGCCCCGTTCAGCTGATGTTGTTGTCTCAGACGTCTCGCCTAACATCTCAGGAATCTGGGAGCTTGATCATGCCCGCCAAATTGACCTCGCAACCCAGTCCCTGAGAATAGCCACTTCTATTCTACGCTTTGGGGGAAACTTTTTCGTCAAGGTCTTTCAGGGAAGCTCAATAAACAACTTCGTTGACGAAGCAAGACAGCATTTCAGTTTCGTAAAGCTTGTTAAACCAAGGGCTAGCAGATCAAAGAGCGCGGAACTGTACGTTCTTGGAATGAACTTCAGAAAAAAAATATAATGGCATTGGAGTCTCCGGTATTCTAAGGTTCAGAACTTTTTTTGTATCCGTTCAGCAGTCGAACGGTTCAATGGACAGACAAAAAATAAATCCATCTACGGAAATATTACCAGTTGAGAACTTCTGTATGTAGGGAGAAGCGTTCTCAGAACTGGTCAGGCTTTGGAGAGAATATGTTGAGAATAGTTGCTGCGGACTCTGGAGCCGCAATTTTAAACGACCGCTTCGAACCTGTATCTGTAGTGGCTGCGGTGGCTATTCTAACAGAGCCGCCATACAAAAGGGCGAGTTCTATCCTAGCTGAACCCATCTTCGCCGACGCAGATAACGGATATCAACTGATAGTCCATGAACTAGAACTCTGTCAACAACTTTTGAAGAACGTGAAGGCAGACGCGGTACATCTGGACATGTCCCTAAGAGGAATAAACTTGGAAGAACTTTCCGCGGTAGGAATCTCCACCATGAAAAAATCCCGCAAGGCACGAGGACAGATTCTAAAGATCCTGCCGAAACTAAGAAAAACCGCCACAAACATCTTGCGGACTTACGGCATACAAGTTCTGGCATTCGGAAAAGAAAGCATCCCCGTTAGAATAGCTGAACTAACTTCAGGCGCCCACGCCATCCGCTACGCCGCAGAAAAGGCAATCAAAGAGAACATCAAGTTGACGCTTGGGCTTCCAACCAAGTGCCAACCGAAATTCTTCAAAGACAAGATTGCGCTGTTGTCTTTGATGCCTGCAGAAAACGAGGTGGTTGGCTACGCTGAATGCAACAGAGACCTTTTGGAGCGCGTCCAGATTTTGGATATGCTTAACCCTTGTGCCCGAGGCTTCAAAATGCTGGAAATAATCCCCCTATAGCAATAAATTGATTCCAAACAGTTTATGCTCGGTTTCTTTGTGCAGCATCAACAATTATTTTGGCAGCAGTCTCCAAACCGTCCCATTTCATTACTTCCTTCTGGATTTGCTCTGCTCTCTCCTGAAATTTGCTGTTATCCAAAATTTTTCGGGCAGCCGCCAGCAAAACATTCTTGTTAAGGTCTTCTTGCTGGATAATCTCTGCGACTCCTAATTCAACAGCCTTTTTGGCGTTGTTAAGTTGTTCGGTGTGATTGGGTGTAGGAACAAGAATCTGTGGTTTACCATAACAAACGGACTGGGACACGGTTCCGTGGCCAACCCTAGAGACAACAACATCGCAGGCTTTCAGGTATTCGAAACGGTTGGGAATCCATCCGTGGATGATCAGGTTTCCATCCTTAACAGGTTCTGCTGAATCCTTAGGATAGCCAAGGGACATAACTATCTGGTAGTCATCTGGGAATTTGCTGAAGATTTGCCTGAGGATGCCCGTGAAATAGGCGCGTTCCTTTGCGGGTCCGCTGATGGGCGCAAAGATCAGAGGCTTATCTTCTGCTAAACCCAGTTTCTTTCGAAGCTCCTTTTGGTCTGGCAAGTCGTCGGGGCGCACAGGAAGAATAGGACCTATAAATTTGATCTTCTTCTGGTAAGCCTTTGGAATATTCAGGTTTCTGGTCGAAATGGTGTAGGGCGATGGAAAATCTGGAATCAGGGCTTGGATTGCGCTCGTCCATATTTTTCCGATAATCGTCAATGTGGAGGCGTCCGCTATTCTGGCAAGTCTCAGGAACCTTTTTCGTCGAGGAATCATTACCTGAAATTGATTCAAAATGCAGATTTTAGGTATCCCCAACACCTTTGCAGCCATAAGAGAAGACGCCCGCGAATCCGAAACCACAACATCCGGCTCAAAAGCCTTCATAAAATCAATTTCAGCGTCAACCTGTTTCATGAAGGTGAAGACACCCATAAAGGGTCCAGGTTTAACTGTTGTTTGCCTGAAATCGATGCTTCCGTCGGGTTTAACCGCGACCCCAATGGCAGGAGCCTCCACAACCTGAAAACCTTCCTGCTGAACGTATCTGAAGCCCTCCCGGTAAGTAGAGAACAAAATTTTGTTTCCATTCCTTTCAAGCCTCCGAGCTATGGGAATACAACGGCCAACATGCCCCAATCCCACGCCAGAAGGACAGAATTGAACTCGCATGAACTTGGTTTCCTAAATTTTTTTCAGTTTAATTTGGCCTTTGGGTAAGGCTTCCTCAAAAATTATCGCTTGGAACCTGTATATTTTTGTATCCTTTAGTAGCCAAGAATCTGGCGGTAGACCTGCCTTCATGGAGCATTGACAGAGGAATTCTTCCTCGTTCCAGTTTAGTTCAACTGGGACTTGGGGCAGAAGCAGACCCTTACAGTAGCTTTTCTCAACTATGAGTCCATCCTGTCCAACTTTGATTTTCGAGGGGAAATCTGTCGGTTTCTCGACTTCGACACGTTCCGGTGGAGTTAAGACGCTAACTTCAAAGATTAGCTGGTCAAGTTCTTCAAGGGCGACTGGTGGAAACCGTGGGTCTCGGGTTGCAGCGCTGAGGGCAGCCTCTATCACTGCCTGAACGAGGGGGGTGGTGGGGTAAGGGAGACCAATGCAGCCCCTCAACGTCTTCGCTCCGTTATGGAAGCTGTTTAATGTAACAAAGACTCCGCACGGTTTCATTAGCTTGGTTGAAACGTTTTCAGGAACCTGCAAGACCTTCCCTTTTTTTAGGTATTCAGTTACAGTTTGTCTGGCTAGATTTACGAGAAACTTGCCTTCTTCGAGTGTCAGCTGAAACGTCATGTTGTTTCGCCCCTGACTTATGGAACATGAGTCCTGACGGTATTAAAGTTTCTGAAGAACTCTTCTTATTGATTCTATTCAGGAAGCCTACAGAAGAACTACTGTCCACTTAGAAGTTATTGGATTCTTCTTGGATTCCTTCCTTTGTGATGGTGAATAAATCTACACCGTCGCCGCTCATGACATCTCGGCGTACAGCAGATTTTATGGCTCGCAGCACCAGCGCTTTCGCGTCTTTCTGGGTCATGTTGTCTTTGTATCCTTCCTCTAGAACCCCAGTGGCGATCTGGGCTCCTGAGCCTACGGCAGCGTATTTGTCGGGTAAAACAGATCCAATAACGTCGAGCACGTATATTGCTGGTCCGTCATCGTCCATTCCGCCTACGATGGTTTGGGTAATCAAAGGAATCAGGCGTCTGCCGAAGAGAACGTTTGACATGACTTTGGCGGCTGATTTCACGGTCATTGGTCTCTTCGCGTCGAATTCAAATAGTTTTGCTTGGGCTTCTATTTCTCGCACCAAAACTTGCATGTCTGATATCAAGCCTGCGCATGCTGCGCCGACCCTGTCGGCAATTCTGAAAACCTTTTTTCCTGTTCTGCTCATTATCATGGAGCCGTAGGATACTCTTTTTTCTGATGCTAAGATTACGCCGTTAGAGTAAACTAGGCCGATAGTGGTGGCTCCTGGAATGAAAAAACTAGCTTGGGCTTCGTCACTCAAATGTTGTTCCTCCAGTTTCAATGCAGTAATGTCCTGAAAGGGACTTTTAAACTTAATTGTAAACGCTACCGTTGAAGGTGCTGAGCACTCAAGTTTATTATTTTGTTCAGAGATATATTTTGTCCTGAATGTTTACGGTGGAGGAAGGCAGAATGAAGAGGATTGGGTTGGTGACAAGCGGGGGAGATGCTCCCGGAATGAATGCTGCGATACGGGCGGTTACTCGTGTGGCTTATTCTGAGGGTTTAGAGGTTTTGGGTTTTGAGAGGGGATGGGAAGGTTTACTGACCAACACGTTTAGGCGGTTGACTCCCCGGAATGTTGGCGGGATACTTCATTTAGGCGGCACCATTCTCCGCACATCGAGGAGCCCAGAGTTTAGAAAGAGGGAGGGTATCCGGAAGGCTGCGGAAACTCTTGCCTCGAATGGGGTTGATGGGCTTGTTGTGGTTGGCGGTGGCGGTTCTTTGCGTGGAGCTTTGGAGTTAAGCGGAGAGACGGATTCTTTGATTGTTGGGGTTCCGGCGACGATTGACAATGATGTTTTTGGGACGGATGAGACTATAGGTTTTGATTCTGCAGTGAACACTGCTGTCGCTGAGATTGACAAGATCAGGGATACTGCGAACTCTCATGACCGAATTTTCGTAGTGGAGGTTATGGGCAGGAAACGGGGTTTTCTGGCTTTGACGATTGGGTTGACTGTCGGGGCTGAGATAATCTTGGTTCCGGAGGTGGAGTATACTTTGGAGAAGA
>Ga0307431_1001649_pt1 | contig 12608 bp, 16 predicted proteins | sample SalMarWE160170MG_FD_202155 | JGI IMG/M metagenome (GOLD analysis project Ga0307431, IMG submission 202155) | Salt marsh sediment microbial communities from the Plum Island Ecosystem LTER, Massachusetts, United States - WE1603-170 | ecosystem: Environmental > Aquatic > Marine > Intertidal zone >...
CATACCCGAAGCCCGTTCCTGCACGCGAGCCGTGCCGGCCAACGTGGCGAGCCTCCTCCCAGACGAGGTCGCCCGGACGCTTCGCAGCACGCTTCCCAAGATGCTTCGCGAACTGAATGGCATCCGACACGAGGATGTCCTTCTCTACGGCGTCGAAACCCGCAGTTCCAGTCCGGTGCGCATTTCGCGCGACCCGGAGACCGGCCAATCGACGGGTGTGAGGGGGCTCTATCCGATCGGCGAGGGATCGGGCTACACCGGAGGAATTGTCAGCTCGGCGCTCGACGGCATGGCGTCCGCCCGACGGGCGCTGCAATCCGTCACCTAGCGTGACTTTCCTGCTTATGAGGGGTTAGAACCTGCCCTGTGTGATCTGTCAAGGTGGTCCGCCTACTCTCAATCCTTGATTTCATGAGGGTTCCGGAACGGTGGGTGACCTCCAGAGTAGCGGCAATGGACCCAGGATCTGGGGCCAAAACCTATGACCTAAGAAAATCCTACAAACATAGCCCGGAGCCAAGTATCAGACTCGCATGATAAGCTTGAAAAATTGGGGAAAATAACTTTCTGTGCCTCGCCACTTGACAAGGTAGACATTTTATGCTATGACCTAAGCCATGGCGAGCCTCATCAAGAAGAAGATCGGCAAACACACCTATTGGTATGCCCGGGAGTGCGCCTGGGTCGAGGGAAGGCCGAAGATCGTCTGGCAGAAGTACCTCGGGAAGGCCGACGCCATTGTCGAGGCGATGACTGGCAGACCCAAGGCGCCGACCCCGAAGAAGGTGATCGTCGCGGAGTTCGGTGGGGTGGCCGCGTGCTTCGCCATGTCTCAGCGCATCCAGCTGCGCGAGATCATCAACAGGCACGTGCCCAAGCGGGACCAGGGGCTGTCGGTGGGCACCTACATAGAACTGGCTGCCATCAACCGGGTGGTCGCCCCCACCAGCAAGAAGGGCTTCGCTGAGTGGTACCAGACTACGGCCCTACGGCGGCTGATTCCAGCGAACAAGTATCTGCTCACCAGCCAGCGTTTCTGGGACCACATGGGGTACCTGGGGGAGGAGGAGATCAAGGCGATCGAGGCGGACCTGGCTGCCTACATTGTACGGGAGTTCAAGCTCGACCTCAGACGCCTCATCTATGACGCCACCAACTTCTACACCTACATCGATACCCGCACTGAGAGCGAGTTAGCCAAGCGGGGACGTAGCAAGCAGAAGCGCAACGATCTGCGCCAGGTGGGCCTGGCCCTGATGGTGACCGAAGAATTCCATATCCCCCTGTTCCACGTTCTGTATGGTGGCAACATCAATGACACCACTCAGTTTGGATCGGTGGTTGAGGAGCTGATCGAGCGCCACAAGGCGGTAGCCAACCAGTGTGAACGGGTCACACTGATCTTCGACAAAGGGAACAACTCTGGGGCGAACCTCGAGCGTGTGGATGGAAGCCCGCTCCACTTTGTAGGCTCGTTGGTTCCTAGCCAGTACCAGGATCTGCTCAAGGTTCCCCGCAGCAAGTATCAGCCCCTTAAGGGGGAGTGCTTCGAGCAAGTACAGGCCTACCGCACCCGCAAGAAGGTCTTCGGACAGGAGCGGACCATCGTGGTGACGTTCAACGAGGACCTCTTCGATGCGCAGGTGAGGGGACTTGGCTGGCAGCTACAAAAGAAGCGCAAGGAGCTCCGGAAGCTGAAGAATCGCCTGGCCAGGCGGGCGAGCGGCAAGGTAAAGTGTGGCCGCAAGCCGACGGTCGCTTCAGTGAAGCAACAGGTTGACCGTATTCTCTCGTGGCAATACCACTCCGAGTTATTCGACGTGGAAGTTCTCGAACAGGACGGCCACGTCGTGTTAAACTTCAGCACCGACACCGCTGCCGTGGCCCGGCTCCACCGCAGGCAGTTCGGGAAGACCATCCTCTTCACGGACAACCACCGCTGGACCAACGAGGAGATCGTCGCGGCTTATCGGGGGCAGTACCGGATCGAGGAGGCATTTAAACAGATGAAACATCCTGTCTTCGTCTCCTGGAAGCCCCGCTTCCACTGGACTGATCAGAAGATGCGGGTGCACGCCTTCTACTGCGTCCTCGCCCTGACGATCGCCTCTTTGCTGCAGCGTGAACTCGCCGGAAAGGGGTTAAAGATCAGTATCCCAAAGATGATGGAGAACCTGTCCTCCATCAAAGAAGTCGCCGTCTTCTACCCGAAGAACAAGATCTCCGGCCCTCCGGTCAGCCTGACGCTCAGCGACATGAACAGTCTCCAGAAGAAGCTCTACCGGTTACTTGGCCTCAAGAACTACCGCGTCCTTAGGTCATAGGTCAGCACTGGACGCAAACCCTGATCTCTACAGGAGTTACGGACAATTCGAAAACGTAACTAGGAAAGTCACGCTAGCCAGCGCCAATGCGCAAGGAGCGGAGTGTGTGGCCCCCAATCTCGATGCAAATCCTAAGAACGAAGGTCTGACCTTAAGCTCCCGCTCCAAGCCCTTTCTTTGTGCTTTTGGTATTACGATGAACGAGAAACTTGGACACCGAGAACTCAATGGGTTTGGGACTAAAACTTAATTCTCCCTTCTGTCTTCTTTTCTTGTTTCTCGCCCCTCCTTTTCTTGCTCCCCTATTCTCCTTTCTTCCCTTTCAGCTTCTTTTTTCTCTTTTTCTCTCGTTTCTTTCCTTTCCTCTGCTGCCCGCTCTTCTCTTTTGTCTTGTTTCTTAGCTTCCCGTTTCTCTGCTCTTCCCATCTTTCTTCTTTCTCTTTTTCTTGTTTCTCGCCCCGCCTTTTTCAGCTCCCCTATTCTCTCTTCTTCCCTTTCAGTATCTTTTCTCTCTCTTTCTCGCGCTTCTCGTCTCACGTTTTCTCCCAGTTCCAGCAATTGCTCATTGTAGAACTTGGAAGCTACGTCTATTATGTCTTCGGCTCTTTCGCTCATGAATTTCTGATTTTCAATTCTTCTCCCAAGGGAAGCAGCCTGGTCGGTGAGTCCTTCCTTCTCTACCGTTTCTCGTTTTTGCTCCGTCGCGTGTATGGTCTTCGACGCGAGGTTTTGGATAACTTTGATGTATCTTTCCCTTTCCCCCGGGTTTTGAGCGGCCTCGAAAATGGCCTTATCCACTGCCGGTCTAAAGTTCCCGCTTTTTTCCGCCTCCTCGGTGAGGATATCGAGTTCCTTTTTTGATATGGCCGCTAGCGGAGTCATATACAGATATTGACCGAGAAAAGCATATAACTTTGCATCATCTCCGCACAACTCTTTCAATAAATTTTCCTCTTTCTCCTCTTCTTTCTTTTTCTGCATAATTCAGTCTCCCTCCTTTGTTGTTCTTACCTGCGTAATCATATGCAGGTTGAACTTTTAGTTCTTTTGGGAAGATCGCTTTAATTGGGATTTCCCATTCCAATTCGCAATGAGGTAGTTCTGTCCCTCATCGCTTCTGTAAATAACAATATATCCATGATACCTGGTTGTCAACCTCCATCTCGGCGCCCTGTAGTAGTCCTCGACATGCGAACTATGTACTGCAGCCCGCAAAATCCTTGTCAATCAGCGCTGGCGAAGCTCTCCGCTTGTGGTATCTGACCCCGAACTCGTGACCCCGAACTCATGCTCGGAGCGGCAAGTGCCTGTGATTCAAGAGTAATGGTCTGACCGCGCGCCCTTATGTCAAGCTCGGAGTTCGGGGGACACATACCCTATCTCTTAGGCATCGGCCCGGGCTTTTGCTTGTGGAGCCTGCGTCCGACGAGGCGCTCAACGTGCGCAACAAACGACTCATCTTCGAAAGGACGTCCCGTGCGGGTATGCTGCCGTATTGCGGAGTGGTCCCCGTCGGACCTCTTGAGGAGCGTCCTCCAATCGCTGACTTTAGCCATCGGCCCAAGTTCCCTGACGAGCGGGTCAGTGTGGGTAGCGCCGACCAACCATCGTGCGCTTGACCAGCGATACTTCCAGGCCTGATCTACAAGTCCGGCGCGAACCGGGTTTTGGAGGACGTAGCGTACGACCGCCAACAGCCGCGATGGCTCAATGGAATTCGAGCGGGAATTCGAGGGACACGTACCTTTTCTCCGGGGGGGCTCCTGCTTGCGGAGAATGCGACCGCTTGATGCCTCGGCGAGATCCACGAACAACTCACTCCCCAAGGGGCGGCCAGTGTGGGTGTGGGCCAATAGCTCATCGATTCGGTTGGGCTCAGAGTAGTTACGTTATCTGTTCGAATTATGGTGTGTGTCCCCCGATCTATATTATCAAGGAAGCGGTCCCGACTTCGAACCTTCGAAGGGGTTGTCAAATGCCTGAATGGCAAAGTGGCGCGGGTCGACGCGCAACGGGCTGCCTGCCTTGCAGGTCCGCCAGAACGCAAGACGGAGGTCTGCGCCAAACCGCGTCATCCGATCTTGGAAATCCGCGTAGACCGGAGTAGTTGTAATTGCCTCAGATGCCTCCACAAACGCGGATATGGCAGTCTTGGCCTCAAGTAGCCCGTCAGTCAGGATCAGTCCTTTGAGAGAGATGTCTTCTTCAGTGGCGTTGGGCAACGCCATGATCACGAATGCATTGGAGTCGAGTTTCGTGCTTCTGGCTTCATTGAGCAGGGAAGGGATCGTAGGGTGCTTGATCTTGCAAAGCCAGCGATAAGTGAAGTATGTAACCTCTGCCTGAGTATCAGCTGCGTGTTCGCGCGCAAGGCGTGCGAGTTCCTTAACGCTCCATGGAATACCTAACTCAGCTTTGTTCATGCAATGCTCCGCCCTCTCTGGATTCCCTGCAATGGCCTCGGCGGCCAATGCATGCTCAAACAGTGAAGCCGCTAGTGACGCAGCCTGTCCAGTGTATCCGCGTACCGCAAGTAACCACATTCCTCGCAGATCAGTGAGTACACGTTTTAGAAAAAGCCCGGCACTGCGGAGATCTATCGCACCGTGACGACGACACGGTAGACATTGAGCCTGGACGCCAGCCTCATAGCAGTTGCACACAGCACTGTCAAAAGGGGCAAGCTGATCTGCAATGTGGCTCATGCTACGGGTCTCCGCGTCATTGAGAGCATGCCAAAGGCCTTCTGGACTCTGTTTCTCCCTCGCTTCCTTAGAGAGGTTTACCATGCTAAACGCCTCCTCAAAACATCGTATCTATGGAGATGTGGAGTTCTCGTTTAATCTCTGGACATAGTACCAATTTCGATCTTTAGAAAGAATAAGGACTATGTCACCGGAATTTCCCAGGAAGATGTCCTGCCTCGCGTTACCGCGATTTGCTACATAGTACTCAGCACCGAGGAATTCGAGGACACATACCCTTTCTCCGGGGGCTTGCTTTTGCTTGCGGAGAACGCGACCAGTTAATGCCTCCGCAAGTTCCACGAACAACTCACTTCCCAAGGGGCGGCTAGTGCCGGTGTGGACCGATAGCTCATCGAACCGGTCGGGCTCAGAGTAGCTGCGTTATCTGTTCGAATTATGGTGTGTGTCCCCTGATCTCCTTAGCTTGCCTCACAAGGGCTTCGGACTCTCAACGCCTTATTGCCGCTCCTGCGGAGCCTTTCTCACGAACAAGGGGCAGAGCCTGCTCTTCAACGTCGAGATACAGCATCTGCCCCTGAGCCATTTTGCGAGAAGCACCAAGAATGAAGACCTGAGCACTACGCCATTGGAAGGCCATCGTCTCAGCATACGTGACTACAGATACACCCCGAGCGAGATCGCTGAACACCTTGGCTTGCACTACTCCACTGTCTATTGCAGGCTGGGACGGCACGAGACTGGGTCGTGAGAAGTGCGCGTATGTTGCATTGCAAGACCCAACCCCTGCTTCTCTCACAACCCCTGCTTCTCCGACCGTCATCGCCTACGGGTCATCGTGCGGTACAAAGCGCAGCCGGGTGGGTCCCTTCGCCAACAACACCAAACCAAAGACCTGCCCCCAGACCCTGTCGGACGCCCTCTTCAACCCGGGAAGCGCGGCCCCAGGCCTTCGAGCCAAGTACTGCGTCCGGTGATTACGCATCTCTTACCTGAGTTGTGTTTTGGCCCTCCAATCCTCGCCCTATCCATTGCCCACTTCACTGAAACCCATCAGGGTTACCATAGCCGGAGAACCTACAACGCCCAGGTCAATGTCAATGCAATCGAAGCAGTCCCGAACAGGATCGTTCCGCAGAGCCCCCACAGGGCCAATCTGCGCGCGTTTCCCTTTTCCTCTCCAAGCGTGAGTATCGTCTCTTGCCGTGCAGCAACAAGCTCACCGAGGCGTCCCAGCTTCTGGTAGACGATCTCCCGATCGGCCTCTGTCAATTCGAGAATGTCTTCGAGTATCTCTCGTTCCGGCTCAGGTGTTCCGTGAAACGGTACAGTCTTCTCCGCGGCCTCAACCAACTCAGCCATTGCAGCACGGATTCCCTTCAACGTGTCCACATGCTTCTCTGCTTCCAGACCCGAGGGCTCTTGGTCAAGAGCGGCGATTGAGAAAATCGTCTTGTCCAACAGGAGCTGAGCTTTGTGTAATTCGTAGAGAGAAATGTCATCGGCCTCCAGATCGTAGTGTGCTCGATAGAAGATCAAGTAGTCATCTAGGTCTCGGAAGACGCTGTTGCGGATCGTCTGCACAAGTCGGTTGGTGAAGGAGCCGTCAAGCTCCTTCCTCTGTTTCTTAATGCGTTCGACCCAGCGGGAGCTGGAGGTCAGTATCCACGCTACGGCCAACATCAACACAGCCAGCAACCCCAGGCCGATTCCCAATCCAGTCCACATTCGACCACACCCCCAGTGTGCGGGCTAGGAGAGGATCCGGAAGACACAAGATCTCAACTGAAGGGAAGCGGATCCTACCCAACGCCGATTCAGTCACTCTGTCTACAGTAGCCTGTCATCATCACTAGGCACAACTCCTCATTCCAGGGATGCATGAGGAGAAGGGATTCGGGGGACATCTCTGAAAGCGCGCGGCGTTCCAGATAAGTACCTATCCGTCACCCTGCTTCGAACCCAGCCTGCTGGAGTTATCTCTTCGCCATTCGAGCAGCTCTGAAGTTCAGCAAGTTGTGCTGGAAATCAAGAGCTGAACTCACAATAGGGATTCCAGCAGCGTTGCTGTGGTGTATAGCGTCGTTCCGGTTTGCTCGAAGTCCTGATCGTTGGTCCATATGGGGTAGCCAAGCTTCAGCGCCATGGCCAAAAGGTCAACGTCGTTTGCGTCTCTTGCTGCGATTCTTCTCTTTGCTTCGAGCACCAAATCGCGATAAGACTCCTTCTCATAGATTGTCAGTGGGAGCAGCTCAAGCTCCAAACGGAGCACTTCTTCAGGAACGCAAATCTTGCTTGCCAACCGCGGGAGGTAGGAGAGGACCTCGTTTACGGTGAACTGCGTCGTTGCCCATTCCTTCACCGCTTCATTCCAGAAGGCGCGAAGCGCCGCTCCTCCGAGGAGGGCAGATATCATTGGGTTGGCGTCAACGACGAGTCTTTCGGGAGACTTCGAAGTCATCGAGGACTGCTTCTTCGCTGAGGCCGTGCTCTTCCAAGCTCTTCTTCACTTGGCTTGCCAATGTCAGCATCAGTTCCTTGCGAAAGTCAAAGGGAAGATCCTCTCCCTCTTGGAGGGAAACATAGATTCCTGCTGGCTTTCCCCGCCGAGTGATGAGGACAGGATCTTTGCTGCGAAGGAACTTCGTCGCCTGGTCCCTGAACTCCTTGACGGTTGCTAGTCGCATAATGACCACCTAAATGGTCATTATAGACGCTCTGGCGAGAGAAGCAACTGTCCCTGAGACATCCCTCCAGCTATTTTCTGACGCGAAGATCGTATCGGAGGGTCCACATCTTGTGGCTAGTCTAGGCCTTCGAATGTCTCTTCGTGTGAAAGGGTCTTTCCCTCACGGTAGTTGCGTTCGGATTCCTGAAGCAGGTCATCGAGTGTGATCTTGCGAAGAACAAGCCGGTCACCGTCCACAGCCATTGCCAAGGGGTCTCCGGGCTGCAGCCCCAGCTTCTCCCTTAGCTGCTTAGGAATAACAATCTGTCCCTTGGTTGACATCTTGGTCACCGCGATCATGACATCCTCCTTGGCTTACTAGTAAGATCATCTTACCCAAGAGCCGGTGAGGAGGCAACCCCGTTGTCTCCATTAACGGCGGCGTTAGGGGCCAGATTCTCATTCTTGATTGTTGTCTCTTCCTCGCAGACTCAGTCCAAGATGCTCTCTTCTCTAAGACAGACGGTCACCACGTTGTGGACGAGGCCGACAACGAGGAACCCGCCGTCCTCCAGCTCGCTGATCGCCCCGCCTCGTCTGACCTGAGTTGACCCATATTCACGAAGACATCGCACTTTCCGCGTTCCGTGGGTGTGAATTTCACGTCACATCGGGTACTGTGGGGATGTCTGTAGGCCCAACAGGCAGCAACGGGTGCTGTGGAAAGGTTCTGGAAGGAGAGCTTATGGCCTCTGGCCGGAAGATGCACGACGTACGTGTTTTCGATCTCAAGTGTGCAGAATGCGGGACGAAGATTGAGGAACTCCCCTTCCTGCCCTTGACCGACCGTCCCGTGTACTGCGTCGAGTGCACCAGCAAACGCCCTCCACCAAAAAAGGGCAACAAGAAAAAGAAAAAGAGCCGGCCCTCACGCGGCCGACCCAGGGGACGCCGTCGGCGCTAGACAGGAATCATCGAGGCCATGGCGAGACGAAAGCGCCAGGCGCCTCCGTTTCACTCTTCGCACATAACGACCTTCGCAGGGAGGTCGATCAGAAGGAACGTTTATCTCGTCATTGAGCCTTCCCCCGCTCCTTCTCCGACCCGGTTAATCCTCCACATCGAAACCGATCAAACCTCGCAGTCAGACTTGCGGGGACATCTCTGAAAGCGCGCCGTATACCCTGCCTTTCTATCTCCGCGAGGCCGGATTATTCAGCAGAGCCTGCCTTCTCCCTGGCATCTGCCCCAAGACGTGCACGAGACAACGCGTCAGTGTTCTTGACAGCAGCTCAGAGGTACAATCGGGGAACCAAAGGGAGCGATAGATGTGAAAGCAATAGCGCTGTACGGCAGCCCCATCAAGGGCGGGAACTCAGATACGCTGGTCGAGCACTTCTTCAAGGGGCTACAAGCAGAGGGAGATCACGAGGTGCTGCACTTCTACGCCAACGAGCTTGACATCAAGCCGTGCCAGGGGTGTCTGGAATGCAACAAACCTCCGGACTACCGCTGCGTCATCGAAGACGACATGCAGCTGATCTACGCGGCATCCGGTGACGCCGACATCGTCGTCTTCTCAACGCCGATGTATTGGGGCTACATGACGGCCCAGCTAAAAACGGTCGTCGACCGGATGGAGGCGATCGCTAGCGAGAAGTACTTCAAAGGCAAGGCAATCGTCCTTGTCGCCACCTATTGGCACCACGTGGAATCCACAGTCGCGTTTTTCAACCGCGTCTTTCCGTTCTTCGGCGGCGAGGTCCACGTTATCACGTACTGCTCCCTGGACAAGGAGAATCAGAAGGATGTCCCCGCCTCAAGCTGCGAAGAAAAACTGGCAGAAGCGTACGAGCTGGGAAAAGCTCTCGGCAAGCGCACGCGCAGTTGATCCCACACAATCCACAGATCCTGCTCACGATAGCTCTACAAGTCGAGTCAACAGTGGGTAGAGGTGGATTATGGAACTGCGAGAAAGATTCTGGGAGAGAAAAAGGCGCGACCAGGAACGCAGACGTGACTCCTATCTTATTGCCTGCCGGTTCGACGCTCCCTCTGCGCTCGTCAGGCTGGAGATGGAATCTCTCAACGAGCTTGAGACGAAGACTGGATTTCCGAGCCAATCGGCGTCGCTCACGTCCGACACCCGGTCGACCTGAAACAGGCCCCTCTCGTTCTTCCACACGAAGTACCAGGTGCTCCCCTTAGCGACGAGTCCGAGCGGTTCGGTCAACCGCTCCACGAGGGTGTCATGGAAGCGATGCAGGGTGAGCGAGATCCTGCGGTTTTCCATGCCCCCCTGGTGAATCGCACTTCAGGATCTATCATCGGATTTTATGCCGGTGATGGGGAGACCCCAGGCGAGTAGAATATCTGCTTGACGAGGGTGTGGCTCCTGGGGTCCGTAGACCGCAAGGCACTACTCAACTCTGAATTGCTGGCTCCGGGCTGGTTATGGTCTTACAATCCAACATTTGAATTGACCAGACTGGCGCAGCAGAAGACCCCAAGCTTTACCGGTTGAGATTCTAGATGATCTGAGATCAGCGTCTTGACGCGTATGTAGACATCCCTTTGCAGGATTCAATCCCACCATCTAGAATGATCTGATCCTCTTCTCCGATTGAGGTAGGGATGCTCACACCGATCACGTTTCACGACGGCGCAATTGAATTGATAGACCAAACCCGCCTTCCGCAGGGGGTCGTGACGTTGACGGTCCGTGACTACCGCGAGTTGGCAGCCGCGATCCGCGAGATGAGAGTGCGTGGTGCGCCGGCGATCGGAATCGCTGCGGCCTATGGGGTCGTTTTGGGTATTCAGGCTCTCACGGATGGAGCGGTGCTTGATGAGCACTTCAAAAAAGTCATCGAAGAATTGACAGGCACTCGGCCGACGGCGAGAAACCTGTTCTGGGCGCTTGAGCGAATTACGAAGGTGTTCCGCGAAAATCGCGACACGGGATTGGAATTCCTTAAGGAAACACTTCTGGATGAAGCAAAGCGGATTCACGAGGAAGATATCGAGGCGAACAAACGAATTGGGAGTCACGGTGCTAAGCTAATCCCAGACGGAGCGACGATCCTCACTCATTGCAACGCCGGTGCATTGGCAACGGGCGGATATGGCACCGCGCTCGGCATCGTTCGTGCGGCGTGGGAGGCGGGAAAACTCAAGAAAGTGCTGGTCGATGAGACGCGGCCGCGGTTGCAAGGCGCACGGCTCACCGCGTGGGAACTGAAGCAGGACGCAATCCCATTCGAGTTAATCACTGATTCAATGGCCGGTTCGTTCATGGCTTGCGGCGAGGTGGATGCTGTAGTGGTCGGTGCTGACCGGATCGCGCGAAACGGCGACACGGCGAACAAGATCGGGACATATCCTCTTGCGGTGCTCGCCCATCACCATCAAGTTCCTTTCTACGTCGCCGCTCCAACATCCACGATCGATCCCACAATCAAGAATGGAAACCAGATCCCGATCGAAGAACGGGACCCCAGTGAGGTTACACAGATAAGAGATGTTCGAATTGCACCCGAAGATGTCAATGTTCGCAATCCCTCCTTCGATGTGACGCCTGCCGGCCTGATTACGGCGATCATTACCGAGCAGGGCGTGTTTAGGTCTCCTTTCAGTGAGGCGATCGAGAATGTGCTGCACGGCTAAAGGCCTTATTGCCACTGCAAGGCGGATGGCTGAGCTAGGACTGGTCATCGGTAGCTTCGGCAACGTTAGCTGCCTCCAGGAGGATACAATCCTCATTACACCGACGCGTTTGGATTACTTCCGGATGGAGCCAGCGGACCTCGTCATGCTTGACCTAGCCGGAAAGAAACTGTCTGGCAGGCGGGAGCCGTCGTCCGAGTTTCGGCTCCACGTGACGATCTACGGTACCCGGCCCGATGCCCAGGCGATCGTACACACGCACAGCGCCTATGCCCTTGCTTTAAGCCTGGTCACGACGGAGCTGCCCATGCTCACTGAAGAGATGGAATACGGCGTCGGTGGGAACGTCCCTGTGGCGCCCTTTGTTCCCGCTGGAACGCAGGAGCTGGCCGATCAGGCCGCCGATATCTTGCAGGGGATCCCGAGCAAGGCGCTGATCCTCGCCCGCCATGGGGTGGTCGGCTTTGGGCAAAGCTTAAATGACGCCCTGCTCATCTGCCAACTGGTCGAGCGGAATGCCAAGATATATCTTCTAACCCAACCTCGATAGCCTTTCGGGGGTTCTGGACAGGGTACTTCAATGGCCCCTTGACACCCCCTAGATCGCGCTAACTTCTGGGTGGGAGTTCTATCTTGGCGCTTTCGTTTGTGACATACATCACGTTCAGTTTCATGCAGTTTGTGTGATGTACGTTACCTTCGCATGGATGGGGGGTCCTGTAACGCGCCAGGAGAGCTCTATCCCAAAGCAGAAAAAGTCGCCTTTTTGAATTCCTGCGTGGCTCAGGCCGATGGACAACGGCGACGAAGGAAGCGGCTCCCAAATCTTAACGACAATCTCACTCCTGCTGTGTCTTTGACCTCTTTTCCCACAAGCGAAATCCGGCTTTCTTGATGTTTGCGATGAGCTTCTCACTTTCTCCTTTGATGAACTCCGGCGTGTAGTGGCCGAGGGTGATCGCCTGCGCGTAGTTGTGGATGCCCTTCTCTTGAAGCTTGTGTTTCTTCGTCTCACTCACCTCGTTCCATTCCCGGTCCTTATCGCGATAGAAGGAACGGATCTCATCATCGGTCGGTATGTGGTAGCCGTTTCGATGCACCACCGCTTCAAGCGGCAGGCGTGGCCGCAACTGCGGCGATTCGTCCGGGTAGCCGAGGAAGACCAACCCGGCAGGGGCCACGTACTTTGGAGCTTTGAGAAGCTCCTGTACGTCGGTGGAGAGGATCATCCCAACATATACGGTT
>Ga0307431_1001651_pt1 | contig 12601 bp, 14 predicted proteins | sample SalMarWE160170MG_FD_202155 | JGI IMG/M metagenome (GOLD analysis project Ga0307431, IMG submission 202155) | Salt marsh sediment microbial communities from the Plum Island Ecosystem LTER, Massachusetts, United States - WE1603-170 | ecosystem: Environmental > Aquatic > Marine > Intertidal zone >...
CAGATCGCGGTCATCGCCTCGACCGCCGCCTTGGGCGTGCAATCGGTCAACTCGGAAATCAGCGCGCTATTGGGTAGGAGCACGCCGTACAGGTAGGGGAGAGGGGAAAGAGTTTCTCCGGCCGACTTTTCTGCGGTGATCTCCCAAAGCATCACGCGTGCGATCGCGTCGAGCGCGTCGAGGTCCACGTTTGCCGGCCGGCGATCGAGAACCAGGAAATGGTGCACGGTGTCGCCGATCAGCTTTGTGGAACCAAAAGAGCGGCCCAGGCGCCCGGCCTTCGCCTCCCGCAGGCAATAGCCATATGCGAGCCGGTCGATCTCCGTTGGCTGCTGAGCGGTTTGTGGCGGCTTGGTGAAGTCCATATTAGTGGTCAGTGGTCAGTGGTCAGCGACTTGATCTTGTTCGGCCGGTTCCGTTTCAGCCGCTGGACGCGGCGGACGAAGCGGACCAGCCCCTCGCGCCCGATCGCCTCGAGGCAGTCCGCGTCGAGCCGCGGCCGGACCAGCCGGGCCAGGTCGCGGATGCCGGGCCGTTTGCCGTCGGCCGGCGGATCGCTCAGCAAGGGGAGCGTCTCGATGTCGATGATGGCGGCGTCTACCCGCCGCCTGATCTCCTCGACGCCGATTTGGTCACTTCGGAGTAAGTTCATGGCGGCGATCCAAAATGGTCTGAAGTTCAAGGCTCACCTCCTGGACAAACTTGGAGATCCGATCCAGTGAGGTGTTTAACTCGTGGTTAAATGTAAAGTGGATAGTGTCGCCGTTTTTCGCCGAGTATTTCAGTTCAATTGTCGGGGGCGTTGTCATTGCGATCGAGTTCCTCCAATGCGCAGCCGGCGCCGGTCCGCCGGCGCGCTGAGCGGCCGACGGACGGCGACGGACTGCCGCTGGTAAAGGGCTCAGGGAGGCCGGTTGATGCCCGGCTTGAGAGGGCCCGGCCCGGTTGGCTTTCACTCAACCGCGGCCCCCCTGGCCCGCAGAGCGCGCGGGTTCAAGAGGTTGCGACGGGCAAAAGCCTGTAATCAACGTAGTGAGGCCAAATCTACGCGCCGCCAAAATTCTGTCAATAGGACCTCGGCGCGGTTGGCGCAGAAAAAAGCCGGGCGGGAGGGTTACTGGGCTGATTACAGGCTGATCGCCAGTTCGCTGCTGGCGATGCTTTACACGTACCCCGACGTGCCTCGCGACACGCCGAATCTCCCACCCGGCCGAGTCTCCATTTGGCGCGCACAGCGGATATTATATCCGCTGTTCGATTTGCCGTAAGTCTTTGTATTATAAAGACTAGTGGACAGGGTGGGAGTCGCACCCACGACACGCGGATTTTCAGTCCACCCGCCAAAAGTATGGTTGTAGGAGACGTGCGGATCGTGTGCGAGGAATGAACTGACGATCAGGTGGTGAAAGAGGAACCACGGCATTTTTGACAGGTTTAGCTTTCACCAATTGGAAGGGGGGGCAAATACGCCAAGATTTTTTCCCCGGCGGTGTGGATTTCTTGTCGGTGGAGGCCGCGAGGTGAGAAGAAGAGAGGGCCGCGCGGGTTACACGCGGCCTCGGCAGGAGAAGGGCGTTTAGCGGGGAGGGCGGCAACAGCGATCGACGATGAAGCCGTTGACGGTCGATCCGGCGGCCGCGGAGTTCGCCCGGAGCGCGTCTAACTCGCCAGGCGTGAGTCGAAGGCCGTAGGCGCATGACCGCTTCATCGCGGCCGGCTTCCGCGGCCGCGACCGCCAGTCCTTCTTTTTTTTGGATTTAGCCATCGTTGCCTCCGCATGTGCTTCGGATTGAATCGTGACGATCAATCCTACGACACGCGGAGGTAGGAATCGAACGCCTTGCGCAACGATCGGCAGAGTCGGTCCGCGTTGAATTCCGGTTTGTCGATCCATTCGATCCGGCACAGCGTCCAGCCGGCCGCAGCCAATATCAGACCGCTTACGTCGTCGCGGAATTCGTCGGCGCCAAGTTCATTGTCCGGCACGAGTTCGCCGATCAGCCGAGGTTTGATAGTGTGAACGGCGAAGATGCGCGCCTCGCCGACGTCGGCGGTGTCGTCGATCAGCCATTCAGGTCGATCAGGCATTTTGTTCAGCCTCCTCTAATCGCGGTATTGCAAGCAACGCCGCTAGGTCGCGCTGCGTGCCGAGCTTCAGGCGGCGGACCTGGTCGGCCGGCCAGCCCAAAAAAACTGCCAATAGTTTCAGTCCGCACTCTTGGCGATAATCGCCGATGTTGATGGTCGAGCCCGAGTTCAGCCGGGGGATCGGACCGAACCCAATCCACTAATGATGGATCATGTGGTTGGCGTCGCGGATCGTCGCGCCCCGGCCGTCAGCCGTGTTGAAGGAAACGTAATAGCTGCGCGTGCCCGCCTCCTTGACCCGTTCGCGGGTCGCGCCGGCCGCCGTCAGCATCACGGCCGCCGGGTAACTGAGACTCTTGGGCCATGTGGGGTCAGTTGTGAAATTGAGTCTCTTGCTCATGACTTTCTCCTTTCATTGCCTGTATTATATCACTATCTATCGTCGCGTCAATAGACGCGTCTGAAATAAACCTGGAATTTTCCAAAATGCTTCCCTGGGGGGGTATTTGTAGTGAGGTGGGCAAAATTGACCATAAACCGGGGGGTTGATTTCACCGACGGCGTCCGCCATGCTGGTTAATAGAGGATTAAGCTATGGAAGATTCACTGACTACATTCATCGTCTTGAGTTGGATTGCAAGCGCCATCCTGGGGGCCATCGTGGGGGCACAAAAAAAAGAGGGGGCGCAAGGGTTTGTTCTCGGTTTAATCTTCGGTCCTCTGGGCTTGATCGCCAGTTTCGCTCTCGATGGCCGGCTGGAATGCTACCGCTGCCACAGCCGGGTGAACGGCGAGCCGCAGGTCTGCCCCTATTGCCGCGCGGAATTGGGCTGGGCATACGACAGGTTTTATGACCTGCATTCGATGCCGCCGGAGAAGGCCGCGGAGATTAACGCCAAGCAGCAAGAGGAGCGCCCTCCGATGTATCGGGCGGGTGAGATAATCCGAAAAACCGTCGCGCCACGGTCCGCTCCCAAGCCTCCACCGCCGCCGGTGGATCGTCGGTGAATATCCGCCCCTCTCCATTTCGCGCAAAATGAGGAGCGCGCTCCCCAATCCCGCCACCTACGCCAGCGATTGAGAGTCCATCCGCTCTACCGGCAGGCCGGCGCGGGTGTGGGAAAAGGCGGCCGGCCAGAAGGTCTTGCCGAGTTGGCGAAGCAGGCGCTCGTCCTCGGGGTCCATCGGCTGGACGCCCAGCGCGGCGAAACGGCCGCGGACGTGCTCGGCTAGGTGGGTCGGCAGCAGGTTGTCCACCGCGTAGCCGTGGTAGCGGTCAAGGAAGCCCAGCTCCACGTCGCGGTACTCTTCCAATTTTAGCCCCTCGCCCCACCAGCCGGACCGCTGACAGGCGTAGACCACGCTGGAGGCCGACTTCAGCGGCCGCTTGGCGAGGGTCTTCAGCACCCCGGGGGTCGGCTCCGGGGCCGGTTTTCCACACGGGGTCAGGCGGAGTTTTCGGAAGCACTTGAAGCACGTCCCGCAGGGACGCCCCTCGGCGTCGGCCAGCGGGCAGGAGACCGCGTCCTCGGCCAGCGGGCCGGAACGGACGATCCGCTCGGTCAGCACCTCCGAACAGCCGCCGGTGGGCAACGAGAACTCCAACCCGGCCAGACGGAACAGCGCGCGGTAGAAATGCCAGCGGGCCGAGGGCTGCCGGACGATGTCGATGTAATTGTTGCCCGAGCCGAGAAAGACCTGCTCCATCACCGAGCCGAAGGCGACCGCGGCGGCGTCGAAGTGGTCGGCCAGCAGGCAGGCCGGCACCGCGTAGCCGTAACCGTCGCGGAATCCGTGCGGCAGACCGGCGGCCAGGCCGATCCGCTCGAACGTGTTGGGGACTTGCACCACGCCTCCCACGCGGTCCAGGCAGCGCCCGATCGGCCCGAACGGGGCCAGGCGGATCCGCCGGCCGCGGAGCGGGTAACTGTCGTAGGGTCGGCGGCAGTGGATCGGCACGGTCTCGGGCGGCAGGAGCGCCAGGGCCGCGGTCGAGTCGGCCCCGCCCGAGTAGCAGAGGAGCGTCCGCCGACTTCGACCGGCCGGCCGCGGCTCGATCTCCCACATCCGGTCGAGCCGCCAGATACGATCGATCGCCAGGCAGTCCCCCGCCGCCATCGCGGCGTCGATGTTGTGGAACAGCAGAAACTCGGCCACGGCCAGCGCGGCCGGGTGGCAGTCGTCGAGCCGCCAGCCCTCGGGCATCTCGGCCCAAAACTCCCCCACCGCGCATTCAAGGTTCAATCGTCGGCCGCGTTGGGACCAGGTGGACATGGTAGTCGATAGTGAATAGTGGATAGTGGATAGTGAAAGTACGAACTGCGGAGTACCAAGTGTCGTACTCCGGTCACCCGCCGGGCTGGACAATCCTCTCGCCGACCTCGACCAATGTTCCCGGTGGAATCGTAAACATTCGCGGCACGGTTTCACTGAACAAGTAGGCCGTGGCGTGCGAGAAGCTCGGGCCGCGCCAGACGGTGATGATCGCGTTCCAGTCCTCGGGCGGCCACTCGTCGGTGGTCGGCGGCGGCTGCACGATCTGACCGCCGGGGCCGCGCATCATCGTACCGGGGCCGAGTCGTTGAGGCAGGCGGGCCTTCGCCCAGTACAAGCCGGGTTCGATCGGCAGCGGAACGGGTTGCAGCGGAACGGGTTGTTGCGTCTCAGGCATTTTAAGTCCTCCTGAAAGATAGAGTTCAACGGTTTCCTCCGACGGCCACCGGCCGTTCGGACAGGTTTCGGTCGCCATTTTGATCTTGTTCGTCAGCGGCACCCGCGACACGTTCACCCGGCAGCCGCACCGTGCGCAGCGGCCGTCGCGGTAGTATGAGCAACGGCGGCAGCAATGTCCCTCGATCCAGGCCACTATCGGGCCGGAGCGGACGGGGAAGCCCGCCCGGCTCCAGCGGGCGACGGCCTTGCCCCAATGGGCGATCTCCCTTGGGCCGACGCCCAACTTTTCCTCGGCGGCCCGGACCACTTCTTCGTCAGTCGTCGAGTATTTTTCGACTACTCGCACACGGCCTCCAAGGTTACGTCCTCGCCGGTGTCGCCGCCGCCGGAATCGAGCAAATCGTAAGGCCCCAGCGTCCCGAATTCGCAGCAATCCTCGCCGTCGGTACACTCGAAATAGCCGTTGACGAACGGATCGACGGGCGTATCCCGCTGGCTGCGGACGAAAAAGTATCGCGTGTTCGCCCCGCTGTCCGCAAGCCTCACCAGGTCCAACGCCGCGAGCAGGTTTTCATCGACGTCCCGCTCTTCGTAGTGCCAATAGCCGCGGGTGTAGGTCAGCGTGTACGGCGCGCCGTCGATGGTCGCCGTCCAACTCAGCGCGTCGCAGGCCGACGGACAGACGGCCTCGATGGTCGCGGAATCGCCGGCCAATGTTACGCCGATCTCGTCCGCGTAGCAACACAGCACGTAGGCGCCGGTCGTGAAGTCGGCCGTGTATTCGTCCTCCTCAACCGTTATCGTCAACCGATAGTTGCCCTCCCCGTAAGTTCCGTCGTCGAGCCGTTCGACCGTGTACTCGCAACCGCCGACGGTCGTGTTCCAACGGTCCTCTCCGTCCTCCTCAATGTCTACGGTTGTTTCCGCGCCGCCGGGCGGCGTCCAGATCAACCGCCAGGCCGTAGCCTCGCAAACGGAACCGGGGACCGGATCGGGCAGGTCTTCACACTGCGCGTCGCCGTCCAACGGCTCAAGGGTGATCGGCGAGCCGGGCATGAACCCGCAGTTGAGGTAGGCGTAGCGCTGGGCGGGGTCGAGCGGCACGTCGTCGGTCAGCGTGCAGAAGTAGGCGTCCTGATTGCAGACGCCGTACCCTTCGGGAAAGCAGAACCCGTAGTTCAGATCGCCCTTGGCGCAGGAGTATTTCAGCCGCAGCAGGCACGCCCCGTCGCGCTCGTAGGGACCGACGGTCAACCGCCAGGGCGACAGGCCGTGCTCCCAAACGAGCGACTGATTGCTGGCCGGCGTGAGCACGATGGCCCGATTGCGGCCGTGCAAGTCAACGGTCGTCAGCCGCCAACCGTCGATCCCCCCCAGCGCCGTCTCGCAATCCGGCTGCTCGTGGTTGCACTCCGAGAAGGTCCGCACGCGGTCTTCGCCATGGAGCGCAAAGCTGATGGTGGCGGTCGCCTCGGTGAAGTCGGGGCTATAGCCCTCGACCAGGCTGGACGCCTCGGCGTCGAACGCAAGCGTGATCGGGTTGCCTTCGTCCAACAGGGTCGCCCAATCAAAAGGGGTTGTCGGGGGGGACCAGTTTCCCGATAGATAATCCGAATCGCCAAAGCAGCAGATTATTCCCTGTATGCACCAAGGGTTGATCTCTTCCAATGAAGCAGAGAACACCACGGTCTGTGGCAGCAGCCCCACCTCGGTCCAGATGTACTCCGTGCCGGAGAGCGTCAGGTTGCAATCCCACCAATACTTTGCATAGTGATTGGGACCGGAACCGCCGACCAGGCAATCTTCACTCGACTGGCCGCCGTCCACGCTGCAATCGATCTCCAGCTTCGTCGGGAACGGCCAGACGCAGCCGTGCGGGCGACAGGTCCACGTCTCGCACCCGGACTCTATCGTGGTCGATTGATAGAACACTCCTTGCGGATTCAGGTGCGCCGACTGTTCCTCGTCCGTGATGCCCGGCGAGTGGCCGTAGCGGCAGGTCTGCGCGGCCGGCGCTATGCCGTCGAAGGAGACGGCAAGGCAGCAGGGACCGCTGGCCGGGGCGTCCATCGTCGGGTCGCGCGGCCAGGCGTACTGCGACGGGCAGATGAACCGTTCGCAGCACCGCCAGCCGAGCAACGTGGGATCGGACACGGGTTCGACGACTGCGATATGATGAGGGTTGAGTTTGAAGTATTGCTGCGCCGGCCAGACAGCGGGATCGGGGCAACCGCAGTGCCACCAGAGCGTAAACGTGGGGAAAGTCGCCAGCCAATCGAGTATGTCCTCCGGCTGCTCGAAGGCCGGGCAACCGCCGTCGTCGGGGAGCCAGTAATCATATATCCACTGCCCGTATGGATCGCCACATTCCTTCTTCAAGCGCACGGAGGGGAACCACCCCTGGTTCTCGTAAGGAGGGACATGAGGGCCGCAGGCGCCGCATTGCGTGTAGTAGAGGTTTGAGCACCAGGTTATGCCTAGCCATCCGCCGGGAGAGCAGCACGCGGACGCCTGTTCCCAAATCAGGCCGTCGGTCGCGGAGAAGAAATACACGCCGTCGCTCGGCAACTCCGGCGTTAGTCCAGTGCATTCCCAATCACCGGGGAGAGGCCCGACCCACTGGGCGATCGGCCACGGGCTGTCGTCGGTGGAGGCCGTGATCTTGAACATGCAGGGGACGACCCGCTCGTAGTAGCTGTCGTCGTCGTAGACGATCCGCATCTTGCAGATCGGATTGTGGTCCTCGCCCTCCTCCAGGCGAAGCTCCACTTTTGCGATGTCCGGCCTTTGCCAGGGTTCGGTCCACGGCCAGAAGGAACTTGTGAGCAGCACGCTTTGCGCACAACCGGGGCTGAACCTGTAGCCGCGATAACCCATTTTATGCGGACCTCAAATTATCGCGTATGCCGTGGCGCAAGGGGTGTCGGTAACGTAAAACTTCTGTGCATCGCCGAGGTAGGCGGCGAAGACGGGCGTGTCGGCGGGCATGGATTCGCCTTCTTGCAGGAGCCAGTCCCAGGCGTAAAGAGTGTACTCGATCACCTGCCAGGTCTCGGCCGTGTAGACCAACGACTGCAAGCCGGTTCGATTCGAGCCGTTTATGCTCAACTGGACCTCGGCCGATCCGGTCCCCTCCGCACCGTACACCAACTCCTCCAGCAACGCGCCCTTGTAGACCGTTTGCGCCGATAATCGGGCGGTCAATTCGTAGACGGGAAACGCTCCCTCGTAGCCGTCTATTTCCATCGTCCCGCCGGTGGCGACCGCCTCCACCCAATCGCCGATCCACGCGCCGACCCGGCCGCCGGGGTCCATCACCACAACGGTATGCGCCGGGTCTTTGGCCCCGTCGTGAGGATCGTTCAGCAGAAACGTGTTGGTGTTCAGCGCGCCGGGATTCGCCAGCGCGCCGTGGGAGTTGCCGCCGATGTCGGTCAGGAGTTGAAAGTATCCGGCCTCGCCACCGAATTGAAACCACCATTGGCGGTTGTGCCAGGAGACTTCCAACAGCGTACCCTGGGGAACGTAGCCGTCGTAACCCTCGACGACGTTGTGCGCGACTGCGCGCGGTTTGTTCTCCAATTGCCGCAGTTGGATCACGTGGTCCTGAGAGCCCGGCTGGGGAGTGTAACTCCCGTCGACGAACACGATCCAATACGTGTTCGGATTGTCCTCTCGATTGGGGTACAGGCCGGTGTCCGGGTCGGCGACGGTGATCGCCAGACGGTGCTGAGGGCGGACTCGAGTTTGGGCGTTGACTTCCGTCATTTTCGACCTCTGATCCCTGACCCCTGACCCCTACTAAAACAGCCGCAGCACGTCCAACTCGGCCCAGTGCGTATCGATCGAGGTCTTGTGCGTCTCCCCCTCGGCTCGGGCCAGTTCGTACTTGACCTCGGTGACCACGGTTCGAACGGGCTCGGCGGTCCAGGCCCCCTCGCCGATCTCGGTAATCAGGTCGCCGACCTGGAAATCGGTCAAAACGCCGCGGCGGACGACGCTCAACGCCTGACGGCGGCGGCCGTACCACTCCCATGCCGCCCGGGCCAGGCAGTGGAGAAACTGCCGATCGTCGCGGATGACGCCGCCGGTGGTTTTTTTCAATTCGCCGTCGGCCAGACCGACCACCGTGCCGTTGGCAACGTATTGCAGTTCGGCCGTCCGCGAGGCGTCGATCCGCAGTATCTTCGGCAGCTCCGCCTCGGCGTCGATCTCCGCCGGCCAGCGGGCCGTCACCCGACAGTCGGCCTGCACGGCGAAGGTGACGACTAGATTGTTTCGCCAGTCGAACGTGCCCGGATAGTCGTAGGTCCCGTCGACGGGGGTGAAGTCCGAGGCGGCGATCTCGTGCTGTCCCACCCCGCCGTGGACTTTCAGAACGACCCCCGGGGCGTCTGGCTGCACGCGCACGGAGCAGGAAAAATCCCGGCCGTTGCCGTCGCCGAAAATTTCCGCCTGGCAGGCCAGCGCGATCTTGTCCACTTCGCAGTATCGGTCGACGCCCGGCTCCAGGTCCGGCAGCTTCAACAGACAGTAGACGGGCCGACGGTGCCATTGCGCCCCGTCGGGCGTGTTGTCCGCCACCTGCAACCACTCGATGTTGCCGCCCGAGTAGTCGTGGTCGGTCTTCAGGGGCAGCTCGCGGAGAAACCGCAGTTCCGGCGGATACCAGTTGGTGTCGCCCTCCTGGGGCGCAACGAAGAGATCCTCCGGGAGCAGATCGTGTTTGGTCCCGCCCTCGCCGTCGCCCACCTTGCCGTCCCAATCCGAGGTGAGGCCGAAATAGGAAAAGACCCGCCGGACCGACTCCGCGGCCCGGGCCACCGCGTCCCGTTCCACCTTTGCGAAGACTTCCAGGTCGGCGTAGTCCGCCGCCTCGGAGGCCCCGGCGCAGTAGTCGTCCTCCTCGTCGTTTCCCCAGCCGGCGTCGATCGTGCCGTCAAGGTAGGAAATCGTGCCGCAGACCACGATTCGCCCGCCGACCGCCTGCACCTGGTCGTAGCGCTGTGTGTCCGATTCCTTGACGTGACAGCTCTCCACCTCCACCTCCGCGTCGAACGACCAGGACGTCTGAAACAGGTTGGCGGCGATCTCACGGCCGTCGCCCAGTTCGATCGACTCGTCGGCGAAGGTGAACGGCTTGAAAATGAACCCGTCGGTCGCCGCGTCGTAGGTGATCCGGTAGCTCAGCAGCCGGCGTCGATCGAGCAGCTCGTCGAGCAGGTCGCGGAGCGATCGGCCGTCGGCCCGCAGCACCGGCTTGTCCCAATCGGGCAACTGATCGGCCGCCGTGGGATCGATGGCCAGGGGAATTATCTCCTCCCCCTCGGCGTCGGTCGGCGTGAAGTAGGCCAGCAGGTACTGCACGATCGCGGCGGTGTGCCAGTTCTCCGCGGCGGAGAGGTCCGCGGCGAAGAGGTACGCGCCCCGCTCGCCGGCCGTGGCCGAGCGGTTGCCGGGGCGGTCGAAGAAATCGGGCGCGTCGATGCCTTCGCCCCGGCGAAAACGGTTCTCGGCGTTGAAGGTCAGGCCGCGGTTGATCCGCTGGTCTTCGTCCTCGCCCTCGAACCAACTGGCCGCCACGATCGTTCGCTCGAAAATCACCTCCAGCCCGTAGGCCAGCATCTTTTGCACGCCGGCCGATTTCACCTCCGGCCCGGAGCCGATGGGGTTGTCGCCGTCCTCCTGGACGATGCCGACCCAGACGACCGGTTCTTCGGCGTCCTGCGTCTGAAGTTCGATCTTGACCCACCAGCCGTTGCGGTCGAGATACGGGACGTCGTCGAACGCCACGTCCCCCTGCAACAGACCGCGTCCGTAGCGCCGCTCCAGTTCGGCCGACGGGATGGTGGGCGCGGCCGCGAACGTCAAATAATTGCAGTAGACGTCCGCGGCCGGCGCCCACTGGTCCGTCCAGTGCCGCTTGAAATAGACGGCCTGCGCCTCGACGGCTTTTGCGGCGAAGTCGGGCATGGCGAATCCCTATATTCCCAGCGCGCGCTTGAAGACCGCCGCGGCGGCGATCGTCCCCACGCTGCCCAGCAGGCCGAGCACCCAGAACAAAATGCCGACCTTGGTCTTCAGTCCCAGCGTGCCGTTGCTGCCGTGGATGGTTTTTTCGTGGTTGTCTATCTGCTCGAAACGGAATTTGCAGACCTCCAGGTGGGAGCCGAGCTTCTTGTCGATCTCCGCCAGCATCTCGCGGTTGGTTCGTTGCGCGGCCATAGCCTTCTCCTCTCTAATCCCCAATCCCCAATCCCTAATCCCTCCCTGCTATCCGAACACCAATTGAATCTCGAACTCCTCGCCGGCGGTGATCGTCAGGTCCAGCGTCTTGTGCGTGGCGTCGACGTCCTCCAGGGCGTCGTTGAAGAAATACTGCACCGAGCCGCCGGGCGGGCAGACCAGCGAGCCGGCCGCGCCGTTGACGGCGTAGCCGTTGCTGGCCCCCTTGGCGAGCGTCAAGGTCGCCGACGCGGAGAGGTTGTTCAGCAGCAGCATTTGCAGCTTCAGGCCCGTGGCGTCCACGTCCTCGCCGATCGAGCGGCTCAAGGCCGTGAAGTCCAACGTCTGGTCGCCGCTGAGAGCGTCGGCCCAACTCGCCGACCCCGGCGGCGTGCTGGAGGCGTTCAACTTTTTGGTAAAGTTGAACTGATTGCTGGTCACCGAGCGGTTGCCGATGGCCGGCATTTCCTCCTCCGAAAAGGTCTCGACAACCAAAAGTGAAAATCGCTGCGTGGCTGAGATAGTGGACATGGCTTGATAGGGGTCAGGGGCCAGGGGTCAGGGGTCAGAGGTTAGGGGTCAGTGGTTAGGGGTCAGGGGTCAGAGTGCTTATTCTTCCTCCTCGCCGATCTTGACGGCCACCAGGTCCCAGTCGCATTCGCACCAGCCGGTGCTGGGCGGGTACAAGCCGCCGACCCCGCCGATGATGGCCTTGATCTGCACGGGTCGGCAGTCCAGGACGATCACCTCGAACTGCTCGCCGGCCATCGCCAGGTCGGACCAGACCAGTTCGACCGGGTCCGCGCCGATCAGTTCCTTGTATTGCGAGTAGAGCCATCGGGCGGCCAAAAGACTCTCCGCGTCGACCGCCGAGCGGAGCGTGAATCGGACGCCCCGCGGCGAGGTCTTCCACACCGCCACCCCCTCCACGCCCGGCCGCGACTCCAACACGGTCTGCTCCTTCAGCGGCTCCGGGTTGCCGTGCAGGGCGAGGAACTCGAATTGTCCGATGGAGTTGGTCATGAATTAGTGGTCAGTGGTCAGTGGTCAGTGGTTAGTGGTCAATGGTTTGCTTTCTAGCCACTGGCCACTGACCACTGGCCACTATCTCTCGCCGTGTTGAGTCACGTTTTCCTGGACCGCAACCGGCGCCGGCCCGCGGGTGTTTTTTTCGATCTGATCGGTCCCCTCGCCGGTCCGGCGGGTGTTTTCCTCGATCCGTTGCACGCTTTCCTGGGTACGCTGCGTGTTCTCTGCGATTTGTTTCAGCACGTCCGAGTCGAGTCGTTTCGCCTCTTCGCGTTGGGCAGCGGCGCGACTGGTGCGAGCCGTAAGATCCGCCTCGATGTTTTCGGCAGCCTCCGATTCACCTTTGAACCGGTATCTACGCGCAACTCTTCTCGCCGCATCGCTGAACGCTTGCTCCGAGCCCATGACGGGTCGAGCTATTCTGTATGCCATTACTTCAGTTTTTCTCCGCAACCAATCGACGCCGCGGTCCGCCAGCATTTTGTCGAGTTCGTCCGAAGTGAACGACGCCTGGATTGATCTCGTCCGGCCGCTGGGGGTTTGTGTCGAGGCAAGTTCTCCCCTGACATCAATGCCGCGTTTTCCC
>Ga0307431_1001654_pt1 | contig 12595 bp, 26 predicted proteins | sample SalMarWE160170MG_FD_202155 | JGI IMG/M metagenome (GOLD analysis project Ga0307431, IMG submission 202155) | Salt marsh sediment microbial communities from the Plum Island Ecosystem LTER, Massachusetts, United States - WE1603-170 | ecosystem: Environmental > Aquatic > Marine > Intertidal zone >...
GCGCCCTCGTCAACCAGCGGCCCCTTGTCCAGCGGCTCATGTTGGAAGCCAATGGTATAATAGAGCTCAAGGCTGCCCTCGCCGCGTTCGATTCCCAAACAAAGGAGAGCAAGTGAACCAGGACATTAAGCAAATGGCTATTAGCGAAGCCCAGATCGACAAGCTAGCAAAGTTCATCATGGACGAGGTGCCGGGTGAACCCTCGAGAGACCAAAACGCGGTAGATACCGCGATCAGACTCATAAGGGAGCACCTAGCCCAGCGGCCCCTGGTCGAGCAGCTGACGGATGAGACTGGTCAGTTGCTTGATGTAATTGATTATACAGAAAACCTGTCACCAGACATTCTGCGACACTGGGGCAATGTTCATACCGCCCTCGCCGCGTTCAAGCCCCAGGCTCAGCCGACAGAGAAACCATGCCCTTCTATGACAAGATCGTATCCGCCGGATCATGTCGGTGACGGCTCCGGCAAGGTGAAGCAAGCCAAGAAGGAGGACATTCCGAATGAGTAGCGTGGTGACAGTTATATGCCCCAAGTGCGGTTATTCCTGTGGTGTCAGCGAGGACACAATCGTCAATGGGCGATCCCGATGGAACTGTGACACTTGTGACGTCCGTCTAGTAACACCAGAGTTGGCTCGTAGAATACGCTCACAGCGAGCAAAGGCAACCAAGAAGGAGGACGAGGCGTGAAAAGACGAACCACAATCTGGGTGTATCCAGTGTCAGGGATTGAAATCAATCCACACGAGCATATTCAAAACGAGATTCGTGATCTCGAGGATACAGGATTAACAGTCGTGAACCATATCTACATTCACCGCCGACACGAGCTCTGGGTATTCTGCGAAGGAGATGAGGAGGACGAGGCGTGAAAATCATAGCGATACTCAAATCATCTGAGCAGGACGGCCACGACTTTTCGGTCGTTAATGATGTGGGCGAATTCGAGACTGTCCAACAACTATGCGAGCGACTACTTGTTCTGCATCAAGCGCGGCCATTCACGATGTATGCAGCATCTCTAGAGCTAAGGGTTGTGAAGCCGAAGGAGGATGAGGCGTGAGCCTGCTATGGAGAGTCATTAACATCGAAACTGGAGAGGTCCACTACCCTGCAACCGGTAGCATAGTTGTCATGCGTACGGATCATGGCCCCATAAGCCTCTTAATGGAGGGTGATGGAACTATTGCGGCGATGGAACAGAAGTATGATTCTGAACACCTTCTCATAGGGCACGGCGGCATATACTATATCTCACTACATATCCCGGATACGCTTTTCGTCCAGCACCAGGCCGGCTGCCACAAGGACAAGCACGGCACGCAGCTCTGGGAAGGGGACATACTTACCCATGACAAGTATCCGAAGGGCACGGAGTTCGTAATCAAGTGGGACAATCAGCGGGCACAGTTCGTCGCCGTCAGCGGGACCGGTCTCCGGCGAGCGCTGGCAAATATGGCGTCTGTTGACATTAAGCAAATCGGCAACGCGCTGCTGAGGGAGCTGACCAATGCCTAGTTGCGAAAAGTGCTGGGTAGAAAGCTTTACTCCTTTTGGCAACCGCCCCCGCCTCACCCACGAGGTCGTTGACGGAAAGGTGGTGCCGCGATGATTGCAAACCTTCTCGTGGGCAAGATCATAGAAGCAATGGAAATCCACAAACACCCACCAAGCCAACCTATCAAGGGCATTGTTCAATCCACCCACGGTAACGGAACAGCACATATTGTTGACCAGCACAACACTATAATTCACGTCCGATTGAATGGAGCAAAGGTGGTGCCGCGATGAGCAGCCCAGTTACTAAACGATACAATGTGTCCGCCGTAAGAGATGCCTTAATTCAGGAGTTGGTGAGGCAGGACTTCAAATGGGGCAGTCAACTACATAACCCTGCTGATTGGTATCTGATAACAGCGGAGGAATTCGGGGAAATCGCAAGCGACTTAAACAAAGCATTTGTGCAACCTGATGCAAACCCTAATGAGGAGCGGTTGACGAAAGCGAAAACAGAGATCATCCAGACAATAGCTTGCTTGTGTCGGCTCCTCTGGTCTTTAGAGGACATAGAACATGAGGAAGGCAAGGTGGTGCCGCGATGAGCGACATACCCTTCTTCGGCCTAACGGTCAACCCGTTCGCGGGCTGCTATGGCTGCGAGCTCTCCGAGATGGGTACCTGCTATGCCCTTACCAGGGCGGTTATGCTGGCCCATAATCCTAACAAGACGATCAGCAATAGATACAAACCGCTCGTTGAGCGAGTTAATGGACAATGGCGCTGGACCGGCAAGCACTTCTTTGACCTGTCTATCCTGGAGAGGGCCGTGAGGCGCAAGAAGTCGAGCCGCCTCTTCGTGGGCAGCATGGGCGATGTCCGAATGCTACACGCCGGAGAATGGGTCAAGCTCTGTCTGACCATGGCGCGCGCCCCCAGGCACGACTTCGTTCTTATGACCAAGACCCCTATCTGGCTTCACCATTTCGCCGGAGCACTGATATTTGAAGCCGAGGCGAAACTACACAAAGACGAACTGCGCGCTTTCATCAGAAGCCACAAGCTCATAATAGGCACCTCCGTAACAAGCGAAGAGACTTCGGGCCGGCTCGCGGACCTCGTCGGATGCTGGCCGGGCCGTAAGTTCATCTCCTGCGAGCCGCTGTTAGGTCCCGTTCAGTTCGATCGAAGGCTGCTCCGCCAGGTCGAATACGTCATCATCGGCTGCGAAAGTGGCCCCGGCGCACGCCCAACACGCCTCGAATGGGTGCGGGCACTTCTCAAGCAATGCACCAAGGCGGGCATACCGGTCATGGTGAAGCAGCTGCGAGGGTATCCATGCGAGCTTACACAATACCCTCCAGTGGAAAGGCCATATAGGACAGGTTCTTTTGATGGTGTTAATCATGTTGATGCCAATCATGCAGCGCTTTGGCATCCAAGCATAGAGGGAGGCGGTGTGTTGATCCACCTCCCCGGAATCGATAGCCGTGTCTGGGACGAGCGGCCAGAGTGCCTGAGGCTAGAGGATACACAATGAGTCAAAGCCAATATCTCTACATCACCAAAGAATGGATCATCAAATACGTCCGTGCATTCCCGAAGATTTCCGGTGTTTTGCCCGATACCCCTACCCCTAAACGGCCGTGGTATTACGACACGCCAGACCAAGAAACAGAATGGGCGCCTTTCTACAAAGGGTTCCTTCATGTCCTAAAAAGCCCGGTAGCAGAGATCATTCTTATCAGTAACAAGGGGGCCCACCCCGCCGGGGTTGAACAATCTATGCACATGACCGGCCAATTCGCCAACCAGGTCGCGGCAGATGTCCGCAATCTACTTAAGAAAAGGCTGGAGAAACGAGAAACATGAAACTAGAGAACCAGCGCATCGCCGACTTCCTGGCAGGAGCCAAGTGGTGGGACATGGAAACCAACGGCGGCGCTACGATGTGGCCAGAGGACCAGAACCGGGCCGTCGCAGCGGCAAAGAACCGGCTCTCGCATTTACCCAAGATGTTAGGAAGTAGTCTGACTATGCGCATATCGGACTTCATGGCGGGTGTCGGCTGGTGGAATCTTCAGATCGATTTGCCAGTTGATTTCAACACCGTGGAGATGTGCAACAAAGAGCGTGCCGCTGCCCGCGAGCATTTCAACGCGCAGGCTCAGCGCGCTGCCATCTATGCGGAGCGAGGTGAGGTTGATCCAATGCTGCAACTGCGCGAACAGCAGATCGAGGCCGGTGAGATGGGGACGTTCGTCGGTTCGGCAGGGAAACCAGATGGCGAACACTAGCCTCATTCCAAGCTACACGACCCAGAAGAGCGTTATGGAGACGGCCCGCGACATTCAGGGCAAGCTTATCCTCGCGCCCGGCTTCAACGGCCATATTCTGAAGGATGACAACAACCATCCATTCGGCGTCGTGGTAGAGGCAAAAGTTGAAGGGCGCTGGATGACCTTTCGCCGAGAGATTGACGTAGCCCACGCTCAGAAGCAGATGCTCAATCTTCACGAGCAAGGACTTATGTCCTCAATCAGCGCGAAAGCCCTGGGGAACATCGAGAAGGTCCGACGGATTGTCATGCGGCAGCTGCTCGACTGGGTAACGAATGGCATTTCCGACACCCTGCTGGGCACGTCGTCAGGCCCGATTGAGACCTTCGGCGGGTATTTGACCGACGGTAACGGCCTGCCCGCATTTCGAGCACTAGAGAACCATATCAAGGCACTACCAGAGGGGCAAGATGAGCATGAACGAATACAACCCTGACGACGTGACGCGGCCGGGAGAGACGCTACAAGAGATTCTCGAGGCAAGAGACGTGCCGTTACGCATCCCGGTATCCGTAACAATGGTGCGCGCTATTATAGACGATGACGCTTTGATTACTACGGACATCGCCCAGACTCTGGAGAAAGCGCTGGGTACACCCGCCAGCTTCTGGCTGAACCGGGAACGCCGCTATCGAGAGAGCCTGAAGAGAAAGGACCACGCCGATGATCACAATCAAGATTGAGGACAATGTCACGCCCGTCGTTGAGTGTGACCCGCCGGGCAAGATTGACGAGCTCCAGCCATACTTTGTGGAGAAGGCGACAGGCAAGCTCCTTACCGAAGAGGACATGATAGGGCTGATTGTTAGTGATAGCCGCCTCCGGTCGGATGGGGTTGTATTTGCGCTTGATGGTTGCGTGATTCTTATGGACAGATGCGGGAATGGTGCCCAAGTTGATCCGGCTATTTACGACTTACGGATAGCAACGACACTAGACGAGTATTTCCGGTTGTTCCCTGCTGCGAAAGAGGCGTGGGATGATTGGCAAAAGAGGCTTAAGGATATGAAAAACCGAGAGGAGAAGCAAATGGCTGACATCAAACTTGGCCCAAGCCCTGAATCAGATGCACGATTCGCCGAGGAGCGAGAGACTGCCCGCAGAGAGATCGCTGGTAAGGCGCTACCTGCATTCAAGAAAGAGCCTGACACCTACGCCCTAACCGTCCGCTGCACCAACTGCGTGCCGGATGGAAAGCCATGGCAGATTGAGATACCGATGGGGCAGTTATGGCAGGATTTCAAGCCTTGCGCCAGCGGCTTCCTGAACTCGCGCAAGGCAGGTTATGGGCCGCCTGACAGGTTCGATCCAGCCATTATAGACCAGACAGAACTATTCCAGGTCTTCTGTCCCTACTGCGGGTGCTCGACCGTCAAATGTGCTAACAAGCCGCTGGAGCCAACCGTTGCAGAAAATGCAACAGTTCAGGAGATAGTTTTCAACATAGTCGATGACATCAGTTCTGAGACATTTGCGTCGTTCAGGACAATCGTAGCAGCAGGGATGAGCATTCTCTTGGATCGCCCACACAAGAGGATCACCGTCTTTGACAAAGAGGCGGCAGTCATGCTCAGGCGAATCCTGGCAGACAATCAGATTGGATTCGCAGAGGAGGTCCCCCATGGCGAGTGACCTACTCTATCACCCGGAGAACGAGACGCCGCTGAGGGCGTGGCTGGTGGAAAAGGAGAGAATAATCGACTTCACATCATATCGGATTACCGATCACCGGGCACACAACTTAATCTTACATAGCGACAAAGGCAGCCAGGGTATCCAAGATCGCAAAGTGCTGGAAATACCTGAACACAAGATGATCATCAGTTCCGCGACAGAGCGAACATTACGGGTGTACAAGGGCTACTATTACAAGGTTGACACCATCCTCCTCCACCCGACCGGCATCAAGGGCAAGCGGGTGTGTCCTAGTTGTTTTTGCTCAGACTGTGATGGCGCCGGCTACGTCAAGGCCATGATCTATCAGTGGGACGTGGTGATTGGTGATTTATTGAAAACAGGCTCAGCCGGCATAATCGCATGGAACGAACACAACGCTCGATGGGTTGTCCGACACTGGGTAGAGGGATGGACTGAAACACGTAAAGGCTGTCTTCGACAACGCTATGATGTCAAGAATCGGCCAACTATCATCATCCTCGGCACCCTCTTCGACTTCCCGAACCTCATCAAGCCTGAGAACGTGTCCGACAAAGAGTGGGGCCACATAGTAAGCGAGCACAGGGAACTGATGGAGGGCCTGAGATGATAGTTTCGATCAAAGACCTTTTCCAACAACGCAAGCGTAGGCGGGAGGAGCAGGGAAGAATAGCAGAAGCGAATCAAGAGGCGCTTGCCAAGCTGCAACGGCAACTGAACGCGGCCAGGGTGAACAAGCTCAGAGAAACCGAAGAACGAGACGAAAAAGAGTTTTGTGGGCTTGAGAAGATGATGCGCAAAGGCCACATACCCAGTGGGGCGACTATGGACAGATATTACGAAATCCTGGAGCGGAGAACTGCGATAGCGAAGTCCATACTCCTGCCCAAGTTACGACCCGCGCGCCTCCACGACTACTTATTGTGGTTGAAGGGGTACATAGATGGTGGGGGCCAGATCACGCATGTTTACAATTATCCCTTCGATCAGTTTAGCTTTTTGGGCAAAGGAGAATGGTTTGTGGCAAGGGCTGACATTAAGCCTGCTCGTCTCTGTGGGGCGAATGCTGTCAGCATTATAGTCCCGTCTGGGATAAACGCAGAACACGGGGACTGGGGCCACTGCAATCTTTATTTCATGGATGGATATAGGCACAACGGTTTCGTCCCGCTCTATTGTGACGTGAACTTTCAGGTTGGATTGGCGAGCAGCACTGAGAACTGATGGAGAGCATGGAGATAAGATGAGGCCAACATCACCTAAGCTGATCAAGTTCCCACGCACGCCGCATCTATTCTGGCTGGGCGAAGGGACGCCACGCGATGATAAGGTGCTGTCCGCTGCCGAAGCACACAAGTTTCTTCAGGGTGATCATATCATGATTCAAGAAAAGGTTGACGGCGCGAACATCGGCATCTCATTTGACAAGCACGGCAACCTCTGGACACAGAGCCGGGGCGATTACTTCGGGCCGTGTGTGTTCCGAAAGTCCCACCCGCAGTTCGATCCGTTGTGGGCCTGGCTGGAGGAGCGCAGAGAGCGTTTATGGGGCGTGCTGGGGGCCGAATACATCCTATTCGGGGAGTGGTGTTTCGCCGAGCATACCATCCACTACGATGCGCTGCCAGACTGGTTCCTGGCGTTTGATCTGTATAATCGTAGAGACCCCCAGTTCCGCTCAGGGACATACACCGTTGACGGCTTTCTATCACCAGTCCCACAAATCCGATATGCCTATGGAGGGTGTAATAGTTTCAAATCGCTTCTACCATTTGTATCAGGGATAAATCTAACCGATTGGAACCAATCGCATCTAACCAGCGGGCCGATGGAGGGGATTTATCTGCGGGTAGTTGATAGTGACCGTGATCGGACGGAGCATCGCGCCAAGCTCGTCAACCCGAACTTCACCCCGGCGATAGACGAGCACTGGAGCAAGGAGCCGCTGGCGAGGAATGAACTGAGAAGGGGATAATCATGAAGCTTTATAAACATAAGCCGGACTATGCCGTGCCGGTAGGAGACATCATTCTGGAGCACGTCTGGTGCAACGAGAGCTTTGGTGATGTTCAGACAATTTGCGGAGCCACGCGATGGCTATGTAGAAAAGTTCCCGAATTATCCGAAAGCCACGTCCTCCCCATCTTGTTGGGCAATGACAGATTGTGGCGAGGGCAGGCCAATGCTATCGGTGAGGCCATCGGACTCTCCCCCGACATCCTGCTCAAGATTGATTACTGGCATTGGTCATGCTGGCATCGGCTCCTGCGCTGGTGCAGGCGGCTGAAGAATAGGCTGATCACATGAAGGTCGTATCGCTCATTCTGACAATCGCGATCTTATGCTGCGTGCTCGTTGCGTGCTTTGAGAGCGAGCTTGCCCCGCCGGTGCCGGGCCCTATCGAGGTCAAGGTGGTCAGAGTGGTTGACGGTGACACAATTGACGTGTGGCTGCCCGAGGGCTGCTCAAGCCGTCTGCTCAACATCAAGGGCGATAATCTTTATGAGGTGCGGGTTCGGCTGGCGGACATCAATGCGCCTGAGCGCGGCGAGCGGGGATACAAGGAAGCGAAGGCCGCCTTACGGCGGCTGTTATCAGTTGAAAGTTGTAAGTTGTCAGTTGTACGTTTGAAGTTCTCGGAATATCATGGGCTGCGCGGCAAGTTCGGGCGGCTGCTGGCATTTGTGTGGGTTGATGGCACGTTGGCTCAGGAAGCGCTAGTCAGAGAGGGCCTGGTTCGCGTTTATGAGAAGTATGGACTTGACCCGCGCTATCGCAAACGGCTCTGGGCTGCCGAGAATGCGGCGGTCAAGGAGAAGAAGGGGATTTGGAAGGAGAAATGAAAGCTAAGCAGAGCTTATACGATGACCTGGCGGTCGCAATTCAGCAGCTCGGGAGTGTTGAGCGCCAGATTTCTGATGATGCGAGAAAGACCCTGGAGCAGCGCATAGAAGAGCTGAAGTATGAAATTGCCCGGAAAGAGAACCTCGGGAAGCGGGGAAAGTATCGCTCCGCAGACGCAGTTGCGGCGACAAGGGCTGCAATAACCTCAAAGAGGCCCGAGCTAGTGCGGCTTGTAATAGGCGCCGGCGTGGACGTTCGTGGCAAAAAAGATAATCTTATCGGACAGGCCATTTGCTCTAAACGCTGGGAGAGCGAGCCCGAATCTTCCAAAGCCCTGAATGAGATAATCAAATTGCTATTGGCGGCTGGGGCGGGCGTTTGTTATCACCATCTCTTCGAGGCCGTCCGGGCGGGTGACGTTGAATTAACGAAGTTGCTTCTTGAGGCTGGGGCGGGAGCGGGAATCAATGCGGATATTATTAAGACGTACGGCTGGTTCCTGAGAATGATCACAACTATCACCTTCTGGGTCCTATTCTGCGGGGGCGGCATCATGGCGATAGTGCTATCGGCAATTTGTCTCACCGGGGTCTCTACGCTGTTGTTAATTACGGCTATGGTGATTTGCGTTATTTGGCTGGGATGGCTGGTAGATGATAGGGGGTGGCTTCGCAAAGAACGACGCGGCGCCCGGTTCCCTCTAGAAAAGGCCGTCGCAACAAAGAACATTGACATGGTGAATCTGCTTTTGGAGCACGGGGCGGACGTCACTCAAAAGAAAGGAAGGGCATTATGGAGAGCGGCTGAACTAGGACATATAGAAATAGCAAAACTTCTCAAAGCGGAACTGACAAGAAAGGAGCATTGAAGGGAGAGGTGCCCACGAGAACACACTTCTGGCAGTGGATTATCAAATGTCTCAACCATCTTGAGTGGACGCTTGAGGTCTGGCAGGGGAGGGTAGCCAATCTGAGCAGCGACATCTACTGGCGGCGCATATCGAAGCACCGTCGCGTGCCTCGGGACCCATGGGAACAGTTACACTGGGTCTGCACGGAGGAGGACAACGAGGCGATACTGATTAACGGTAGGCTACCGGAGCAAACACGCTCACCGGAGGACAGGCGCCCCAAGACAGGCACATGGCTGACGTTCAAAGGATGAGTAAGTACCAAAACTTCTCAAAGCGGAACTGACAAGAAAGGAGCATTGAAGTGAAAGCACCCAAGAGACTAACGGATCGGTTGACTATCCTAGAGGCTCAGATTGCCGAGCTGAAGGAGAAGATTGATGCCGAAGAGGCCAAGAGCACAGAGGACGTTGTCTATGAGCTGCGGGAGCGCTTGCAGACACTGGAGGCCGAGCGGGAACTCTACCTGAAGCTGGACACCAGTCGCCTCCGGGATTTATGTGCGCAACACAAGCACCTGGTGGGCGGCGCGGCAGTGCTGGCCGTGATCATCGGAATCTCGCTTTGGAATCCAGCCGCGCTTCTACTTGTGGCATTCGGCGGCCTGGGGGTCATTGCATGGCGGAAGAATAAGCGCAGCACATAGGCATTGCGGGAGGAGGTGCGATATGTCACAAGACAGATGGGACGGGGGAGATTATATCATGTGGGGAACGATAACCCTGGCGGCGGTCGCCTTTGGCGCAAGTTCGGCTGGATCAAGTCCCGGTGCTTCTCAAAGACGCTATAAGCGAGCATTTCTCGCGGTGGATTATCAGCACCGGCGGGCCGATCGAAGGGCCGTTAGCCTCGCCCACCGCTCCCGGCTCTTGAGAAACTCATCGATCTGACTCTGGCGGATCAAGCCTCCCCGGCAATGTGTCACACAACATGACACCCGGCCCCCAAATGTGACACTTATGACACTTTTCGTGACATCACTCTATCCCGCTTTAGTAGCCTAACCCCGCCCGATCCTCTCGTTCTGTTCTCCGCCAAATGTGGGTGTTTTTGACAGAGATATACAATATGTTGTAAAAAGAGCTTGACAAGACTGTTTGCGGGGGGTTATATTATACTATGAGGGGGCGGACAATTGGTGCAATCTGGCCAGATGCAACGATTAGAAGCCCTTAAACCGGTGCCACTACATGTAGAGGCGGAGCCTCCCTTGATGCTCGGCAATCATGGCTTTGTTGAGGCACTTACGTGACATTCTGCGGCTGCGCCTCACACGACGCGACCAGGAACAGGCGACAGATCGTGACAGACGACAAGATCGATCCCCGGTCCGCAACTGTCTTACAGCATCATCATATACGGACAAGCCCGGCCCGACAATGTTCGATGAGTTCGAGGGCTACGGCGACATGCCCTGGGGGTGATTGATGAGAATAGCCAAGTTCCTCAAGCACTTGTCAATTGATGCTCTGTTCAAATACACGTTCGGCGATGAGCTCGACGTGTTTCACGTTACGGACGGCCCGTGGGCCCCCGTCGAGTGGAAGTATGGGATCATCAATCCTATCCGCGTGACGAAGGACTCGCTAGGAGCGCTGTCCGGCGATTATGACGTGTTCATAGCAGATGATCCGCAAACCCTCGGATGGCTTGAGCGGAGCGGCATCACGGCGCGACAGACGGTCTTCTACAACCACGGGTTCTACGATCCTGAGAAGGACCCAACGACATTCAACTATCTCAAGCAGAGTCTCATTGGCCTACCGGTTATCTTCGCGACGGAGCGGCACTATCAGCACATGGCACCGTGGGTTGACGTTGGCCCTCACGTAATCGCTGGCCGCGCGTTGATGCCACAGCACTCGGAATTCATGTCAGGAGAGCGCAACGGGCGGATCGTGATGTTGGGCAACAGTGTGCTGGATCGGTTCAAGCTGTACCCAGGGCACGAGAAGTGCATGGAAATCTGGCAAATGGCGCTCAAATCGTTTGCTAACTACTTGGACGTTTATGGTTACAACGACAACATCCCGGTGCAGTTCAGGCGTGGCTTTAATCCATACGTCATGGAGCTGCGATATTACAACGTCGGGTTCTACCCCTCGCCGTGCCCGGTGACCAATCAATCGCTGATGGAGACGCTGGCGATGGGCGTGCCGGTTGTCCTGAGCTTTCCAAGGTTTGAGCTGCCCGAGGACGGTGATGGCAAGTTCTACTTTCTCGAACCGCGTCCTAACTGGGTGCTGGGCAAAGTCGAGCGACTGCGCTGCGACGAGGGGCTGTCAGTTGAGATGGGGATACAGGCCCGGAAGTTTGCCAAGCAGGCATTTGATCCTAAGCCGTGGGGCGAGAAGGTGCGAGCGTTTCTGAAGGGGATGGTGGCATGAGCGAGAAGGGAGCGGGCGTAGTGAACGATTTACACACGGCGTTGGCCGAAGCGCCTCAGGTGGCGTGGGTTATTGTAGCCCTGCTTGTGATTCTGGCGATTGAATGTTCAGGCGGTGGAAGAGAACTCTACTGAGGAGCATAGGCAAGGAGGTCAGCGTTGCTGCCCAGGATTTCATTCCAAGACGATCTAGAACAGCCCGGCTGGCAAGTGGCGACAGCTAGACTCGGGGATACAAAGGTTTGTGTCATGCGGCAGAGGGGCAGTCTGGATACATCTATCTTCATCTTCGCCCCGGATCATGATTCCGAAGATGAGCGAGTGAACTACATGAACAAGGTGGTCGTCAACCAAGCTGGACAGATAGTGGAGGCACGGCCGGTGCAAAGGACTGTGGGGAAAATCGGATCATCCCCGCGACCCAAGGGCTCAGAGGTGATGCACGAGCCTAGGAATGGGCCGCTTATTCTGGATAAATCCGAGGTAGCCATCGGGAGATTCACGTTCAACATGGCCTTGTATGAAGATGATGACATGGTGCAGGTCATCGGCCCCGCTTGCTCAGTGAGCCTGAGGTTTGCCGAGGGCGGCACTGAGGCCATAGAGGCAATCGTGAAGAGTGGATATCTGGAGTCTTGGAATGAAATAATGGCGAAAGCCGACTTAAGCCGCACGGGCCCAAACATGGTGGTATAGGCAAGGGAGAACCCGGTGGAAGAGAAGACAGCGATGAATCTGGCCGAGACGCTTCAGCGTGAACTACAGCCCGTGGTTGAACGGCTAGAGCAGGATAGAGCAGCTGACGTTCAGAGGGCGGCCGTTGAGATACGAGAGAAGCTGCGGATGCTCGAACTATGCCGCTCAGGGGAGCTCGACAAGGCCAAGGCAGAGCTCGCAGAGCTGAGGAGATCGGTCGCGGGGCCCGGACACGCCGAGGTTGGCGGGATACACGTTCATG
>Ga0307431_1001655_pt1 | contig 12587 bp, 12 predicted proteins | sample SalMarWE160170MG_FD_202155 | JGI IMG/M metagenome (GOLD analysis project Ga0307431, IMG submission 202155) | Salt marsh sediment microbial communities from the Plum Island Ecosystem LTER, Massachusetts, United States - WE1603-170 | ecosystem: Environmental > Aquatic > Marine > Intertidal zone >...
TCTTGCTAACAGATCAGAAAAATATTCTATAATACCTATAAAAGGCACAACAGTGGCTCGTATCCGGGCATTAATCGATCATGCTCATGTGTATCTTTTGGTGATTCGTATCGCCGATTATCCGAGCATTACGATGCTACCATAGAAGGGGGGATAGAAGGTGAAAGACCAGTTTAAAGACAAACGACTGATCAATGTTCAAGAGTTGGTTCAGTACCTGGGGATGTCTCACTACCTCCATGCCTACCCGACAGTCTCCGAGGCCTGTCATGACCTGGCCAGGTACTTCCTCTTCTACAATATGGAGCAACTTCATGAGTCCCCATGGTATCATACCCCCAATGAGATCTATGTCAAAGAACGAGGAAACAGGAACCCTATGCAGGCTTCAACCATACACCTTATATAACCCTATTTTTTGTCTAGACAATGGGGAGTACCTCATAGCCATCTGATAGGAGAGAAAAGATTAAGGATTGCTATCGGTCTGGAGATTATATCGATTGACCTCGGAAGCTTTGCAATTTGGCTTGATTATCTATAGGACAATCATTTACTATTGGCTCCAAGACTATGTGACACCGACAAGAGAGAATAGCCATGCAGCGAGTATCCGAAAACGGGGCACATGAGAAAGCGCTCGTGAGATTATGGATTATCTGGGCGGCAATGATGGCATCCTTGGCGGTGTATGTCGTTATCTGCCATCAATTTGGAGAGGAAATAAGGCAGGATATAGGTCCCCATTTCCCCGTACCCCTTTTGAGAACTATATTGTATGTGATAGCGATTACAACGCTCTTTTTGACCCATTTCTTGAAACAACGCATGCTTTCCGGCATATCTCGCGATACCTCGTCGAGCGCTTTACAGCCTATGCCCTCTCCGGATCAACCTCCCTTTCTCGCGAAGTATACGGCTACCTTGATCGTCTCTCTTGCCCTTTCCGAAAGTATTGGGATCTATGGGGTGGTGCTCTTTTTGTTTGGCGACAGCCTCCAAACCCTCTATACCTTTATCGGCATTTCAGCCCTGGCGATCTACTTACATCGCCCCAAAAAAAGCGAACTCAAGGCCCCGGCTCTTACCATGCAAACGGAGCAAACGCCGAATCCAGAGCCTTGAGATTGGAAATGTTAGAAATGCACTGCTCTCGTTGAAATGCGGATAAACAAGTTATTCTAAGAAAGGTTGCAAAAGTGGCAGCTATGCCTATTCCAACCTGGTTTTGATCGCGTTCCGGTCAATGGTCCGCAGGTATCTGAGCCTGGGATAGCCGGCAATGAGCACACTGAAGACCCTGTTTCCTTTGGGGAGCGAGAGCTCGTCTATGAGCGGTTTATAGGATCCGGCCGCAATCTCCAGAAGCCCGATAAAGGTCGTCTCAAGGCCCATGGTCCTGGCGAGCAGCCCCATGGTGGTGGAAGCGATGACACAGTTGTCTTTTGATGTAGTGCCGTGGATCGTGGAGTGAAAGATAATCACTAGCGGGGCGTTGTAGAAGATGGGGTCGAGGCCTTTTTCCCTGGCACGGATAAACCGCTCCCGGTACCTCACAACCTTCTCCATCACCGAGAGGTTTTCCGGGATTTCCTCTGCCCCTTTGCGGATCCTCTCCAATTGCTCAGCGTATACGGCTCCAATGCGGTCGAAATGCTCTATCGTGAGCGTGGAGAGCCTCCGTATCCTGTCCGGATGTTCCACCACCATGATCTCCACGTTCTGCTCATTGCTGCCGGTAGGGGCATAGCGGACCGCATCGATCAACTGCTCTAAGAGCTTTATGGGAATAGGTTTCTTCCTGAAATGCCTGTGGCTTCGGCGTTCCCGTATGAATTGTATGAACTCCTCGGGCGTAAAGGTGACGGGCTCGCCGATGTACGGGAAGTTTCCCATATCCATTGTGTGGTGCACGATAGCCCCTGTGGGGCACAGGGATACGCAGTGGCCGCAAAGGTTGCAGCAGTTCTCATCGGCCTGTACCATGACGGTGTCTTCCATCTGGGTGAAGCACCCTTCACACCTGAGAACACAAATGCCGCAGTTGGTGCACCTGTCATAGTCGATAGAAACCCAGCTCATCCAATCCTCATCATCAATACGGTGATACTCTAATTCATGCCGCATTGGATTGCAAGGGGAAGGGGACGCAGGCGGCTTGAGAATCGATTGAAAGGCATATTCCTTTGTGCTAGGTTAAAAACCGGCGTATCAAGGTAAGACACATCACAAGAAAGGGGAAGCCATGTTTGATTTTATGCTTACCGAGGAGCAGAGGGCATTGCCGCCACCCTCATGGATGTTGATCCCGGAGTGTCCCCCTCGCAGTCCGCCTACATGTACCTGAACCGTGCTATAGCATGATGGTAGGGATCCGGTCTCGAGCTCAAGCAGAAGTTACGTATCCCTTCCGCCAGCGCACCCGATACAAAGCACCCCATCTTCCTCTGAGTCCAGATTCATCAAGATACGGCCCTCGATCATATCCGATGATATTCCCTTTGCGCCTAGCAAACCTATTTCCTCCGATACGGTAAACAAACCCTCGATTGGACCGTGTTTGAGGTTTTTGTCCTCCATCACTGCAAGGACGGCTGCCACCCCGATCCCGTTATCCGCACCGAGGGTGGTGCCCTCAGCAGTGATCCAATCACCCTCCCGCTTTACAGGAATGGGATCCCTTGAGAAGTCATGATGGGTGGCCTCATGCTTCTCGCATACCATATCCAGGTGTCCCTGGAGTACCACCGCCGGTTTTTGATCATAGCCCGATGCGGCATGCTTTTTAATCACCACATTGCCGGCGCTGTCAGCCTGGTGCTCCAGATGGTTTCGTTCGGCTGCATCCAGGATGTAGTCTCGCACCCCTTGTTCGTTTCCGGAACAGCGCGGTATGCGGCTTATACGGTAGAAGTGCTCCCACAGCAGCTGCGGTTCCAACCCGTGAATCGGCGATTTCATGATGCCTCCTTTTCCTGCTTTCGATAGTACTAACACGGAGATTCTCCAGTATACAACCGGAAATGTCCCCTGTTCCCCGGTGGTCTTAGAGGAGCACTACCAAACCTGAAACGGAAGCGAGCACGGCAATCCAACCCGAGTAGGTAGCAAGGAGGACCGCCCTCCGAATGTCTTCCGGCCCCGGGTCACTGTTTCCATTTCCCACCCAAGGCTTGTCTTTTAGGCTGCCGTGATACACCGCAGGTCCGCAAAGGCGAACGCCGAGGGCCCCGGCGAAGAAACTTTCCGCATGCGCGGCATTGGGGGAGTCGTGTTTCAGTCTATCTCTGCGGGCTATTCGGAGCCCTTCCAGCGGATGAAGCCCGCTGATCAGGGCCCCGAAAAAAAGGATGATAAGGGATAACCGCGCGGGGATAAAGTTCATCATATCATCCAGTTTCGCACTCGCCCAACCAAAGGCTACGAATTCCGGGCTCCTATAGCCAACCATAGAGTCCAAGGTGCTCCCCACCTTGAAAAAAAGCATGAAGGTCACGGCTAAAATCACCAGCGGCAAGCTGAGGATATAGGCAAGGATACCCCCCACCAGATACCAAAACACAGGCGAAAGGAAGCCGTCCACAAAATTTTCTGCTAGTGTTTCCACAGCAGCCCGGCTCACCCCGTTATGGTCCAAATACTGCACCTCACGGCCTACGATCCGTCCTATCCGCTGTTGTGCTTCGTGCAGGTCTCCTGTTTCCAGGGCATGAATCACCGGCTGAGCATGGACAGTGAGATCTTTTAGGGCAAGGCCTGAATAGCAGATGAAAAGGTCAAAGGACATGCCCAGGGGCCGATAAAGACTGTGAAGCAATAAGCTCGCCGTCAGATAGGGGCACAGGGCGCTCAGTTCGGTGGTCACCACCAAAAGCAAGCCGCTTCCCTTCCCGTTCAAACCCATGTGTCTCAGCGTCTTCTCAAAAAGGGTGATGCATCGTCCGATGATCCTGATGGGATGGTACCTATAAGGCGGGTCCCCCAGGAACACATCAAGCAGAAAAGCGAAAAAAATGATGGCTGCCAGTTCAATCATGTCCCAGGATAGCCTCCAAACAATCGACCCTAGAAGGAAGCAAGCAGCGAAAGCAACAGGTCGTTTTCCCGGGGGGCCCTGAAGCCCAGGCGAAAAAAACCGTGTGCAAGGCCGGGAAAATTCCGACAATCCCTAATATAGACCCCTTGGGAGAGCAGGTGGCGCATGAGGTCATCCAGGTCATCGGTTTTGTGCCACCGGCAGAGGAGGAAATTGGCGGTTGAGGGGAATGGGGTGATTCTATCGGTCATCTCAAGCCTTTGAAAGAACCTTTTGCATTCCGTTGCCACCAGAGAACGGGTTTGCTGCTCGTAGTCAGTGCATGCAAGGAGCAGCGGCGCGATCTTCTCTGCCACACCGTTGACGGTCCATGGCTCCTTTGCCTGCCGTAGGCGCGAAATGATCTCCGCAGGTCCCACAACGGCCCCCATCCTGAGGCCCGTAAGGGCGTAGAACTTGGTGAGGGAGTGAACCACAAGGATGTTCGGTCTTGGCTTTTCAGAGAGAAGGCTTTGCTCTTCCCAGCTGTCCACAAATTGGATGAAGGCCTCATCGATAATAAACCATTTGTGAGGAAACATCCCGGCGAGCTCCTGGATGATCTGCTTTGGGATCAGGGTGCCGGTGGGATTGTTGGGCCGCCCCATCCACAGAGCATCGGCATTCTTGAGCGCCGGCATGAGCCTGTCCAACTCCGGAAAGGCAAACCCTTCTTCGGGCAAGAGCTGATACCGCTCTACGCTGGTGCCAAAGAGCAAGGAGGCTCGCTCATAGTCATGGTAGGAAGGTGTTATGAATCAGTGCATGCCGAAAATGAAGCACCCGGGGCACCAGGTAGATCATCTCCGTGGAACCATTTCCGGCCAAGACATTTCGGGGATAGATGCTAGATTTATCTTCATAGTATGAAGCCACTCCGTCGCCATGCATGCTGGGGTAGCGCTCCACAGCAGAAACAAGCCCCGCCCAGTTCTCTTTTACCACGAGAGGTGAGCCAAGGGGATTAATGTTAACGCTGAAGTCGCGTACCGGCCTTTCAGGCAGGTTGAGCCGGCGCTGGTCAAACACAGGGGTCCCGCCGTGTCGGTAGGAGATCTTATTGTTCATGAAAGTATCCATCTCCACCCAGTATAACTAACGATCATTGTTCCCGGCAGGGCGCATACCATGAGGAGTCCTACTTCTACCATCTCATTGGCTGCTCCCAAAAGATCGCCGGTGATGCCACCATACCGATGGCGGCAATATCTCCTGAACAGACCTACGATGAGCCCGGCCAAACCGAAAAGGGCCGCCCCCAGGGGACCGTACACCAGGCATAATCCCAGGGAAAGGACATGGGAGCTGATTCGGCGCCTCTGCGAAGCTCCTTTGACAAAGGGCTTGGCCATGCCTTCACCAGTTCTGGCGTAGGGGAGGGTGGTGATCAATTCCGCCATCATATCTCTTGAAAGGATGAATACAGCCACAACCCAGATGAGGGAACCAGAGGAGAGCATCCTTGTTAGGGCGAGCCATTTGGCCGTCAATGCTGCTATCAAGGCCAGGATGCCGAAGGTACCCACGCGAACATCCTTCATAATGGCGAGCCTTGCCTCTCTATCCAAAAGAGCTCCAGCCGAGTCTGCCCAATCAGCCAGCCCGTCCAGGTGCAAGCCCCGTGTTGCCCAAATGCTAACCACAACCATAACAAGGGCAGCACCTGCCGGCCATTGTATACAGGAGAGCGAGTTCCATGTGCAGCCTATTGCGTATAGTATCAGGCCGATAAAAAGGCCCACCAAAGGAAACCACGGAAGGGAGTCGGAAAGATCTTTGTCCTCCGCTCCAGGCCATGGAATAGCGGTCAAGGTGGTAAGGGCACTGCCAAGGCCGCTTATTGCTGAACGTTTTCTATTTTCGGGCTCCTTGTTCTGCATATCCCTTGTCATGCCCCCGGAGCTATCCCCGCTTCTTCAAAGGTTGCCATCTCATTGTAGATCCTCACTGCGTCTTCAATAAGATGCATGACCAATGCGGCCCCGGTCCCCTCTCCGAGCCGGAGATCCAGATCGAGGATAGGGCGTATGCCTTCCTTTTGAAAGAAGGTTTGATGCCCCGTTTCAGAGGACTGGTGGGAGAAGAAAAGATAATCCTGAACCACCGGATTCAGACGCATAGCCACCAGAGCACCCGCAGTGGATATGAAACCATCCACTACAACGATCATTCTCCGTGCGGCGCCTCCCAGACAAAGCCCGCAGATTCCCGCGATCTCTAACCCTCCCACCGCTGCAAGGGTTGCAAGCGGCTCCCCCAGACAAGCATGGTGGGCCTTTAGGGCCGTTTCTATGACTTGAACCTTATGTGTAATGCCTTGCTGGTCAAGACCCGTCCCCTTTCCCACCACACTGGCCACATCCGTGGGAAGCAGGGCCGAAAAGAGCGCGGAGGATGGAGTGGTATTCCCTATGCCCATATCCCCGGTCGCTATCATGGATACCCCCCTCGCATAGGCCTCCTCTGCCGTCTCCACACCCACATTCATGGCCTTTTCCGCTTGTTCAACCGTCATTGCAGGTTCTCGAGCGATATTTCCGGTGCCTCTCCGTACCTTTCTTCGTATCAGACCGTGGGCGCTTCGGAGATCTTCCCTCATCCCAATATCGATAACCGATACCTGGGCCCCAACACAGCGGGCGAGCACGTTGATCGCGGCCCCTCCGTTCAGGAAATTCCTGACCATGGCGGCTGTCACCTCCTGGGGATACGCGCTTACTCCTTCTGAGACCACACCGTGGTCCCCTACAAAGACAAAAACCTCCTTTTTCCCGAGCACGGGATTATCCTCCTGCCGGATTGCTACAACCCGTTCCGCTATATCCTCCAGGACGCCTAAGCTGCCTCTGGGTTTGGTCAAACTATCAAGCCTCGTCCTGGCTCGTTCGAGCCAATCCTTTGCCAAGGGCTGTATCTGTTCGATCGCCTGCTCCCACATCTCTACTGCTCCTGAACAATACGGAATGCCATATATATACTCATGGTGATATGCATGCCCATACACCAGGTAAGTTCAAAAAGCTCCTGAGAAACTTCCATCCCCACCTCTGCCCTCCCCCCTCTAGAGGGGGGGGGGTAGTTAGGGAGGAGGGATGTTCCGATATAACCCTGAAGCGCCATTCGGCCTCGAGCTCATGGCCGAGAGGAAACGTCGGGCCACGTGCCAACATGTTACACAATGGGCAAGACCGCACCTCTTCAAGTATCCTCTCGGCATCACCTCGCATTTTTTATCACCAGCGGCTGCCCGGCTAGGATTGCTATTACTCTGTCTGCCACGCCGGCAACCCGTTGATTCAGGTCTCCGGCGGTATCGCGGTATCTGCGAGACAGCTGATTTTCAGGAACAATGCCCATCCCGACCTCGTTGCTCACTACCACCACTGCGCCGCGAACATCGGGGAGTTGTCTCACCAGATCATCGATATTCCGGTCGATCTTCTTTCCATCCTCTTGATAGGTCATGAACAGATTGTTCAACCAGAGGGTCAGACAATCAACCAAAATCACCGTGTCCTGTTTGTCCATGGTTCGAATAGCAGAGGCGATTTCGATCGGTTCCTCCACGGTAAGCCAGTCCGATCCCCGTTCTGCCCGGTGCCGAAGGATCCGCTCCTCCATTTCCCGGTCCAAGGCCTGAGCAGTGGCCAGGAAAATGCGTTTCCTGTCGAATGCATTGCATATATCCATGGCAAAACGGCTCTTTCCGCTTTTGGCTCCTCCCAAGACCAGCATGCACCCTTGTTCAAATTGGTCCTTTACCATAATGCCTCGTTTAGAAAGCGTAACCTTAAACCGAGAATGAAAGGCATTAGGCGTAAGGCATACGGTAGAAGGCCCAAAGACCTATGCCTTGCGCCTTTGGCCGGCTCAAATCATCCTCCATTGAGGATAAAAACTTAATCCACGTGTTAGATTCTCGCTTCTAGAGACGGCTAGTGCACTCCCATGAGGGAAATAATCTTCTCCACGTCACAGTGTGCCTCAAAGTGATCGGCAAGCCGGTCATACTGGTGAAACCGGCCGCGTCTTCCCCCTCTAGGCGGTTTTTGTTTCATACCTTTTGACCTCCGAAGATTGTTCAGAAATGCCCCTCTGAAGCCTCCGCTATCCAGTATCCCATGGACATAGGTCCCTGCGATCCGGCCCCCCGGGTCTGCCCAGCCGTCATTCCACGACGTTTTCCTGCCCGGCTGATGGATTGAGAGAAACGGCCCCTCTGTATTCCGAGAAGACTTGCTCCGGCCCATATGGATCTCGTAGCCCTCCACCTTTTTTCCGTTCATCAAACAGACACCGGCGACCTTGCGCACCGCCTTTCGATCTTCAAGCTCTGTTTCTATAGGAAGGAGGTTGAGTCCTTTTACCTCCCCTCGACTCGTTTCCACTCCCCACGGATCCTTGATCCTTTGTCCCAACAGCTGATAACCTCCGCAGATCCCAAAAACGCTCCTCCCTTCTTTCACGAAGCCCCCTATAGCCTTCTTCCATCCGCTTCGGGAAAGCCAGAGGGCGTCTTCCATCACATTCTTCGCGCCCGGCAGGATAAGGCAATCGTAATCGCCTGACAGCTCATGGGGGCGAGAAAGGTAATTGACGACGACATCGGGCTCTCCTTCCAGTATTTCAAGGTCCGTAAAATTGGAAATGGAAGGAAGCCGCACCACGGCTAGGTTGACCGAACACGGACCAACAGGCCGTGGTTTCCGCTTATCCTCCTGGACAGCCACCGAGTCTTCAGAATCGATCAGGATGTCCCTATAGAGAGGAACCAGGCCCAGTAAGGGCCTGCCTGTCTTTTTTTCGATGTAGGCAATCCCTGATAAAAAAAGGGACGGGTCTCCGCGAAATTTGTTAATGAGGAAGCCCGCGATAAGCCCCCGCTCTTTTGCAGTCATAAGATGCATGCTTCCGATGATCTGCGCAAAAATGCCTCCTCGATCAATATCCCCTACCAAAACGCAGGGTGCGTCAACCGCCTTTGCCATAGGAAGATTGACCAGGTCATGCTCCTTTAGGTTCATCTCGCAGCAGCTTCCGGCACCTTCCATGACGATCAGATCATATTTTTCTTCCAGACGATTGTAGGATTCCATGACCGCGGATCTCAGTCTCGGTTTCAAGTTATAGTAATGAGAGGCATCCATCTGCCCGTAGACCTTTCCCTGGAGGATAATCTGAGATCCATGGGCGGAAGAGGGTTTCAGCAGTACGGGATTCATGTGAACCGAGGGGAGCACGCCTGCCGTCTCGGCCTGTGCTACCTGGGCACGGCCAATCTCCCCTCCCTCCACGGTAACATATGAATTGTTGGACATGTTCTGGGCCTTAAAGGGAGCGACCTTATAACCCCTTCTTTTAAAGATCCGGCAGAAGGCAGTTGCGGCAATGGATTTGCCCACATCACTGCCGGTTCCCAGAAACATAATGCTCTTTGCCATGCTGTCTCTCAACTTTTGCGCCTGCAATACCGTTCCACCAGTTCAAGGGAGGTTGCTGCGTCATAAAACGAAAACACTTCAATAGATACCGTTCCCCCGAAGGTATCAAGGATGGACGTGATTGTCTTCATCTGATTGTCCTCCAACTCCTCCAAGGATAGGTGAGCGCGGCCGTGCCCGACCCCATGCAGGTGGACTATGGTTGTCCGTGTCAGGTACCGCTTTGCATAGTCGAGTACGGAGCGCTTAGACACAATCAGGTGTCCGATATCGAGGCAGAGCGAAAGATCAAAGTCTTCAATAACTTCTTCCGCGAGCTCCAAAGGGTATTCGAGGTTCTCGACAGAGATTTGTCTGGGTGCACCATATGCACTCAGGATTTCTTCCATACTCTGTGAAAGGTGCCTTCTCCATTGACCTATGTCCGGGTAATCGCGGCCGTCCGGACCCTTCAGTGAAAAATGAAGCGTATAGGTGGAGGGCCTGAGCTGTTTCGTCAACTTGATAACGTCTTGAACCACGGCTGTCCCGTGCCGTCGAATGGTGGGATCCGGGTCCCCTAAAAAGATATCAATAGGGAGATGGACATTATAGGTAAGGCCATGCTGCTTGCTTATGTCGGCCAAGGCATCTATTTCATCGCCAGTCGGAGGGTTGGCACTTTCATAGAGCACCAGTTCTATCTCATCCAGATATGGCACCAGCATCCGCACATTCGGCAAAATGTGATCCGGGTAGATATAGGAGGTGGTGGCGATTCTAAAGGGAAAGAGACCCCGGTACGATTTGCCGAGCGGCTGATACGTACTTGTCTTGTTGGAGATAGTTCTGTTCATCAAGCCTTCTTTCTCTATGCGGGATCATAATACGAAGCGGTTACATAACTCAAGACCTTACCAGGTATCCGCCTGGTGAGGCTCTTCCCCTATCAGGTACCTTACCAGTCATATCTCAGACCCAGGAAAAAGCTTCTCCCCGGCATAGGATAACCTTGGACGTATTCATAATCCTTTTCAAAGAGGTTTTGGATTTCACCTCCTAAGGTAAGTCCTCCGTATTTTTTACTATCGAGAATTCTTTTATTGATGGTAAAATTAGCCACTGTGAAACCGCCTTTTTCTATTACCTGATACGGCCATCCACTTTCATAATCTGTAATCCTCTGCTTTCCGGTGTAGGCAAAGTTCAGGTTAGCGGAGAAACCATATAGGCCAGAGGTTCTGACGCCATATGCTATGTGACGGTCTGATGTATACTGAAGGTCCTCTTTCGCTTCCTTGTCTCTATAGGTGGTGAGATATACAAAACTGGCATAGGGTCTCACCTCAAAATCCCACGCGAAATATGCCCTTATATCATACGATAGCTCACCCTCAAGGCCTGCTATCTCGGCTTCCCCGAGGTTTCTGTACGAGGTGTCGCCATTAGGTTTTATGTAGCTTTCAATCTTGTCCTCGAAATCGGTGTGGAAATAGGTAAGAGATGCCTTGAAAGAGGCCAGGGAAAAGTCCAATCCCCCTTCATATGTATCGCTCTTTTCGGGCTCCAAGTCCGGATTACCCACATAATGTGCCGCCCACATCATCATATCGCCGGCCAACTGGAGTGCTGCCGGCATCCTGAATGCCTTTCCGTAATGTGCTCTTGCCTTCAGATGATCGGTGAATAGATAGGCAATACCCGCCCTGGGGCAGGTATAGTTGTCCTTCTCAGTCCCTCCTTCCCCTCCTTTGACCTCCACTTCGTAGCTATCATACCGCAATCCGCCGGAGAGAATAAGTCTCTCGTCAAGAAGCTTACCTTTTGCCAGGAGAAAGCCGGCCGGATCTTCATATTCGGTATTCTTGGGGCTATATTTACTATCTTTCGTCTCATAATGCACCCAATCAAGGCCTGCGGTAAGGAGAAGATAATCCAGGGTGGAAGAAATCTGTGCCTGGGCTCCTTTATAATCAACAGATACCTTATCTGGAATCCCGTCATCCCAGAAGTCGGGATTGCTGGCAGTAGGGTTAAACCAATCCTCCTCGTCTGTGCCGTCAAAATACCTGACCGTCCAGGAAAAGGGCCTGGTTTTGCTTTCGCCATCATAGACGAAATCGATGGATTCGTTGCTTGCATTCTTATAGTCATCAAGATCATTCTGGCTGAGATAGCCAGGATTGCCCATGTGATCGACGTCAAAATAGGTATAGATGACACTGGCACGATTTTCAGGCAGAAACTCATATCCGATATTCAAGCTGCCGCTATCTTTATGATCATAAGCCGTGTTATGGTACCTTACATCGTTGGCAGTCTCATAATCATCTCCGGATTCTCTGGTAACACTGCCTGAGAAATCAAATGCCTTATGGGTCCCTGAAAATCCAACACTGCCTTCTTTATAGTCATAAGATCCGACACCTCCTTCGAGGAAAACGGTGGGTTTACCTCTTCCCTTTCTGGTAATTACATTTATAACTCCGCCCATAGCGGCTGAACCGTATTGGACAGAGGCAGGTCCTCTCATTATTTCTATCCTTTCGATGTTTTTGGTCATAATTCTTGCTGCATTGCCGGTTCCGCTTCTTCGTCCGTCAACCAGAATCAGCACCTTGCCCGCGAGATCAACCCCGGTTGCATCTGTTCTGAAACCTCGGATACCTATAGAGGTTGAAGCGCCTGGATATTTCGTAATGTGTCCGATACCCTTTTCAGCAAGTAGGTCGCCAAGATCCGCGGCTGAAGAGATTTGTATCTCCGCTTCATCAATAATAGTCACATTTGTGGTGATTTCCTTTTTCTTTTCTTTCACCCTTCCGGCGGTTACCACTACCTCTTCTAATGTTGTTATCATCTTTGGTTCTTCTTTGGCCTTACTCAGCCCAGGCAAGACAAGCACAGCAAGAAGTGCATATGTTACCAATCGTTTTTTCATCCTTAACCTCCTTTAATTTCTTACCCGAATTCCCGTTTTGGGTTTCTGCTTAGCTCTAGTAAGCGGAATGGCTTAATGATCAATGTTTTTCCACCCTCCTCTACCTTATCCACACAGCTTCAGCTCTCGACCGGTAAGACTAAACTGGGAG